>Ga0055534_1000694_pt1 | contig 16651 bp, 12 predicted proteins | sample AraplaCol_mLB_r2_2_FD_54993 | JGI IMG/M metagenome (GOLD analysis project Ga0055534, IMG submission 54993) | Arabidopsis root microbial communities from North Carolina, USA - plate scrape MF_Col_mLB_r2 | ecosystem: Host-associated > Plants > Roots > Endosphere | place: USA: North Carolina... | reverse complement strand
TTCAGGTTGACGATCCACATGCCGCCCAGCAGGACCGACAGGCCCGGCAGGTCCATGTAGTTCGGATCTTCGCGCTTCAGCACCATGTCGAAATGGCCGCGCGCCACGCCGAACAGTTCGGACAGGCCGTCGATCGCGCCTTTCTTGCCGGCCAGGCCGGCCACCAGGTCCAGTGCCAGCCAGGTCGTCACCAGGCCGCCCACCACCAGGCAGGCCACCTGCACCACGTCGGTGTAGCCGATCACCTTCATGCCGCCCAGGGTAATTACCGCCGCGAACACGGCCAGGAACAGCATGCAGGGCAGCAGGGCGATGCCGGACAGGCTGGAGATCGCCAGGGCGCCCAGGTAGAGGATGGAGGTCAGGTTGACCACCACGTACAGGCCAAGCCAGAACAGGGCCATGGTGGTTGCCACCGCTTTGCCGTAACGCTGTTCGAGGAACTGCGGCATGGTGTAGATGCGGTTTTTCAGTACACAGGCATGAAGAACACGGCCACGATGACCAGCGTGGCGGCTGCCATCAACTCGTAGACCGCGATGGCCATGCCGATCTTGTAGCCGGAGCCGCTCATGCCGATGAACTGCTCGGCCGAGATGTTGGAAGCAATCAGCGAGGCGCCGATGGCCCACCAGGTCAGCGAGCCTTCAGCCAGGAAGTAGTCATGCGAAGCCTGGCCGGAACTGCTTTGCTTGCGGCGGTAGATCCAGATGCCGTAGCCGGCAACGGCAATGAAGTAAATCAGGAAGACGAACAAGTCTACGGTTGAAAAAGGTACTCATGCGGTGCTCACAAAGTGGGTTGTCTCTGGCCTGGCGCGCGTGGGCGGCGCACCGGGCCTGTTTTTCGAATCGGTATCGGAAGATCGTAGGCGAAGGGGCCTTTCCATTTCCAATAACACTTTTGCGTGCAGCTATATCAAATTTGACATAGGACGGCGGATCTGGCCCGTCCCAAGGAGGCTGCGCAGGCATTATTGCCGATTCCCGGGCGCCGGAAACCCCTTTGCTGCGCTCTTGGCCAGAATCGTTCGATGGCTTGGTGATTTTAGTAATTGAATCGCCATGCGCCGGATTGCAGAATGGCATGGTGCCAATGGTGTGCACAGGAAGCCCGATCTTTTAATGATGACCAAACGTTTTTCAGGCACCGCGCCCGAAGCGGACGAATACCGCTTGTTTACACTCAGGAACGCCAGCGACATGGTGGCGACGATTACCGAACGCGACGCCGCATTGTGGTCCTGGCGGGCGCCCGACCGCTACGGCCGCATGGCCGATGTCCTGCTGGCGCCCAAGGGCGCCGCCAATCCGGTGCTGTGGCAAGGACGCCACGCCGACGGCGGGGTGACGCTGTTGCGCACCGGGGCCGGCGGCGCGGTGGCCCAGTTGGCGAAGTATCGGCTGGACGACGATGGCTGCCTGAGCGTGGAACATGAAGTGGTGGCCATGGCGCCCACGACGCTCGAACTGGGTGCTTGTCCCGCCTTCAACCTGAACGGAGGCATCGCCGATGTGGGCGACCATATGGTGCAGATCGATGCCGACTACTACGTCGAGGTGGATGCGGACGGCATGCCCTCCGGCGTGGCGGCCGTAGCCGGGACGGCGTTCGACTTCCGCCAGCCGGCGCCGATCGGCGCGCGCCTGCGCTGGCCGGACAGCCAGATCTGCGGCAGGGGCGGTTTCAATCACAGCCTGTTCGTGCGCAGCCACTTTGCCGGCGGCCAGGGGCCGCTGCGCACCGTGGCCCGCATCGTCGATCCGGGGTCGGGGCGCTGCCTGCAGGTCCAGACCACCGAGGCCGCCGTGCAGTTCCGCGCCGGCCACCAGGGCGGCTTCAGCGTCGAGGCGCAGGCGCGTCCCGAGCTGGCCAGCGCGGCCTGGCCGCACGTCATCGTGTCGCCGGGGCAGGTGTACCGGCAGACCACGGTCTACCGGCTTACGCTGCAGGCCTAGGCGGGCTTCAGGCCGCGGTAGGTGAACTGCCGCGCCCTGACTTCACCGGAGCCGGCACTGAAAATGCCGACCTTGAGGCTCATGAAGCCGCCGAACACATTGTGGTGGAAGCCCGACACTTCCATTTGCCATGGATGCCTGGTCCACGCCACGCCGTCGCTGGAGTAGTGGAAGGTGACGATGTTGGCGCGGTTCGCCAGCCGGATATGGATGGTCCGGGCGGCCACCTTTTCGCGCATCCAGCTTTGTTCTTCGCTGCAGTGGTAGGTGAACATCTGCGTGGGGCTGAAGCCGAGCCCGCAGTAGCCGCGCTGGCTGTAGTAAAGCAGCAGTCCGCCTTGCGCGCCTTCCGCAATATCGAGCACCACCGACACTTCGTAATCGCGGTCGCCGACGATGCAGGTGAGGGGGGAGCAATCGGCCGGCGAGCTGCCCTTGGCCTGGATGACCAGGCCCTTGCCGTCATAGCTGGCGCGCCGCATTTCGTCGGGTCCGGGCGCGAAGAAGCTCCACTGGATGCCGAACCTGTTGCTGGAAAAGTCGTCGGACAGCGCCTGGCCGGCCGGCGAGGCGCGACCGCCCTTTGGTTTGCGCAGGGGCTTGTCCAGGGTGCCGCCGCGTGCGCGGAACCAGCCGTCGCCGCTCCATTCGATCGGTTCGAGGATGGTTTGGCGGCCCAGCGTGCGGAAGCCGTTTTCGTAGGCGTGGTAGATCATCCACCAGTCGCCGCCGGGTCCTTCGACAATGCTGGCGTGGCCGCGCGACCACCAGGGTTCGTCTGCGCTGCGGGTGCGGACGATGGGGTTGGCGGGGCAGTCCTGCCAGGGGCCATGGATGGAGCGCGAGCGCGCCACGGTGACCATGTGGCTGGTCGGCGGGCCGGAGGTGCCGCCGACGGCGGCCACCAGGTAAAACCATTCGCCGCGCCGGAACAGCTTGGGGCCTTCTGGGGCGAACATTTCCACCACCCAGTCTTCCGGGTAGCGCCAGGGATGATAGACATGCTCCAGCGGGCCGACGGTCGACAGGCCGTCATCCGCCAGCGCAATGCGCCGCACGCCGTTGAAGAACAGGTAGCGCTTGCCGTCTTCGCCCACGGCGTGGCCGGGATCGATGCAGCCTTGCAGCTTGAGGTCTACCGGCTCGCTCCAGGGACCGCGGATATTGTCTGCATGGANCACGTAAATCGAGTCGCNGGCCGGGATGTACAGGAAGTAGCGGCCGCCNTGCTTGGCCAGGTCCATCGCCCACACCGAGCCAAGCGGTTTTTGCAGCGCNGCGCANATGGGCGACCAGTTGACCAGGTCGCGCGAATGCCAAATGACGGCGCCGGGGTAGGAGTAGAAGGACGAAAACGTCATGTAGTAATCGTCGCCGTCCTTCAGGATGGTAGGGTCGGGATGGTCGCCCGGCACGATCGGGTTCACGAACATCCCGTTGCCCAGGTCCGCCTTGCGCTGGCCTTCGATGCCGTAGGCCGGCTGCAGGGCGGCGCCGGGCGGGGTGCATGGCGCCGCTGCGGAGGCGGCAGCCGCCGGGGCCAATGGCGCCGCAGCCGCACCGGCGCCGGCCAGGGCCAGCTTGAGAAGGCTGCGGCGGCGAGCCGGGTCCGTCGGTGCCGGGTCCCGGCTCATTTGCCCACCACTTTGGTGATGCCCGGCGCCTTGCGCGACAGCTCGCTGTCGCCGTTCACGGCCAGGCGGCCGGCCGCGTCGTTCCATGCCAGTTTCGCCAGCGTGCCCTTGCCTTTTTCGTAGTCGTAGGAGACGCCATCGTCGTCATACAGCGCGAACTCTCCGTCCTTGCCGGGATAGACGCGGATTTCGGCGATCGCCTGCTTGCTGGCGGTGGACTGGATGTCGGCGCCCAGCGGCACGATGGAACCGGCGCGCACGAAGACGGGGATCTGGTCGATCGGCGCGGCGACGCGCACCCAGCGGCCACCGGCCAGCTTCTCGTTGGTCCAGAAGTTGTACCAGTCTCCGCCTGCCGGCAGGTAGACGTCCTTCTCTGTCTGCCCCTGCTCGGTCACCGGGGCGACCAGGAAGGCGGGACCGAACATGTACTGGGTGCCGATGTCGGCCACTTTCGGATCGTTCGGGAAGTCCATCCACAAGGGGCGCATGAATGGCGCGCCGTTGTCCCAGGTTGCCTTGGCCTGGCTGTAGATGTAGGGGATCAGCTGGTAGCGCAGGCGGTCATAGCGCGCCATGATGGTTTCCGCCTGCTGGCCGAACTCCCAGATTTCCGCGTGCTTGCGGTCGCCGTGCAGGCGCAGCGTCGGCAGGAAGGTGCCGTACTGGAACCAGCGCGTGAGCAATTCCGGATAGTCATGGTTCTGGCCGATGGTTGCTTCGGCGCCGCGCGGATCGACCAGCGGCGCCCTGGTGGCCTTGGTCGACTGCGGCAGCCATTGCCAGCCGCCGATATCGTTGCCCCAGTAGGCGATGCCGGAAGCGGTCATGTTCAGGCCAGTCGGCACCTGGCGCGCCAGCGCTTCCCACGAAGGATGGATGTCGGAAGACCAGAACAGGGCGCCGGTGCGNTGCGAGCCNAGNTANGCCGCGCGCGACAGGATCAGGGCGCGCTTGTTCGGCTTCCAGGCGCGCATGCCTTGNTGTACGCCTTCCACGTGCAGTAGCGGGAACAGGTTGCGATAACGGTCGCCGCTGCCGATCGAATAGAAGAATCCATCCGGGACCAGGTCCGGTTCCGTCTCGTCCAGCCATGGATAATCGAAACCTTGCGACAGGATGTTGTCGCGCACGCGCTCCCAGAACCACTGGCGCGCGGCCGGGTTGGTGGCGTCGATCAGGGCGCCGGTGCGGTCGGAGCGGAACGGCAAGCCATCGACCGTCTTGCCGTCCTTGTCCTTCAGGAAGTAGCCCTTGGCATCGAGTTCGTTGAAGTAGCGGCCGGAGGTTTCGAAGCGTGGCCACACCGACACGATGGACTGCATGCCGAGGTCGTGCAGTTCCTTGTTCATCGCTGCGGGTGCCGGGTACTGCGCCGGGTCGATGTCGAGCTGGCCCATGCGGGTCCAGTAGAACCAGTCGACCACCATGACGTCGAGCGGGTACTTCTTCTGGCGGTAGGTATTCGCCACGCGCAGTACTTCCTGCTGGCTGTCGTAGCGGGCCTTGGACTGGATCAGGCCGAAAGCGGCCTTGGGCGGGATCGGGGTCTTGCCGGTAACGCGGGCGTAGCCGGAATAGATTTCCTCCGGCGTGCTGCCGGTGATGACGAAGAAGCTGACGCGCTCCCCGACATTGGACTGGAAGGACGTGCGGCCGTTGACGCCAGCGACAAAACGGGTGGCCGACGGGTTGTCCCAGACAATGCCATAGCCCTTGGACGAGACCATGAACGGCACGCACACGGTTTCGCCGGCCGGGGCGTCATACCAGTGCTTGCAGTCCAGGACGCGGCCGCGCAGGTCGAGCGGGCCGGTCGATTCCTGGTTCTGGCCCATGCCGTAGTAATGCTCGTCGGCCTGGACGCTGAAGCTGGCGCCGGCCTGGTAGGTCTTTTCGGTGTTGACGGTCTGCGGCGACAGCTCCCAGCCGGTCATGTCGAGCACCAGGTCGCCCTTGGCGTTCCTGACCTGCAGCGCAACCGGCGCCAGTTGCGGGGCAAAGTATTTTTCGGACTGGGACGGGACCCGCGGCTGCGGCGCCGGGGCGACGCGCAGGTTCAGCGCCGCGGAGGCGAAGGTGTCGCCGTCCTTGCCGCTGGTATGGCGGAAGGCGGAATTGTCCGCATTTTTGGGCAGGATGCCGAAACCCGGACCTTTCAGCGTTTCGGCCTTGTCGGCGGCGATCGTGATGTGGACGACGTTCGGCCCGTAGGCTTCGACCGAGACCCAGGCGCCATTGCGGTCGAGGGTGGTGATCGGCGCGCCGGAGGCCACGCTGGCGGCGCCAAGTGCGGCGGCGGAAACCGCAGCCGCCATGATCCGGCGCTTGTATTGCACGTTCATTGATGCTCCTGTGTTGTCGATGTTATGGAATCAGTTTGCGGTCGCGCAGCCATTCTTCGGCGCGGCGCGTCCAGTTGGTGGCAGTCCCGTTCCCGGTGCGCATGGCCATGCCGTGGCCTCCATGTCGAAGATGAACATTTCGGCCGGCACCTTGGCCCGCGTCAGGGCCTGGAAATACAGGATGCTGTTGTCGGCCGGGACCAATCCGTCATCCTGCGAGTGAATCAGCAGGGTGGGCGGGGTCGCGGCGCTGACCTGTTTTTCCACCGACATGAGCTGGACCATGGCTGCGGATGGCTTGGCGCCAAGCAGTGCATCGCGCGAACCGGCGTGGACAGCCGGCGCTTCCATGGTGATCACCGGGTACATCAGGATGGCAAAGTCCGGGCGCGCGCTGACGCATCGAGTTCGCCGCCGGCACGGCCGGCAGGGTGGTTGAACAGGGTGGAAGCGCTGGCGGCGAGGTGGCCGCCGGCCGAGCTGCCCATCACGCCGATGCGGTCCGGCGCGATGCCGTATTTCGCCGCCTGGGAACGCACCAGGCGGATCGCGCGCAGCACGTCCTGCAAGGGCGCGGGGTGGCCATAGTCCGCGAGGCGGTACTTCAGCACGAAAGCGGTGATGCCAAGGCCGGACAGCCACTGGGCATATTGCTGCCCCTCGCGCGTATTGGACAGGAACTGGTAGCCGCCGCCGGGGCAAATGATGACGGCGGTGCCGGATTGGCGGTCGAGGGCGGCCGGGTAGACTGCCAGCGTCGGCTCGCTGACGTTGCTGATACGTTCACCGTCGACCCGTTCCGGGCCTGCGTGCGCACGGGCGTTCGGCACGCCCTCGGGCCAGACGGGAATCACGCTGGTTTGCGCAAGCGCGCTGTTTGCGGCCAGGAAGAGCATGGCCAGGATCCAGGATCGCATGGTTTTTCATCCTTCATTTTGATAAACCAGGCCATCTTTGCAGACTGCCCGAAGCGCTGCAATTATGAAAATCACCGACCCGCTGAATGATTTACCGCAAGAGGCGTGCCAGCAGTTCCCGCGATGATTTTGCAGTGCTAGCATCGCCCGGTCCATCAGTTGAAATGAGGAGCCTGGAAAGATGATTCACCTGCATCGTATCGGCCTCGCGGCGCTTGGCGCGGCCTGTTTTTTCACTACAGCTGCCATTGCGGCGCCACGCAAGGTGGTGCTGGATGCAGCCAAAGCCGAGCAGCCGCTCGACCGCTTCTTCGACCTGTCGGTCGGTTCCGACTATCCCGGCACCTTGCGGCGCGACGACAGCATGGCGCAGCTGAAGACGGTGGTCGACGAAACGGGCTTCCGCTATATCCGCTTCCACGCCATCTTCCATGACGTGCTGCAGACCGTGAAAAAGGAAAACGGGAAGCTGGTCTACGACTGGACCGGCATCGACAAGCTGTATGACGACCTGTTGGCGCGCAAGATCAAGCCTTTCGTTGAACTGGGCTTCACGCCCAAGGCGCTGGCCACGTCGAATGCGAAGATCTTCTACTGGGAGGGCAATACCTCGCATCCCGAGCTGAATGGCTGGCGCGACCTGGTGACGGCTTTCATCAAGCATTGCCAGCAGCGCTATGGCGAAGCGGAAGTGCGCAGCTGGTTCTTCGAGGTGTGGAATGAGCCGAACCTCGACGGATTCTGGGAGCACGCCGACCAGAAGGCCTACTTCGAGCTGTACGACGTTACCGCGAAGGCGATCAAGGCGATCGATCCGGCCCTGCGCGTGGGCGGCCCTTCCACCGCAGGTGCGGCCTGGGTGCCCGAGTTCCTCGACCATGTTTCAAAGAGCGGCGCGGCAGTCGATTTCGTGACCACCCACACCTATGGCGTGGATAGCGGCTTCCTGGACGAAAAGGGCGTCGAGGACACCAAGCTGTCGCCGTCTCCCGACGCCATCATCGGTGACGTACGCCGGGTGCGCGGGCAGATCGCCGGGTCGAAATATCCTCAGCTGCCGCTGTACTTCACCGAGTGGAGCACCAGCTACAACCCGCGCGACAAGGTGCATGACTCTTATATCGGTGCCGCCTACATCCTGAGCAAATTGAAGGGCACCAAGGGGCTGGTGCAGGGCATGAGCTACTGGACGTACACCGACCTGTTCGAGGAACCGGGGCCGCAAAACAAGCCGTTCGAAGGCGGCTTTGGCCTGATGAACCCCCAAGGCATTCGCAAGGCGCCGTATTTCTCCTACAAGTACCTGCACGCCTTGAGCGGCAAGGAGATTCCGGTCAAGGATGGCCAGGTGATGGCGGCTACCGACGGCAAGGCGATGCGCGCCGTGGTGTGGGACTTCCAGCAGCCGAAGCAGGAGCTGAGCAACCGCTCCTTCTACAGCCGCGTGCAGCCGGCAACGCCATCGCAGCCGGCCGAGGTGGAGTTCCGCAATGCGAAGGCGGGCAAATACCGCCTGCAGGTACGCCGCACCGGCTTCAAGGCCAACGATGCCTACACGGCCTATCTGGAAATGGGTGCGCCCGACAAGCTGACGCCGGCGCAGCTCGAGCAACTGAATGCCCAGACCAAGGACTCGCCCGAAACGGACCGCGTGGTCACGGTTGGCAAGTCAGGCGACTTTAATTTCAAGGTACCGATGCGCAGCAATGACGTTGTGCTGGTGACGCTGGAGCCGATAAGCCATGATTGACCAATCCCGCCGCAAACTGTTTGCTACGTCCGTGGCCGCTGCTGCAGCCGCAACCCTTCCAGCCACCACGTTCGCCGCGGTTCCAGGCGCCGCGCGCAAGAAGGCGCTGGCGCCAACGCCGCCGATGGGCTGGAACAGCTGGAACTCCTTTGCCACCACCATTACCGAGGCCCAGGCGCTGGAAAATGCCCGCATCATGGTGGAGAAGCTGCTGCCTTCGGGCTACGATATCTTCACTGTCGATATCCAGTGGTATGAGCCGAATGCCAACAGCTATGAATACCGCAAGGATGCCGAACTGACGATGGACGAATACGGACGCCTGCTGCCGGCGCCCAACCGCTTCCCGTCGGCGGCGCAGGGCAGGGGATTCAAGGCGTTGGCCGACCAGATGCACCGCATGGGCCTGAAGTTCGGCATCCACGTCATGCGCGGCATCCCCCGCCAGGCAGTGCGCAGGAACACGCCGATCCTCGGGACGCGCTGGCATGCGCAGGACATCGCCGACACCAAGGCCATATGCGAGTGGAACGGCGACATGTACGGCATCGACATGAGCAAGCCCGGCGCACAGGAATACTACGACTCGATCTTCAAGCTGTATGCGTCGTGGGGCGTCGATTTTGTCAAGATGGACGACATGTCGCGGCCTTATGAACGCAACTGGCCCGAAGTCGAAGCCGCGCACAAAGCCATCCAGGCCTCCGGGCGCGCCATCACGCTAAGCTTGTCGCCGGGTGAAATGGACCTGCGCTGGGATGCCCACGTGCCGCATTACGCGCAGATGTGGCGCATCTCGGACGATTTCTGGGACGAATGGAAGCTGTTGAAGGAGCAGTTCCAGCGCCTCGAGAACTGGAACCCGGTCATGGCGGAAAATTCCTGGCCCGATGCGGACATGCTGCCTCTTGGCCGGCTTGCGATGAACTCGCGCGATACGAAGTTCACGCCGGACGAGCAGCAGACGCTGATGACCTTATGGAGCATCGCGCGCTCTCCGCTGATCATGGGGGGCGACCTGCGGCACCTGGACGCGCCGACCCTGGCCTTGCTGACCAATCCGGAAGTGCTGGCCGTGAACCAGAAAAGCCACGGCAACCGGCCGCACCGCGCCGAAGCCGGCACGCGCATCTGGACTGCCCGCCCGAATGGTTCCGAAAGCGCTTACTATCTGGCCATGTTCAATACGGAAGATGCGCCGGCGCAGATTGATTTCGACCTGTCACGCCTTAACCTGGGTGGCCGGAGCGTAACGGTGCGCGACCTGTGGCGGCGGGCCGACCTCGGTCAGGTGCGGGGGAGTATTCGCCAGGCACTGGCTCCGCATGGCTCGGCACTGCTGCGCGTGAGCGCCCGATGAAGTCGCCGATCTTTAAACGGCTTGCCGGATTGGCCGCACTGGCGTTTGCCGTGGGCGTGCCGTCTTGCGCGGCGGCGGCCACCTGTGCCCCGGATGCCCTNGGCACCACGCGTGTCCTGACCCTGAAGCGCGAATANGCGCGGTATGGGGCGGCGCAATACGCAGCGCTTCCTTTGCAGAAGGGCGAAGTGGTCCTGACCTTCGACGATGGGCCGGTGCCTGAAACAATCGACCGGGTGTTGCAAACGCTTGCGGCGCACTGTACGCAAGCGACTTTCTTCATGACCGGCGCAAATCTTGCAAGGAATCCTGAGTTGGGTGTGCGCGTCGAGCGCGCTGGCCATACCGTAGCGCTGCACAGCTTCGCTCACCCATCACTGAAGTCGATGCCTGCATCCGAACAGCTGGCGGATCTGGAGAAAGGGATGCAGGCTTTTGCCGGCGTGTTCGGCCGNGCACCGGCGGCTTACCGCTTTCCGTTCCTGGAAGAGACGGCCCCTGTGCTGGCGGCACTGAAGGAGCGCCAGGTCACGGTGGCCTCGGTCGACCTGGGCATTGACGACTGGGCACCCAATGACATGCGCGTCGAAACGCTGGTGGGACGTCTTGTCGATCGACTGAAGCAGGCAGGGGGCGGCATGATCCTGATGCACGATGCGAACGGAGCTACGGCCGACGCGTTGCCGGCCTTGCTCAAGGCAATCCGCGACAACGGCTATAAGGTTGTGTCCCTGCGCTGGGAAGGCGCCGAGCCTGGCCGGTAGTGCCATTCGACGCTGTCAGTGGCGTTGCCGGCAGTGACCTCAATGCGATTGGCGCCTTCGGCCAGTTGCAACTGCCAGGTCGCAATGCGGCCAGTCACGGGCCGCGTGCCGAGATCGACGCCGTTGACGCGCAGGCTGGCCGTGTCCTGGTTGCTGTACACCTTCACTTCAACGCTGGCCTGATGGCGTTGCGTGTGGCGCCGCGAAGTGATGTGTATCATCGGTACGGTGCTCCAGTTGGCCTGGTACCAGAAATACGCATCCTTCTTCACGCTGCGATCGAAGCTGACCAGCCCCTTGTCGTTGAAGCCCGGCGTATCGCCTTCGTCGCGGCCCGCCGAAGGAAAGTCGAAACCGGCCCAGATGAAGTTCGCCCATAGCCACGGGCGCGTTTCCAGCTGACGCCAGGCTGCTTCGTGATACAGCGCCTGGTACTGTTCCGGATGCCAGCGCCCGCCCGGCTTGGGCCGCTGCGGCGGATCCTCCTGTTGCAATGCGCTGGCGCCGGCGCCGTATTCGCTGACCGACAGTGGCGTGCCCGGGCGCTTGGCATGGTTCGCATCGAGGAAAGGGCCGAGGTCCGGGAACTCTCCATCGTACCAGCCGAAATAAACGTTCGAGCCCACGGCGTCGGTATGCGAGGCTTGCGGGCCGTCGATCGGCCCNCAGCAGTTGGCGTAGGCGGTTGGCCGGCTTGCNTCTTCCTCATGGGCCAGNCGCTGCAGNGAAGACAGTACGCGNGCACTGTCCGCGTTGGACTGGTAGATCTCATTGCCCAGCCCCCACACCATGACCGACGGGTGATTGCTATTCTGCCGCACCAGTTCGCGCAGTTGCTGCTCGCTGCTGGCCAGGAATTCCCTGGAGCCGTTGACTGCTGCCGTAAGCGGCAATTCGGTCCAGACCAGCCATCCGGCGCGGTCGGCATGGTCGTAAGCGCGCTGGGGGTGCTGATAATGGGCGTAGCGCAGGCCCGTCACGCCCAGGTCGGACAGGATGCGATAGTCGGCATCGATGTCGGCGTCGGTGGCGGCAATGCCTTTGCCGGGCAGGGAAGTCTGGTGCACGTTGACGCCATGCACGCGGTAGTTGGCGCCGTTCAGCACAAGGCCGCGTTGTGGATCAAGCCGGATGTCGCGGATGCCGGCCTGGAATGAAATCCGGTCGCGCGTGCCGTTAGCGCTTCCCGCCGCAGCCAGCTCGGCCTCGCTGGTGTAAAGATACGGATCGCGCACTCCTTGCCACAGGCGGGGCGAGGGCAGGGTGGCCTGCAGTGCGACCTGCACCGTGCTGTGCGCCGGAAGCAGGACCGGTTGGCGCGCTGAAGCGACTACCCGGTGGCTTGCATCGCGCAGGCGGGTTGTGACGACGGCATGCACAGCGCGGCTGCTGTCGTTGCGGGCGCGCGCGGTCCACGACAGCGCGGCGCGCTGCTGCGACACCTCGGACGCCTTGAAATACACACCTGGCCCGCCGTAATCGAGCATGTCGAAATGGAACCTTGCTGGTCGAGACCAGCCGCACTTTCCGGTAAAGGCCACCGTACATCGTGTAATCGCCTGCCAGTGGCGCGATGCTGCTGTCCGGCGCATTGTCGACACGAACCGCAATCTCGTTACCGCCTTCCTGCAGCAGTTCGGTGATGTCAAAACGAAAACGCGCAAAACCGCCGGCGTGGCGTCCGGCATGCCGGCCGTTGACCCACGCTTCAGTGACCAGCAGGGCGCCATCGAACTCGAGGTAGTGACGTTCTTTGTCGCGTGCATGCGACAGGTGCAGCGTGCGGCGATACCAGGCCGGCCCACGATATCCGCCGAAGCTGTGGGGCACGTTGACCGTTTGCCAACCATGGTCGCCAACCTTGTGAAAAAGCCACTCGCCATCGAGCGGAATCGAAAGTCGCGCCTGGGCGCTGGCGGCCACTGGCGCCAGCAGCGCGATGCATAAGCATGCCTGGATCGGGTTCATAGCAGCGCATTCTCCATGCTGCGGCCGCGTACTTCAATCACCCTGCAAGATTTCATTGAACGCCCTGGTATTTTTCACAATTGCGTGCAGCCATGGCCACTTGCAGAATCCAGAACATAACGGAGACGAAGTAAATGGTAACGGTATACAAACGCATCGTGGTCGTCGGCGGAGGTTCGGCCGGCTGGATGGCCGCAACGGCGCTGGCGACAGCGCTCCCTGGCTGCAGCGTGGAACTGGCCGAATCGGAGGAAATCGGTATCGTCGGCGTCGGCGAAGCGACGTTCCCCTCGATCCGGGCCTTGCATCGCATTCTCGGCATCGAAGAAGCGGAGTTCCTGCGCGCCACCAACGGCACCTTCAAGCTGGGCATCGAGTTCCGCGACTGGCGTGCGCACGGCGAACAGTATTTCCACACTTTCGGTGATATCGGAGGGCTGAGCGGTCCGCAAGCGCTGTGGGGCCAATATCGCCGCGTTGGCGATGAAACCCTTGGCGCGCTGGGCGAGCAATGCCTGCCCAGCGTCATGGCCCGCGAAGGACGGTTCCAGGGCAGCGCGTCGGAGCAGGAACGCCAGTTCAACTACGCCTACCATTTCGACGCCGTGTTGTACGCCGCTTTCCTGCGAAAGCTTGCGTTGCAACGCGGCGTGCGCCGCACCGAAGGGCGCATCGTGCATGTCGCGCGACGTGCCGACGGCGGCGTCGAGCAGCTCAAGCTGGCCGATGGCCGCGTAATCGAGGGCGACCTGTTCATCGACTGCTCCGGCTTTGCCTCGCTGCTGCTTGGCCGCACGCTGGAAGAACCCTTTGTCGACTTCAGCCACTGGCTGCCGGTGGATCGCGCCTGGGCCTGCCCGTGCGAGCGCAGTGGTACAGCGTTGATGCCTTACACACGCGCCACAGCGCTGGAAGCCGGTTGGGCGTGGCGCATCCCGCTCAGCAACCGCACGGGCCACGGCCACGTTTTCTCCAGCCGCTATATCGATGAAGGACGCGCCTGCGAGCAGTTGCTGCGCCAGCTCGATGGCGTGCCGGTCGCCGAACCGCGCCTGCTGCGCTTTAGCACTGGCCATCGCGCGCGTTTCTGGGCGCACAACGTGGTGGCGCTGGGCCTCTCCTCCGGTTTCCTCGAACCGCTGGAATCGACCAGTATTTTCCTGGTGCAGAGCGGCCTCGGTCGCCTGATCGAAGTGTTGCTGAAAGGCGTGCGTCCAACGGAAGCGTCGGTTGCCGCCTACAACTCCGGCATGGTGCGCCAGTTCGAACGGGTGCGCGATTTCATCATCCTGCACTACTGCCTGACTGCGCGCCGCGACAGCCAGTTGTGGCGCGACATGGCCAACATGGAACTGCCCGAAACGCTCGCCTTCAAAATCCACGCCTGGCGCCAGGCCGGCGTGCTGCACCAATACGACGAGGAAGGCTTCGACGCCACCAGCTGGCTCGCTGTGCATGCCGGCATGGGGCATTGGCCGGGGCGTGCCGATCCTTCACTGCGCGACATGCCGCAAGAAGATGCCTTGCGCGCCTTGCGGTTGCGGCGCGACAGCATTGCTGCCGCCGTGGCGGCCATGCCAAGCCACGAAGAATACCTGAGCAGCGTGCTGGCACGCTGAATACAAACGTAGATAGGAATATTGATGAAACGCCGAGACCTGCTGAAACACCTGGGCGCAGCCGTGCCCGCAGTCGCGCTATCGGGAACTGCCGGCGCCGCGGCTGACGCCATGGCGCCAAACGCCAGCCTGCCGATCGCCTCCGGCCCGTTCAAGCCGGAATGGGATTCGCTCGATAAATACCAGGTGCCGGACTGGTTCCGCAACGCCAAATTCGGCATCTGGGCACACTGGGGCCCGCAATGCCAGCCCGAATTCGGCGACTGGTACGGCCGCCTGATGTACCAGGATGATACCGACGTCCATAAGCACCACCTGCAGGCTTACGGCGACCCCGCGCAGGTCGGCTTCAAGGACATCATCAATCAATGGAAAGCTGACAAATGGAATCCGGATGAACTGGTGGCTTTGTACAAGAAGGCCGGCGCCANGTATTTCGTGGCGCTGGCCAACCATCACGATAACTTCGACCTGTACAGCAGCCGCTACCAGCCGGAATGGAACTCTACCCGGATCGGTCCGCAGAAAGACCTGATCGCCGGCTGGAGCAAGGCTGCGCGTGAAAACGGGCTGCGTTTTGGCGTCAGCGTGCACGCGGCCCATGCCTGGACCTGGTTTGAGCCGGCGCAGAAGTTCGACGGCAACCTGACGCGCCTGGACGGCGTGGGCAAATGGTGGGAAGGACTTGATCCGCAGGGCCTGTATGCGCAGCGCCATCCGCTCAGCAAGACTGGCGGTGAAGGTGGCGTGTGGGACGCCCAATGGCACTGGGGCGGCGGCGCCGCGATCCCCGACAAGGCATATGGCGAAAAGCTCTTCAATCGCACGCGCGATCTGATCGATTCCTATGACCCGGACATGGTCTACTTCGACGATACGGTGCTGCCGCTGTGGCCTGTCAGCGATATCGGCCTGCGCCTGGCTGCCCATATGTACAACCGCAGCATCGCCACCAAAGGAAAGCTGGAAGCGGTAGTCAACGGCAAGATCCTCAACGAACAGCAGCGCCGCAGCATGGTGTGGGATATCGAACGCGGACAAAGCAACCGCATCGAGGAATTGCCGTGGCAGACCTGTACCTGCATCGGCAGCTGGCATTACGATCGCCGCGTTTACGATAACCGTGCCTACAAGAGTGCAAAGACGGTGCTGCATACGCTGATCGATGTGGTCAGCAAGAACGGCAACCTGCTGCTCAGCGTGCCGGTGCGTGGCGACGGCACCATCGATAGCCAGGAACGCGCCATCGTCGAGGAAGTAGGGCGCTGGATGGCGAAGAACGGCGAAGCCATTTACGAAACGCGTCCCTGGGCCGTATTCGGCGAGGGCCCCGTGATGGAAGAAGCGGCTGCGCCGATGTCGGGCGCGGGCTTCAACGAAGGCAAAGGCAGACCGTTTTCCGCCGCCGATATCCGCTTTACCGCCAAGGGCGACGCGGTGTACGCCTTTGTCATGGGCTGGCCGCAGGACGGAAAAGTGACCATCAAATCTTTGCGCAGCGCCACGCCGCACCTCACTAAACGCATCGCGCGCGTCGAGTTGGTGAGCAGCGGACGCCCGCTTGCCTTCCGCCAGACTGCGGAAGGTTTGCAGGTGACGATGCCGGCCGGTCAGCCTGCGTTGAGCTACGCCAATGCGCTGAAAATTACCTGAACGAGAAACTGTTCCGGTTTTTCGTTTGTTGTATTGGTGATTTTCGCAATTGCCGCTGCATAGGCCTGTAGGCAGAATGGTTTCATCGCACCGACGATTAGAAAAAATAGACGGAGACATTCCATGAAGTTCCAAATTCTTGCCGCGCACAGCGGCGAAATCGCAAGCGCCAATTGAGGCGCAGCGCGGGCGCCGGGCGCATCCTGTCCGGCTTACCACATCGACGCGCAGTCCACGCACCAACACGGCCGCGTGCCCGCGCAATTGAGCAAGCCGTCATCACACTTATAAGTTAGAACGAGAGGATTCAGAGTGAAACACTTGAAGAAGACAGCGATCGCCGTGGGGGCGGCACAAATCGCCTTGCTGGCAGCCGGCGGNGCCTTCGCGCAGACCGCAACGGAAAGCAAGGACAACTCCAACACCGTGGTCGTNGTCGGTCAGCGCGCCGCGCTGGAATCGGCACAGAAGCGCAAGCAGGATGCGGAAGAAATTGTCGACTCGATCGTCGCCGACGACATGGGCAAGCTGCCGGACAAGTCGGTGACTGAAGTGCTGCAGCGCATGCCGGGCGTCACCATCGACCGCACCATGAACCGTCAGGACCCGCAGCAGGGCGTGGGCGACGGCATTATGCGCTTCGCCGCAGAAGGTACCGGCGTGTCGATTCGCGGCATGAGCTA
>Ga0055534_1000691_pt1 | contig 16682 bp, 8 predicted proteins | sample AraplaCol_mLB_r2_2_FD_54993 | JGI IMG/M metagenome (GOLD analysis project Ga0055534, IMG submission 54993) | Arabidopsis root microbial communities from North Carolina, USA - plate scrape MF_Col_mLB_r2 | ecosystem: Host-associated > Plants > Roots > Endosphere | place: USA: North Carolina... | reverse complement strand
GGCGCAACCTTCGACGACCGGGGTGCGCTGTTGACCGGCACGCTGCGCGCACCGACCGAACCTGGCGTAGGATTCGGCACCAATACCCGCGCCGTCGGCCGTGAGGCCGACACGCGCGACGTGGCGTGGAACCTGACCTGGCGCGCCAGCGACCGTTGGGTGTTCAAGACTGACTTGCAGCACATCAAGGCGAAGACTGTAGGCTTCGACAACACCGTCGGCCTGGGCGGCTACATGCCGAAGGAAACGCTGGACCTGCGCAGCTCTCCGCCGCAATTCGGCTTCGACGCTGCGGACCGTGCGCATCTGGCCAATCCGGGCAACTANTACTGGGGCTTCGCCCAGGAGCACCGCGACCAGGCCGAGGCGACCCAGACCGCAGGCCGCCTGGACGCCAAGTTCATTTTCGACAGCCCGGTCCTGCAGGACCTGCGTTTCGGCGTACGCTTCACCGACCGCGAGGCGGAAACCCGTTCGACGCACGATTCCGAGTGGGCACAGATCACGCAGCCCTGGGCAGTTGGCGATTCGTGGCAGCCATTGAGCCAGCTGGCCTACCTGAGCGACCCGCGCTTTGCCGGCGGCACCACGCCTATCTCGTTCGGCAATTTCTTTGGCGGCAAGATGCCGACGCCACCGCAATTCGTGGCGCCGGACCTGTCCTGGTCCCTGGGCTCGCCGCCAGGCGGCTTTGCCAAGCTGCATAGCTATACCGACATGGTCTGCAAGACATCGCCTTGCTCGGTCACCTGGGCACCGGCCAAATTCGGCGACGACAAGGGCTTGAACGTGCAGCGCGAACGCACCAAGTCGGCATACGCCCAGTTGCGTTTCGGCTCGGATAGCTGGCTGCCGTATCCTGTCGACGGCAACGTCGGCGTGCGTGTGGTGCGCACCGACATGTCGGCCGACGGCTACACGCTGTTCACCCCGCCGGCCAATCCGATGCCGGGCGTGCCGATCATTCCGGCGCAAGCCGACAAGCAGACGTTCAACAACAGCTACACCAACGTCCTGCCAAGCCTGAACCTGCGCCTGAAGCCAAGCAACGAGCTGCAGTTCCGCGCCGCCTTCTCGAAAGGGATTACGCGTCCGGACTTCTACCAGATGCAGGCTTACACGACCCTGAGCCAGAACGTGAAGACGCACCAGGATCCGGTCACCAACCAGGCGGTGCTTGATTCGATCAGCTATACCGGCGATGCCCGCGGCAACCCGAACCTGCGTCCGGTACGTGCGAACAACTTCGACCTGACCGGCGAGTACTACTTCGGCAAGAGCAGTTCGCTCACTGTGGCGCTGTTCAACAAGAAGCTGAAGGACGTCATCATCGGCCGCACCTCGACGTATACCCTGACCGACAACGCAGGCCAGCCGCACGACTTCCTGATCCGCTCGCAGGTCAATGACGCGTCGGGACGTGCACGCGGCGTGGAAATCGGCTACCAGCAGTACTTCGACAAGCTGCCCGGCCTGCTGTCCGGCTTCGGCATCTCGGGCAACTACACCTACATCGACAGCGTCATGAAACTTGGCCACCCGGTGACCAGTACCTGGTGCACGCCAAAGGATACGCTGGACGCCAACCTGGCACGCGACCTTGCCGGTTGCGACACGGACGGCCACGTACTTGGCGGCCTGCCGATGGTGGGCATGTCGAAGAACGCCTACAACCTGACGCTGCTGTATGACCATGGCCCGCTGTCGGCGCGCCTGGCTTATACCTGGCGCGGCAAATACCTGCAGGCGGCCAACGCCTACGGTACGGCCGACGGCTCCGGTATCGACCGCAATCCGGACAGCCCGAATTTCGGCCAGGCTTACTCGGTGAACTTTGCCTTGCCGACCTGGGGGGGCGCATACGGCCAGCTCGACATGGGCCTGCACTATAAAGTGACGGAGAATCTGAGCTTCGCCTTCGAGGCGCAAAACCTGAACAACGCGCTGTACAAGCAGTATATGCAGCAAGGCATCGGCCTGATGGATCGCTCCGCGTTCTACACCGGCCGCCGCTACACGCTGCAGGCGCGCTACTCGTTCTAAGAAGTACCGGCAGCGCGCCTGTGTGGCGTGCTGCCATTTTCACCTCATGGACAACCGCATGAAGAATCCCCCATGCCGCCACCTGGCGGCGTTTTGCTTGTCGGCCCTGTTGGCGGCACACGCTGTTGCCGGTCCGGCGCCGATTCCGCAGATGCTGCACAAGGACAGCCGCCACGCGCTGCTGGTTGACGGCAAGCCGTTCACCGTACTGGGCGTGCAGGCGCACAACTCCAGCAACTATCCTGCGGCCCTTGGCCAGGTCTGGGCCGCGGTGAAAGACGCCAACGCCAATACGTTGGAAATCCCGGTTGCCTGGGAACAGCTGGAACCGGTCGAGGGCAAGTTCGATTTCACCTTCGTCGACACCCTGGTGGCGCAGGCGCGCAGAACAAGGTGCGCCTGGCGCTGCTGTGGTTTGGCACCTGGAAAAACACCGGACCTCAATACACGCCGGAATGGGTGAAGTTCGATAACCAGCGCTTCCNGCGCATGGTCGGCAAGGATGGGAAGGGAATCTATTGCCTGTCGCCGTTCGGCGAGCAGACTCTGAAAGCGGACACCAGGGCGTTTACCGCCTTGATGGCGCACCTGAAAGAGATCGACTCCGCGCAGCGCACGGTAATCATGGTGCAGGTCGAGAACGAGGTGGGCACCTATGGTACCGTGCGCGATTTCGGTCCGAAAGCCGAGGCGGCCTTCCGCCAGGCTGTGCCGGCTGCCGTGTTGGCGCGCAAGAAGGCTCCGGTACCCGGTGCGGCCAGCGGCACCTGGACTGAGGTCTACGGCCCCTATGCCGACGAATACTTCCACGCCTACGCCGTGGCCAGCTATATCGAAACGATCGCGAGGGCAGGGCGTGCCGTATATGACCTGCCGATGTTCGTCAACAACGCGCTGCGCGATCCTCTGGAGCCGATGGCGCCATGGAAGGCCAACTTCGCCAGCGGCGGCCCGACTTATGACGTGATCGATATCTACAAGGCTGCCGCCCCGCATATCGACATCGCGGCACCGGACATCTATTCGCCGGAGTCGGACAAGGTAGGCGCCACACTGGAGCGCTTCCAACGTCCGGACAATGCGCTGTTCGTGCCGGAGATGGGTAATGCGGCCGGCTATGCGCGCTATGTGTACCAGATCCTGGGACGGGGCGCGATTGGTGTAGCGCCGTTTGGCGTCGACTATGCGGACTACAGCAATTATCCGCTGGGATCAAAGTTGAAAGACAAGGCGATGGCGGAGCCTTTCGGAAAGATCTATGCCGCGTTCCGGCCGATGGCGCGCCAGTGGGCGCAATGGTCGCTCGATGGACGCACTTTCGGCATCGTGGAAGGGGATGACCGCAAGCCGCAATCGATCGTGGCCGGCGCCTGGAAGATCACTGCGAAGTTCCGCGAATGGCAGTTCGGCAACGCTAACAAGGACGATCCGGCGCCGGGCACCGAATCGCCCAATGGCGGCGCTGCGCTGGCCCAGGTTGGCGACAATGAATTTGTCGTGATCGGCCAGAACATCCGCCTTAGCTTCGAGCACAACGCGGGTAAGCCGTCGATGTACGCACGGGTGGAAGAAGGTCACTTCGACGCTGACGGAAAATGGGTCATGGAGCGCAACTGGAACGGCGACCAGACCGACTGGGGCATCAACTTGACGGCCCGCCCGACCGTCATGAAGATCCGGATGGGAACCTATGTCCAATAAGGCTATCCGCAAGATTGTCATCGTCGGCGGCGGGACCGCCGGCTGGATGACGGCCGCCCCGCTGGCGCTCAAGCTGGGCAAGTCGTGCGAGATCGTGCTGGTGGAGTCGCCGGAGATCGGTACGGTCGGCGTCGGTGAAGCGACGCTGCCGACTATCCGCTACTTCAACCAGGCGCTCGGCCTGGACAATGCAGATTTCGTCAGGAAGACCCAGGCCACTTTCAAGCTTGGCATCGAGTTCAAGGACTGGGGCCATGTCGGCAACCGCTTCTTCCACGGATTCGGCGACTTCGGCCCGGCAATCGAAAATCGCTCGCCGGTGCAATACTGGCTGCGGCTGGCGCGTGAAAACAAGGACATGCCTTCCTACGAGGAGTGGTCAACGTCCACTGCCATGGCGCGCAGCAACCGATTCATGCTGCCATACGGCGACCAGCCTGCAGTTACCAATGCCTTTTCGTACGCTTTCCATTTCGACGCCGGCCTTTATGCGGCCTACCTGCGCGACTACGCGATGCAGCGCGGCGTGCAGCGCGTCGAAGGCATGATCACGGAGGTGGAGCAGCATCCCGAATCAGGTTTCATTACGGCGGTGAAGCTGAAGGACGGGCAACGGGTGGAAGGCGACCTGTTCATTGACTGCTCGGGCTTTCGCGGCCTGCTGATCGAAGGCGTCTACAAGGCCGGTTACGATGACTGGAGCGCCATGCTGCCGTGTAACAGTGCGCAAGCCGTGCCGTGCGAGAGGGTCGAGCCGCTGGTGCCGTACACCTTGTCGACTGCGCGCAGCGCCGGCTGGACCTGGCGCATTCCGCTTCAGCACCGTACCGGCAACGGCCATGTGTACTGCAACGGCTTTACAAGCGACGACGAAGCCGGCCGGTGCTGCTGGAAGGGCTGGACGGCCGCGCGCTGGATACGCCGCGCCAGCTTCGCTTTACCACCGGTCGCCGCCGCAAATCATGGATCAAGAATTGCGTGGCGATCGGTTTGTCGAGCGGTTTCCTTGAACCGCTTGAATCGACCAGCATCAATATCATCGAAAATTCGGTGGGCTGGCTGCTGCAGTATTTCCCCGACCGCGATTTCAGCCCGGCGCTGGCCAACGAATTCAACCGGCTTGTGTCGCAGCGCTACGAGTTCGTGCGCGACTTCATCATCCTGCATTACAAGGTCACGGACCGCAACGACTCCGAATTCTGGCGTTATTGTGCCGGCATGCCGATCCCCGATACGCTGCAGCACCAGATCGAGCTGTTCCGCGAGACGGGCCGCATCGTCATATTTGATCCCGAGGGATTCTCGGTGCCATCGCATGTTTCCATCCTGATGGGACTTGGCGTCGTGCCCAAAAAGATCGATCCGCTGATCGACCTGATGGACTTGACGCGGCTGGAGGAACACTTTGCCAGAGTGCGGGAAACCATCGGGCGTGCCGTCGGCGCAATGCCGGAGCACGCCCGGTTCTTCGAGACCCAATAGTCAATAGGTGCCCAGCCTGGCCTTGAGGATTGTGACGCGGTCGGTCAGGTTCAAGCCATAGTCGGTCTGGTCGCCGTTCCAGTTGCGCTCCATGATCCATTTGCCGTTGGCATCGAAGCGACCTTCCTCGACGCGGGCCCACAGCGACGGCTTGCCTTCGTTGCTGCCGATGCCTTCGATCTTCACGCGCGCGTGCTGGCCGACGATGATGAATTCGTTGTCGCCGATCTGGGCGATGGAGACGCCGCCGCTTGGCGTTTCGGTACCGGCCGGGTAATCCTTCATGTCCGGCTTCCACGAGCGGTCGCCGAGTTGCCATTCGCGGAACGATACCGTGGCCTTCCAGTTTTTCATGTTCACGGTCTGGGATTTGCGGTCGTCTCCTTCGGCAACGCCGTAGGTGCGGCCCTCAAATGCCCATTTCGCCCACTGGCGCTCCATCGGGCGGAACGCCGCATAAACCTTGCCGAAAGGTTCGGCCATCGACTTGTCGGTTTCCTTCGATCCAAGCGGGAAATTGGTGTAGTCGAAGTAGTCGACGCCAAACGGCGCGATGCCCAGCGCGCCGCGGCCGAGCACCTGGTAGACATAGCGCGCAAAGGGCTTTGCGTTGCCCATTTCCGGCACCAGCAGGGCATTGTCGGGGCGCTGGAAAAGTTCGAGGTTGGCGCTGAACTTGTTCGATTCCGACATGTAGATATCCGGCGCGGCGAGATCGATATGCGGCGCCGCAGCCTTGTAGATGTCGATCACGTCGAACGCTGGACCGCCCGAGATGAAATTGTTCTGCCATGGCGCCATCAGCGCGAGCGGGTCGCGCAGTGCGCTGTTGACGTACATCGGCAGGTTGTAGACGGCGCGGCCGGCCTTCGCGACTTCCTCGATATAGCTGGCGATGGCCCATGCATGGAAGTATTCCTCGGCATAGGGGCCGTAGACCTCGGNCCAGGTGCCGCTGGCTGCACCAGGCACCGGCGACTTCTTATGGGCCAGCACCGCAGGCGGCACTGCCTGGTGGAAGGCTGCTTCGGCTTTGGCGCCGAAGTCGCGTACCGCGCCGATGGTGCCGACTTCATTCTGGACCTGCACCATGATCACGGTGCGCTGTTCCTCGTCGACGGCTTTCAGGTGCTTCATCAGGGCGGTGAAAGCCTTCTTGTCGGCTTTCAGTGTTTCCTCCCCAAAGGGCGACATGCAATAAATGGATTTGCCGTCCTTGCCGACCATGCGCGGGAAACGCTGGTTGTTGAACTTCACCCATTCGGGGGCGTAGTTCGGATTGGTGTTCTTCCAGGTCGCGAACCACAGCAGCACCACACGCACCTTGTTTTCGCGCGCCTGCTTCAGCAGGGTGTCGACGTAGCTGAAATCGAACTTGCCTTCCTCGGGCTCGACCTGTTCCCATGCGACCGGGATTTCCAGCGTGTTGGCGTGGACGTCCTTGACCGCGGCCCACACTTGCTTGAGCGCGTCCGGGTAGTTGCTGGAGTTGTGCGCCTGTACGCCAAGCAGGAGGTAGGGAGCTCCATCGACCATCAAGGCGTGCCGGCCGTCTTTCTTCACCAGTTCGGGAATCGGTGCGGCGGCCGTGGCGGCGCCCGCCCAAGCGGCAATGCAAAGTGCCGCGAGCGCGCGGCGGGTAGTCTTCTTCATTCAGTCTCCACTTTTGTTTGCAAGATTGTTAGCGGTACCATATGCTAGCGAATCGGTTTCGCCTCCTGTATGCCAATTGTCGCTTCAGCTATCCCGAATCGCTATATGACCAAGCAATTGCTCACGTTGTTGATTGTTTTTGCCGCCATAAGCAGCTCGGGCAAGGCCGCTGCGGAAGGACGGATTACGCTGAATCCCGATGGGCGACTGCCTGCCATCGTGCATGAAGACCAAGCCGCGATGAAGATCGCGGGCGACCTGCTGGCGCGCGACCTGGCAGCGCTGGCGGGCGGCGGCGCGGCGCGGGGCACTGGCATCGAAGCGTGTACGCGGGTATGCGTAGTGATCGGCCGCCACGATTCGCCGCTGGTGCGGAAAGTGCTTGCGGAAGAGGGTATTGAGCTGCCTCGCCTGGAATGGGAAAGCTATGAACGCATTGCTATCGAATCTCACCGCCATCCAGGAATGCAAATCCTGCTGATTGCCGGCGCCGATCTGCGCGGTACGGTATGGGGCGTGATCGACCTGACGCGGGAACTGGGTGTCTCTGCCTGGGAGTGGTGGGCGGACGTTCGCCCGGCCCGGCGCGAGCGACTGGAAGTGTCGGCGGCCCGAGTCCATTCGGCTTCGCCGCACGTGCAGTATCGCGGCATTTTCCTGAACGATGAAGACTGGGGACTGCAGCCGTGGGCCGCAAGGCATGATCCGGCCCGGGATATCGGTCCTTCCACTTATGCGCGCATTTTCGAATTGATGTGGCGCCTGAAGGCCAACATCATCTGGCCGGCGATGCACGACTCCACCAGGCCGTTCTACCAGATTGCGGGCAATGCGGAAGCAGCGCGCGATTACGCCATCGTGGTCGGCACCTCCCATGCGGAGCCCATGATGCGCAATAACGTGCGCGAGTGGGACCATCAACAGCGCGGCGCCTTCAATTTCTTCAGCAACCGCGCGTCGCTGGTTCGTTACTGGGACGAGCGCCTGAAAGAAGTGAAGGACTTCGAAAACATGTACTCGGTGGGCATCCGCGGCGTGCACGATTCGGCCATGGAAGGCGCGCACAACGTGGATGAGGCGCGGCGTGGAGTGAGCGAGGCCATAGCTGTCCAACGCGAGCTGCTTGCCAAGGCTGCGCCGAAGGCGCCGCAGGCGCTGACGCTGTACAAGGAAGTGCTGGATATTTACAAGGCAGGGTTGCAGGTGCCGGAAGATATCACCCTCATCTGGCCGGACGACAATTACGGTTACCTGCACCAATTGAGCACGCCGCAGGAAGCGCGGCGGCCGGGCGGGGCGGGCATCTACTATCACATCTCCTATTGGGGCCGCCCGCACGATTACCTGTGGCTTGGGACGACGCATCCCGCCCTGATCCGCGACCAGTTGCAGCGGGCGACGGCGACTGGCGCGCGCAAGGTCTGGATCGTCAACGTCGGCGACATCAAGCCCGCCGAATACCTCACGCAATACTTCCTTGACCTGGCTTTTGACGGCAATACGCTGGAACGCCCCGCACGCGAGCACCTCGCCGGCTGGATGCGCGCGCAGTTCGGCGCGGACGAGGCCGAGGAACTCGCGGACATCATGACCGGCTACTATGACCTGGCATGGGAGCGCAGGCCGGAGTTCATGGGTTTCAGCCAGACCGAGCCCACCACGCCGGTGAGGGCAACAGACTATCTTCGCTCAGGCAGCGGAGAAGCGGAGCGGAGGCTGGCGCGTTACGAGGCTTTGGCCAAGCGCGCCGATGCCGTTGCGCGGCGGCTTCCGCCGTCGCTGGCCGACGCTTTCTTTCAATTGGTGCAGTACCCCGTGCGTTCCAGTGCCAACCTGAATACGCGGATATTGAGGCTGGAACTGGCGGCGCAGCATGCCCGCGAAGGGAGGCCTGACGCGAACTTCCAGGCAGCGCGTGCCCGGTCGGCGCAGGCTGCAATCGTGGCCGACACCGCGCATTACAACGCGCTGGGAAACGGCAAATGGCAAGGAATGATGGACCCGGCACCGCGCCGCCTGCCGGTATTCAGTGCGCCGGCAATACCCACTTACGCTGAAGCTCCCCAGCGGGTCGGCTGCAGCATCGCATATCCGTTCCCCTTTTCGGGCGACGGCGCGCAGCTCAATTTCAATTCGGGCCGGCCGGGAGTACGCACGGTCACGCTGGTCGGCAGCAGCAGGCAGGAACTGGACTGGCAGGCAGCCGGAGTTGGCGCCTCGCTCACACTGTCTGCGGCAAGCGGCCGGCTGGACGCCGGGAATGGCTTTGAGCAGCGCATTGAAATCCGCTACGACGGCCGCGCTGCAGCGCCTTCCATTGCACTGCGCTGCGGGGGGAAACCGCTCCCGCTCCGGTTGCAGGTACAACCCGATCCTGCGCCAGGACTGCCGCTGGAGAGCGAAAGGATCGTGACCATTTCGGCGGTGCAGGCGGCGCCAGTGACCGGCTGGACCCTGGTCCCTGGCCTGGGGAGTTTCGGCGCCAGCATGCGCTCGTCCCTGGCAGCAGGCGCGGGCAGCACGCTGGTTTACGAAGTTGCGACCTTGTCGCAAGGCCCGGCCCAGTTGAAAGTGGTGGCCGTGCCGGTGCACCCCCTGACGTCCCGCGACAAGCTTCGCATCGCCGTCAGCTTCGACAACGAACCGTTCAGGGAACTCGATTTCACCACCCATGGCCGCAGCGACGAATGGAAGGCCAACGTGCTGTCGAATACCGCGCTGCGCACCCTGTCGCTGAAAACGTCGCTGCGGGCCGGCACGTACTGCGGGTACGCGCCCTCGATCCCGGCTTCGTCCTGGACCGGCTGGAACTGGCCTTCGACGGTGCACCGCAGTTTTACGGCAGGCCGGAATGATCAGGTCCTTGCGAGCTATTCCAGAAAGTCATAGCTCAATGCGTATTCCGCATAACTAAGGAATAGCCAATTCGTTAAGCTAAGCGTCTTAATGATAAGCAAATGTTGTCAACGCATTTGCAAACAGAGACGCTAGCCATGAAAATCACATCCCTCGATTCGGTTGTATTCCTGATCTATTTTGCGGTCGTTGCCGCATACGGCATCTGGGTCTATCGCCGCAAGAACAGCAGCTCCGGCTCGGCTTCGCGCGATTACTTCCTGGCCGAAGGTTCCCTGACCTGGTGGGCCATCGGCGCATCGCTGATCGCCTCCAATATCTCCGCCGAACAGTTCATCGGCATGAGCGGATCCGGCTTCAAGATCGGCATGGCGATTGCGGTGTATGAGCTGATGGCGGCGGCAACGCTGGTCATCGTGGCCGTGTTCTTCATGCCGGTGTATCTGAAAAACCACATCTACACCATGCCGCAGTTCCTCGAACAGCGTTATGGCAAGGGCGTGGCGACGACCATGGCGCTGTTCTGGCTTGGCCTGTACATCGTGGTCAACCTGACCTCCATCCTCTACCTCGGCGCCATCGCCATCAGCAGCATCTCCGGCTTGAGCGTGGGCGCCTGCATGCTGTTCCTGGCCGTGTTCGCGACGATCATCACGCTGGGCGGCATGAAGGTGATCGGCTACACCGACGTGATCCAGGTGGTGTGCCTGGTGATCGGCGGCCTGGTGACGACCTGGATCGCGCTGGACTTGGTGGCCGGCCTGGGCGGCGGCAAAGGCGCGCTGCACGGCACGGCCGAATTGTTCTCGCGTGCCCGCGGCCACTTCGACATGGTGCTGACGCGCGATCATCCAAGCTATATGGATTTGCCTGGCCTGAGCATCCTGCTGGGCGGCATCTGGATCGCCAACCTGAATTACTGGGGCTGTAACCAGTACATCACGCAGCGCGCGCTGGGCGCCGACCTGCCGACCGCACGCAAAGGCCTGCTGTTTGCGGCATTCCTGAAATTGCTGATGCCCGTGATCGTGGTGCTGCCCGGCATAGCGGCCTTCGCGCTGGACCAGGCGGGCGCGCTGGGCGGTGCGCTGCGCCAGGGCGGCGAGCTGAATCCGGACCGCGCCTACCCGACGCTGCTGGCATTGCTGCCGGANGGCTTGCGCGGCGTGGCGTTCGCCGCCCTGACCGCCGCTGTGGTGGCCTCGCTGGCCGGCAAGGCAAACAGCATCGCCACCATTTTCACGCTGGATATCTATCGTAAGAAATTTGTACCCGCAGCAAGCGAAGAGCGCATGGTGTGGGTCGGCCGCCTTACCGTGGTGGCGTCGATGGCAATTGCGGTGCTGATCGCACCAATGCTGGGCATCGACAAGAAAGGCGGNTTCCAGTACATCCAGGAATACACCGGCTTNGTCTCGCCGGGCATCCTNGCCATGTTCCTGCTTGGTTTCTTCTGGAAGAAAGCGACCAACGCAGCCGCCATGTTCGCCACCGTGGGCGGGCTGGTGTTCTCCATCATCCTCAAGTTCCTGCCAACGATGATGGACCTGTCCTTCCTCGCGCCGATCGGCTTCGCCGCCGACAACGGCAGCGGCGTCTTCGAAATCCCGTTCATCGACCGCATGTTCCTGGTGTTCTGGGCAGTGGTGGCCGGCATGGTGCTGATCAGCCTTATGGGAAGGCGTGATGGCGAAGCCAAAGCCATGGTGGTCGACCGCCAGTTGTTCCGTGTAGACCGTGGCTTTGCNATCGGTTCGGCCGTGGTGTGCGTGCTGCTGGCCGTGATCTACGGGGCGCTCTGGTAATACAACAAATCACAAAAAAACTACGGAGAAAACAAAAGCATCATGAAGCAAAAGAAAATCAGCCTGCTGGTGAAGTCGCTGTTCCTGATCCCTGCCATTCCTGCCGCCTTCGCGCAGCAGGCAGAAGAACCGTCGATCCAGAAGGTCACCGTTTCCGGTATCCGCGCCTCGGTGCGCAGCGCCCTGAGCGTCAAGGAAAACTCCAACAGCATGGTGGAAGTCGTCGCTTCCGAAGACATCGGCAAGCTGCCGGACACCACCATCGCCGAGTCGCTGGCCCGCCTGCCTGGCCTGGCCGCAGGCCTGGATCGCGGCAACGCCAGCCAGATCGTGGCGCGAGGCATGGGCGAGCGCTTCATCGGCGCGACCCTGAACGGCCGCGAACTGGCTTCGTCCGAGCCGAACCGCGCTGTGCGCTTCGAGCAGTTCCCGTCCGAATCGCTGTCCGGCGCCATCGTTTACAAGACCCAGAATGCGGACCTGGTGGAAGGCGGCGTCGCCTCCAGCATCGACCTGCAGACTGTGTCGCCGCTCAAATACAGCGGCCGCCAGGCTTCGCTGAAGGCCGACGCGCTGTACTACTCGGAAGCCCGCGACCTCGACACCAAATCGGTTCGCCCGCGCCTGGGCGGCATCTTCATCGACCAGTACGCGGACAAGAACGTTGGCGTGGCGCTGGCCTTCAGCTATCAGAAGCAGCCTTCGGTGGAGAAGCGCAAGAACCACTGGGGCTTCAACGAAGACCATTCCGCCGACATCAACGGCGACGGCAAGGTAGACAAGACGCCATGGGGTTTCGAGACTGAACTCAAGCGCGGCACCAATGAGCGTGGCAGCGTGCTGGGCAAGGTGGAGTGGAAGGCCAGCCCGGATGCGATGATCACCGCCGACGTCTACTACGCCAAGAACAAGATCCGCGAACCGGCCATGTCGCACTGGACCGGCGACCTTGGCAACTGGGATGGCTGGCAGAGCGCCAACTACTCGAACCTCGACATCCGCAACGGCTACGTTGTCGGTGCCACCGTCAACAACGTGGGCCTGACCACCAACAGCACGTTGTGGACGCAGGACATGGACAACCTGGCCGCGGGCCTGAACGGCAAGTTCAATGTCGGCGACTGGAAAGTGGATGCCGACATCGCCACTTCCTCGGCCGGCCGCGACAGCGCCTGGCGCGACGTACGCCAGTTCGCCCTGAACAACGGCACCATCAAGTGGTCCTTCACCGGCGACGAAACCCAGGACTTCAGCTTCAGCCACGATTCGGGCAACCCGGCCGCCTTCGGCAACCCGACCTTGTACGTGGACACCGACGGCCACGTCGACGACCGCCTGAACTCGGCGCAACTGAGCGCATGGCGTCCGCTGGATGCGGGCATGGTGAGCCGCATCAAGTTCGGCGCGCGCTTCGCCGACCGCGAGAAGAAATACCACCAGACCACCTGGAACCTGGCTTCGAACAGCGCCATTCCGGCATCGGCCTACGAAACGGTCAATGTTTCCGGCTTCGCGCCATTCATCGTGCTGAAAGACTTCATGGGCTCCGCCACCAGCCTGTGGGGCGCAGATGCCTTCAGCCCGGATGGCCGCACCCCGACCGCGAACGACCTGCTGGCCGGCTGGAAGGTCAAGGAAAAGAACAGCAGCGTCTACGCCCAGGCCGACCTGGAAGGCGAATTGTTCGGCAAGACCTTCCGCGGCAATGCCGGCGTGCGCGTGGTGCACACCAAGCAGAGCGGTACCGGCATGGAGTCGATCAACGGCGCCGCGCCGACCCCGGCTGAAGGCGGCGCTTCGTACACCCGCGTGCTGCCTAGCATGAACCTGATCTTCAACCTGGACCAGGCGCAGAAGCAGCAGATCCGCTTCAGCGTGGCACGCGCCATGTCGCGTGCCCCGATGGATGAAATGCGCGCTTCGCGCCAGCTGGCAATCGACACCAATCCGGGTTCGCAGCAGCCGATCACCGGCAGCGCGGGCAATCCTGGGCTGCTGCCAATGATGTCCAACCAGGTCGACCTGTCGTGGCAGTACTACTTCGACAAAGGGTCGCTGGTGTCGGCTGGCGTGTTCTACAAGAAGGTGTCGGACTACATCGGCATCACCACCGACCATACCACCGTCAACGGCCGCGCTGCGACCCTGACCCGTTCCGTGAACGGCGAGGGCGGCAACGTGCGGGGCCTGGAGCTTGTGGCGCAGCATGCCTTTACCGGCCTGCCGGCTCCGTTCGACGGCCTGGGCGTTGCTGCGAACTTCTCGTACAACGACAGCGACATCAAGGAATACACCAACAACTATCCGATGGTGGGCCTGATGAAGCGCAATGGCGGCCTGACCCTGTGGTACGAGAAGGCGGGCTACGAGGCGCGCGTATCTGCCAACTACCACAGTGCCTTCGTGCGCATGCCGCGCTGGACCGCCGGCTACATGATCGAGAATCCAGCCGAGACCTACGTCTCCGCCAACTTCTCGAAGTGGCTGACCCCGCAGTTGCAGCTGCGCCTTGGCCTGGACAACATCACCAACCAGAAAGTGGTGGAGACCCAGTCCAACAATCCATACATGCAGAACGTGATGGAATATGGCCGCCGCTACAACCTGGGCCTGAGCTACAAGTTCTGATTGAGGCATGCCGATGATCCGTAACACACTTTGCCTGGCTGCGATGGCGTTCGTTCACGCTGCCCAGGCCGCGCAGGGCCCTCAAGTGCTGGCTGTCGATGCCAGCACCCCCGCACCGGCGCCTTTGTCCGGCCATATCAAGATGGGCACGGCCGTCGCTCCCGGCGGCCATGTCCTTGGCATCAACAGCCGCTACCTGACGCGCGACGGCCAGCCCTGGCTGCCGGTGATGGGTGAATTCCACTACTCGCGCAGCCCGGCGGATAGCTGGGAGGCGGAGCTGGCCAAGATGAAGTCGGCCGGCATCAACGTGGTGGCCAGCTACATCATCTGGAACCACCACGAGGAAAAGGAAGGGAAGTTCAACTGGAGCGGCAACCGCGACCTGCGGCGCTTCATCCAGCTGGCCAACAAGGCCGGGCTGGAGGTGTGGATCCGCGTTGGCCCCTGGTCGCACGCGGAAGTGCGTTACGGCGGCATTCCCGACTGGGTGGTGGATTCCATGCCGACCCGCCAGGACGATCCCCAATACCTGAAATACGTGGACCGCTTCTACCGCGAGATCGCGAAACAGGTCGATGGCTTGCTTTGGAAGCAGGGCGGTCCCGTGATCGGCGCCCAGATCGAGAATGAATACAACCTGGCAGGCCCGGGCCGCGGCGCCCAGCACATCGCCACGCTGAAAGGCATGGCCGTGAAGGCCGGCATCGACGTGCCGTTCTACACGGTGACCGGCTGGGACCAGACCTTGTATCCGTCCGGCGAAGTGGTGCCGGTGTTCGGCGGCTACCAGGACGAACCGTGGGCCACCAGCAAGACTGAGCTGCCGCCGAAGGAAACCTACGCCTTCCGTTTCGACACGCGCGTCAGCGGGGACCTCGGCGCGCAAACCCGCGCCACCCAGCAAGGCACGGCGGAAACCGACATGGACCGCACGCCATTCCTGGGCGCGGAGTACGGCGCCGGGCTGCCGGCCATGTACCGCCGCCGCACGCTGGTATCGCCGGACGATATCGCGTCGACCCTGCCGGTGCAGATGGGATCCGGCGTCAACCTGATGGGCTATTACATGTTCCATGGCGGCCGCAATCCGGTCGGCATGACCACCATGGAAGAGAGCACGCGCACCGGCGGCTACAACGACACGCCTGCCATCAACTACGATTTCAATGCGCCGCTGGGCCCTGACGGCCAGCAGCGCGACGTGCTGGCTTACCTGCGCCCGTTCCACTACTTCATGAACGACTTCGGCGCGCGCCTGGCGCCGATGACGGTGCATAAGCCGTCGCTTGTGCCGGCCGACCCGGCCGACTTGTCGGTGCCGCGCTGGTCGGTGCGCAGCAAGGGCGAACAGGCCTTCCTGTTCTATAACGGCCATGTGCGGCAATATGCGCTGCCGGCGCAGAAGCAGGTGCAGTTCGCGGTGAAGCTGGACGGGCAGGCAGTCACGCTGCCACGCCAGCCGGTCGATATCGCGGCCGGCAGCTACTTCTTCTGGCCGATCAATTTCGATATGGACGGCTACCGCCTGCAATACGCCACAGTGCAGCCGGTAGCCCGGCTGGAGCGCGGCAAGGCGGGCAGTGTGTACGTGTTCGCGGCGCAGGANGGCATTGCGCCTGAATTCGCGCTGGACGCGGCGGCCGGCGCCTGCCTCAAGACGCAGGGCNAGGNAGNCAATGCAGGCGGCNGCGTGCTGGTGCAAGGCATCCAGCCCGGCCTCGATGCTGCGCTGACGCTGGACTGCGCCGGCAAGCGCCCGGTGACGGTGCTGGTCCTGTCGCAGCAGCAGGCGCGCCAGATGGCAGTCGGCCAGTTGCAGGGCGAACGCCGCCTGGTCGTCAGCGACAGCCAGGCGCACTTTGCCAACGGCCGGCTGGTGTTGCGCTCCCAGGGCAAGCCAGCCTTCCGCGCGGCAGTATTCCCGGCCCTGCCGCTGCCGCAGAAGGGCAGCACNGCGCTGCAGGCGAGCGGCAAGGATGGCCTGTTCCAGGTTGTCGAGGCAACGCTGCCAAGCCAGGAACTGGCTGTCACTGCGCGCAAGTTGCGCGCCGCACAGCCAGTCCCTCCGATTAAAATTGGCGGCAACGCCAAGGCGGCAATCCAGCCCGATGCGGAAGTCTTCGGCAATTCCGCAGCATGGGAACTGTCGCTTGGTGCGACCCGGCCNAAAGGAGTCGATGGCGCCTTGCTGGAAATTGATTTTGTCGGCGACGTNGCCCGNCTGTTCGACGGCACGCGCATGGTGGACGANTGGTATTACAACGGCCAGCTTTGGCAGTTCGGTCTAGGCAACTTGCCGGCTCGCGAACGTGCTGCGCTGACGCTGACGGTACTGCCGTTGCGCGCCGACGCACCGATCTACCTGCCGAAAGAACACCGTCCCGCGTTCAACGGGCAGGCGCAGGTAGCGGAACTGCGCGGCGTCAAGGTGACGCCGGTGTATCGTGTAGAAATTGGCCGCTGAACGGAGTTTGAATATGGCATTGAAAATTGGTCTCGTTGGCTTGGGCA
>Ga0055534_1000672_pt1 | contig 17094 bp, 11 predicted proteins | sample AraplaCol_mLB_r2_2_FD_54993 | JGI IMG/M metagenome (GOLD analysis project Ga0055534, IMG submission 54993) | Arabidopsis root microbial communities from North Carolina, USA - plate scrape MF_Col_mLB_r2 | ecosystem: Host-associated > Plants > Roots > Endosphere | place: USA: North Carolina... | reverse complement strand
GGAAGGGATCGAAACGGGCCAGGTCCGTCAATGGATCGTAACGCCTCAGATTAGCCATGATTTCCTCCTTTCTCTTGGTGCGACAATATGTTAGACCCCGACCAGTTGGCTTGCCACAGATATTGGCAATCGTATGCGCCAATGCTTTCATGGCGAATCTATGCCCCACGGGGTTTTCTTTGACAGAGCGAAATTTTGCGAACAAACTTGCCTGATGCTCGTAGTACGGCCAACGACTACCTTCGGATTCACCATGCGTCGCACCCTCATAGTTGCGATAACGCTGATCATTAGCCTGGCGGGCCGGTCGACAAGCTGCCAGGCAGCCGATCAACTGGTCATCGATTACATCGTCTCCCACAGCGCCCAGCGCACTGCATGGATACGCGTCATCAACGAGTTCTCGACGGCAAATCCGGACGTCCAGGTGACACATCATGGCTATCCCCAGGAGCAATACAAGCGCGACTTCACGGGCCGCCTGAAGAGCGGCAAGGTCGACCTGGCCTTCTGGTATGCGGGAGAACGCCTGCGCGATGCCGCTGCCAATAAATTGCTGTCGCCCCTTGATCCGGACACGGTCGCGCTCTTAAAAAAGAACAAGTTTTATCCCGTTACTATCGACAGCACCCGCATTGACGGCGAAGTCTATGGATTCCCGATGTATTACTACCCCTGGGGCTTCGTGTACCGCAAATCACTGTTCGAACGGCTTGGCATCCGGCCGCCGGTCACATGGAATGAGTTTCTCAACGCGTGCGAACGCCTGTCGGCAGCTGGCGTGACACCAATTGGCCTGGGCGCGGCGGCAAACTGGCCCGCTGCAGGATGGTTCGACTATTTTGACCTCCGGCTCAATGGGCTTGAATTCCATCGCAAGGTGCTGCGCGGCGAGGTGCCCTTTACAGACGCCCGGGTGCGGCGCGTGTTCGACGCCTGGGGATCATTGTTGAGCAAGGGTTACTTCCTGGCGACCACAATGGACCAGGAACACGAACGGGTCCTGCCCTACCTTTACCGCAATCACGTGGGCATGATGCTGATGGGGAGTTTTGTCGCGGCCAAATTCCCGCAAGCGATCGCCGACGATATGGGCTTCTTCGCATTTCCGGCCATGTCACCGGACATGCCGATGTATGAAGACGCGCCGCTGGACGTGTTGGTGCTGCCTGCAAAGTCGCCCAATCTGTCCGCACGCAAACGCTTTCTCACCTTCCTCGCGGAGAGCGGCGCCATTCGCCATATAGCGGAAGCCGACCAGACCTTGCCTGCGCAGGCAGGCGCTTCTTTTCCCGCCATCCTGCTGGGCGATGCAGCGCGCCAGGTGCTGAACCGTGCCAGCGGCCTGTCGCCCTTCTTTGACAGGGAGGCGGAGGCTGACCTGATCGGGCCTGTATTCGAAGGCTTGCGCCTGTTCCTCAAACCGCCGCATGACACTGAGCAGGCCGTGGCCATGATCGAAAGATTGCGCAGAAAGTAGCCGCGCTGTGCGTCAAGCGGTCTTTTTGGCCTTGGTCTCCGCCTGGGGCTCAAGCAGCGGCGACTCCCACTCCATCCAGTCAGGTCCAAACAGTTCGGACGGATGTTGCGTCCGCTCCGAAAAAAAAAAAAAAAAAAAAAAAAAAAAAACGGCACAAGCGTAGGCCCTGGACGACGGCTCATCCTTAATTCATATCAAGTTTTTCAGAGGTAACGGCGAGAGTTCGGTTGCGAACCGACTTGCTCAAGCAGGCGTGGCACATTTTCCCTACTGTAGAGGAGGAGAAGATGACATCAGTCCGCAAAGGCCAGGCGCCAGCCAAATTGGAGCCCGGCGAATTCCACCTTCGCTTCACGCGCAACTTTGCTGATCCACGCTTCGATAAGAATCGCGATGAAATCGCAAAGCTTGAATCCGTGGCCTGGCAAAATTTCAGTGACGGCCGCAAAGCCCCTGTGACGGCGCCTGCCGGCCCGGGATTTGCCGACCCCGGCTACGAGCTTTCCGTCGAATGGAAAGCCACCGCTGACCGCCTGCACGCTGCGGAACAGCGACAGAAAGATTCGTCCACGCCCTCCCGCGTGCTGCTGGTTTGCGGCGCGGCCCGCAACGACGGCAGCTGCCCGGGCGAAATGTCCAAAACCTGGCGCATGCTCAAACTGGCCGAGGCCACCTTGGCTGGCGAAGGCATCGTCACCGACATCCTTGACCTGAGCCGCCTTACTTCCGAATTTGAATTGCGCATTCATCCCTGCAAAGGCTGCGTATCCACCGCCATGCCTCTTTGCCACTGGCCATGCAGCTGCTACCCCAATCACAGCCTGGGCCAGGTGAACGACTGGATGAGCGAGATCTATGAACAGTGGGTCTCGGCGCATGGCGTCATCCTCTTTACGCCGGTCTACTGGTACCAGGCGCCCTCGGTGCTGAAACTGATGATCGACCGCCTGGTGTGCGCGGATGGCGGCAATCCGGACCCCACCAGCACGCACGGGAAGAAGGCCGAAGAGGCCAAGGCGCTGGAACTGGCGGGATGGCCCTACCCCAAGCACCTGGCCGGGCGCGCCTATGGATTGGTGGTGCACGGCGATGTCGCCGGCGCAGAAAGCTTGCGGCGCAATTTATCCGATTGGCTTGACTGGATGGAGTTGATCGACGCCGGCGCCCAGGCACGCCTCGACCGCTATCTTGGCTACTACGAACCTTACGCAACCAGTCATGACGCCCTGGATAAGGATGAAGGCTGCAGGAAGAAGTACGCAACGTGGCACGAGCCGTGGCGCATGCGGTCCGCATGCTGCGCTCGGGCGAGCTTACCCGGCCGGACAAAGACGTACGCTCTCCGCGGCCGAAATAACTGGAATGGGCCAGCGTTCCTTCAGGATTGCTGACCCCGTGCTGACGGGATTACTGGGCTGCGGTGGTGAAGGTCCAGCTCTTGTTGATGGCTTTTCCATCCACCATGGCGATCAAGGCCACGCTGTAAGAAGTACTCGCCTTCAGTCGCTGCACTGGCACCAGCGTTGCGGTGAAGCCCTGCATATTGCTGTCGTCGGTCAGCGCCGGGCCGTTGGTCGTGATCACCGGGCCAAGCTTGCCTCCCTTGTTGACCAGGATACGCGCGTCGACTGCCGTGCCACCGGCAGGCGTCAGGCTGAACTGGCTGATCGCTATCGGCGCCGTCACGGCCATCCCCCTGGTTTCGAAACTGACGGTAACCGGCGTCCCCGCCTCAACCAGGTCTGGAACCGGCGTCGGCGTTTCAGTGCGATTGAAGAACACAAAGGGTACATCCGCCTGGTTAGCGTAAGGATATGCACGAATACTGCCCGCCCCCGGCAACTGCGCCGCTTGCGAGGTACTCGTGGCGACATCCACTACGCAGAGCGTTGACGCGCCCTCCGCCGGATTGAAGTTGTTTGCAGCCACGCCGATATCGATCGTGCTGGCAAACAGCAGGGCCGCGTGATAAACGGAATTGGCCCACTCCGCAACACAGGTCATGTACTTGTCGGTACCGACCGTGCTGTAGATCGCCTCTCCCGACACGGCAGCGGAATAACCTGCCGCGGCGATGCGGTCGGCAGCACGGACGCCTGTGTACCCAGGTTTGCCGGCCGTCTCGCCATGCAGTTCGCTGATGCCGTTCTGGTTGATGTAGCTCCAGTGCGCCTGCGCCGACTTGTCCAGCAACAGGCTCTGGGCCAAGAGCCCCGAGCCAATCTTGCCGCGCAAGGCGTTGATGGCGNTGAAGATACTGAGATTGCCGCTGCCGGCCGCATAAGTTGGCGCCGGAACCGNAGTGACGATATTGCCTTCCGTTGGCGACGGCAGGCTAGGCGGTGGATTGTTCGCTGCCACCGGTGCGCTCCCCGACCCGCCGCCACCGCCGCATCCCGCCAGCAGCAACGTCAACACCAGCGCTGGATAACTACGGGAATTAAGCATGGAANTCCTCCCGACGGCGCAGGAAAAGCAAAGCACACCCCAAAGCCATCAATGCTGCCGTTCCTGGTTCGGGAATGGCAGCCGCAGCTTGCGGAGAGTCCGGCGCTGTAATGACCAGGGGAGCGTCGGTTTGAACATTCGTCGAAGGCAGGTAGACCTCGACGACTGGAATGATTTCCTGTGGTGTCGGGATGGAGATAGGCGAAATCGAAGGCGCGGGCGTGCTATCGAAACTCGTCAAAGGCAAACTACTGAAAGACTGTGAAGCGGTGTTGCTGTAGCTCATGAAGCTGAATTCAATACTGTTTACGGTGCCGGGACCGGCTATCGCTTGAGCACCCGCCAGAACGGAGCAGGCCAGCAGGCAAGACTTGAACAGCGTATTAGCTTTCATATCGCGCTCCATATTTTAGGTTGAGGAAACTACAACCTGGNTGAAGCATCAACCGTGCCTACTAACTAAGTACCTGATTACGCTGAGTTACCCCAACTTCATGCATGAAAGGTGTTAAATTTGGCGACAATTAAATTTGCAATTAGGAAAATTTACACAGGCTTCCCCGGCAATCGAACGCAACCGGGCTCGGGAAATTGTTAAAATACGGTGTTTCCCTTATTAATGCATGAGAAAGAGAAGCAGGTGTCTACTTGGGTTATCGGGTACCGGAATGCCGACCGGTCAGAGCATCAGATAACGGCAGACGCGGCTGGTGTGCTGACCGAACAAGGCGCCGCCATGCTGGTTAGCGACTACCTTCGGCAGCAACAATTGGCGAAGGATGGCGGCCAAATGGCTACTGAGCAATACAACTTTCAGATTATCCACATTCATCAAATTCCTGGCGACGCTGAAAACGCGTGAATGCCGTGCTTGGCGGCGCGGCGTCCCGCCGTTTCGCCACCTCATGCAACTCCCACCCGCCGTCGCCCTTCAATCGCAACACATGCGTATGATGGCGCCGTACAGCTGAACGATGGGCAACGCTGATCAAGGTAGCCCCGCTCGCGCGCAAGCGCTGGTATAGCGATGCCTCATTGCCGCTGTCGAGCGCACTGGTCGCCTCGTCCAGGATCACGATGCCCGGCTGATGCACCAGCACACGGCCAAAGGCAAGCCGCTGCTGCTCGCCCACGGACAGCAGTTTCAGCCAATCCTGTACCGCATCCAGGCCACCGACACGCTCTGCGAGCTGCGGCAGGTGTACCTGTTCCAGAATCTGCAGCAACTGCTGGTCGCTCAAGGTGGTCTGCACACTTGGGTAGATCAGTTGGCTACGCAGCGTGCCATGCTGCAGGTAAGGCTGCTGCGGCAGGAAGAAAAACTCTTCGCGCGGCGGATGATGGATCAGGCCACTACCGGTATCCCACAGGCCTGCAATGGCCCGCAACAGCGAACTCTTTCCGCAGCCGCTATCGCCCGTAATGAGCAGCGCATCGCCCGGCGCCAGCACGAACGACAGGTCCTTGACAAGTACCCGTTCAGATTGAGGCGGGCACACGGTCAGTGAATCCACGGCGATCTGCTTGCCAGGCCACATGAGGATGTGCGAACGCCCGTTGGCGGCAACAGGTGTGCCACCGGCCGCCGGCAACACCAGTTTCGACAGAGTCTGCAGGCGTTCGGTTCCCGCCACAAAGCGGCTCAGGCTTTCGAAGTTGTCGACGATAACGCCAACCGCGCCAAGCACCGCCGTAAATGCACCGGCTGCCTGTATTGCCCGCCCTACTTCAAGCTCGCCGGACAATACGGCATCCGCCAGGATCACCCCAGGCAGCACCAGGGTGAGCTGGCTGAAAGTGCGCTGGAACAGGTTCAGCGTGCGCTGCTTTTTGATCAGCCTGCTGTAATTGAGGTAGACCTTGTCGAACTTGCTGTCGATGTAAGCGCGCTCCTGCGCCTCGCCCCGGTAAAAGGCAATTGATTCGGCGTTCTCCCGCAAGCGCATCAGGCCAAAGCGAAAGTCCGCTTCGCGCCGCAATTGCCAAAAATTGAGCCGGATCAGCGGGTTGCCGAAAACGTAGAGCGCCAGCACGGTACCCGTCACGGCGTACACTGCCAGCACGCCTACCAGCAAATGCGAGATCGTCCACAACACGGAGCTGAAGGCGACCAGCTGCATGATCGAACCCAGGAAGATCAGCAGGAAGTGAATGGACCTGCCGGTAAACGTATTGATGTCTTCGCTGATACGCTGGTCGGGATTGTCGATCTCGCCTTCCGAGGTCAATGCGTAGTACTTGCGGTCTTCAAGGTATCCATCAAGAAAACGGCCGGTGAGCCAGCGCCGCCACCGGTTGGCGAACATGTCGCGCATGTAGTAATAGAATGCATAGATGGGTACCGCAAACGCCAGGATGAACAGGCATGCGCGCACCGATTTCCAGAACCTGTCGCCATCGCGCCCCGCCAGCGCCGAGGTCATTTCGCCGGACTGATTGTTCAGCATGACGGCCAGCTCGGTTTCGGCGAGCATCAATACGATCAGCAGCAGCAACAGGCCCCAGGCCGTATTCTTTTCATTTCCCAACCAGTAAGGTTTGGCGACGCTGATGAACTGCTTCCATGCGGCAAGCGACAAGGGTGCCGTGCGGCGCCGGGCCCCTGGCACAGCCGGGCCATTTGTGGACGCAGAAGTTTGGGCTACTGTCTTCATGGACTGAGCATACGACTCAGCATCAAGCAGCTCAGTGCGGAAACGGACATAGCGCAAACTCAAGCGTGGCTCTAAAAGATTTTCTTGCGTCAATCACACCAGGGAACCAGTCTAAGCCGTTTGGTGTGCCATTTTCAGCGCGATCGCGCGGGAAAACGCTCAAGACCAGGCGCACCCACAAAAGTATCCTTGCACCGCCATGTAGAACGATTGAAATCGTCCATGAAGTACAAGGAGACATAAGTGAAGCACAGCAATAAGTTGAAATATACCGTCCTGGTTGGGTCCCTGGTAGCGGCATTCCCGGGGATCACGATGGCACAGTCTGGGGAAGACAAGAACGTCCAGCGCGTTATTGTGACTGGATCCAACATCAAGCGCGTGGATCAGGAAACAGCATCCCCGGTCCAGATCCTGTCGCGCCAGGAAATCGAACAAAGCGGCGCGCAGACCGTTGCGCAAATCCTCGACAACCTGACCAGCAACGACCGCGGCGCCATCAGCGACCTTGGCGGCACCAATTCCTGGGCCAGCGGCGCCACCGGCGTCTCGCTGCGCAACCTCGGCACGGGCGCAACGCTGGTGCTGCTGAATGGCCGGCGTCTCTCCTCCTATGGCTTCGCGGACGGGCTGCAATCGAACTTCGTCAACATCGACTCCATTCCAAGCGACGTCATCGAACGCGTCGAGATCCTCAAGGACGGCGCTTCGGCGATTTATGGTTCCGACGCCGTGGCCGGTGTCGTCAACATCATCACCCGCAAGAATTATCAAGGCGTCGGGGTAAAGGCCTCGGCCCAGCAATCGCTCAAGCGCTCCTTCCTCGACCACGAACGCAAGGCATCGATCGTCGGCGGCATCGGCGACTTCGAGGCCGATGGCTATAACGCTTTCGCCCATCTCGAAGTCTACTCGCGCGGCAAATTCACCGATCGCCAGGTCCGCCCGCTGCTTCCCGACTGGTTCATCCGCATGAACCCGGACCGCGATGCGACGTCCACCGGCTCGATTCCCGGCAACTATGTCGGCCGCTACCCCGCCAACTATCACGATCCTGCGCTGGCGGGCAAATCGATCAATGTCGCGGCCCCTGGCTGCGCGCCGGAGAACCTGCGGGGCGGCCTGTGCTTCTATGATTACTGGCAGGATTCCCTGGCCCGCGCACCGGCCGAACGCGTCACCTTCCTGGGTTCGGGACGGCTCAAGCTTTCCGGCGAGACGACTGCTTACGGCGAACTGCAGCTCGCTAAGACGCAACAACTACAATACGGCGCCTCCGCGCAGCAATGTCACGGGCGTTCCCTTGTCCTGGTATGACTCGATCAGTGGCCAGATGCAGTACTTCACCGATCCCAAACTGCCGGTCGGCCACCCGAACAACCCCTATGACTTCCCTATCGGCCTCAACTACCGCTTCGCCGACGACCGCGACATGTTCAAGAATGTCGGCTCCTCGGAACAGTTCCGCGCGCTGGCCGGCATCCAGGGTTCGAACTTTGGCTGGGAGTGGGATGGCGCAATCGGCCATATGGGCTCCAAGGCCCGCCAGCGCCAGCATCTGTACCGCGACCGCTACGGCTACTACGATGCGATTGTCAGCGGCGCCTACAAGTTCGGCCAGCAGAATGACCGGGCCCTGCTGGAAACCATGTTCCCCGAAATGGGGTCGCATGGCGAGTACAGCCAAACCTTCATGGATTTCAAGGCGAACCGCGAACTGTTCATGCTCGGCGGCGGACCACTGCAAATTGCAACCGGCGTCGACCTGCGCCACGAAAGCTTTGAGCACCAGAGCAGCGACAACGTGCTGGCAGCGCGCATCGTCCAGTTCAGCGGCGTGAAGATCAATGGCTCGCGCAATGTCGCAGCCGCCTTCGTTGAGCTTGCGGCCCCCTTCACCAAGCAGCTGGAAGCCAGCTTTGCCCTACGCGGCGACAAGGTGATCGACCAGGCTGGCGCCGTCGTGCCCAAGCTTGGCCTGCGCTATAAGGTGAATGACATGCTGATGGTGCGCGGCACCGCCTCCAAAGGCTTCCGCGCGCCAAGCCTGCCGGAGACCGGCAACGGCGGCGCTTCCTGGTTCAACAACGGCTACAACGATCCGAAGCGCTGCGCTGCCGCCACCGAACTCAGGAACGTGCTGAATACCGGCAACGCGGCCGACAAGAACCTGGCCCTGACCGCCTATGCGCTGGGATGCTCGGTCAGCTTCCCGTCCGCAGTCACGCCGAATCCCAACCTGAAGCCGGAATATACCAACAGCTTCACGGCGGGCCTGGTGCTGCAGCCGGTGCGCGAACTCAGTTTTACCATCGACTACTACAACATCAAGCGCCGCGACGAGATTGCCGTCAAGAGTATCGACCAGACCCTGGCCAACGAGGACAGGCTGGCCGGGCTGGTGGAACGCGATCCGCTGACGACGCAGGACCTGGACATCGCGCGCCGCGCCTTCGAGCTGTCCGGCAGGAACATCGGTTTCCCGATTGGCCCGATCAGTACCATCGCGGCGCAGTACGAGAACTACGGCAAATCACGCGTTTCCGGTCTCGACCTGGACGCCAAGGGACGCTGGAACTTCGGCGAATGGGGTACCTTCAACGTGGGCCTTGAATTGAACCGCCAATTCAAATACCAGAACTGGGACAGCTTCACCAACGCCTACACCGAGAACTATGTCGGCTATCGCGGCATACCGCGCACGCGCGCCATCGCCAAGATGTCGTGGGAAAAGGGCCCGTTCATCGCCGGGCTGCGCGCGAACTATACGGACTCCACCAAGCTTGCCTGGGGCGCACTTGATTCGACCAGCAGCATNGAAGGATGCGAAGACCGTGGCGTGAGCAAGGACGAATGCCGCATTGCCTCGGACACGACGGTCGACCTGTGGACCCGCTATGCNTTCCGCCCTGGCACTACGCTGTCGGCGAACGTGTTCAACCTNTTCGACCGCANGGATCCCGTCAAGCTGTACCCNGGCAGCCCGCTGCCGCTGCGCTCGCGTACGCTGNTGCTGACNGTTGAGCACAAATTCTGAGGAGAATGCGACACATGATTCCAATCAGGACAATAGGCCTGGTCGCGTCCGCCGCGCTGCTGTTCAGCGCGGCGGCGCATGCACAGTCCCCCACGCCGACGCCGGATGCCGATCCTTACCTGTGGCTTGAGGAAGTAGGCTCCGAGCGGGCACTGGACTGGGTCAAACAGTGGAATGGCCTTACAACCAGCCAGCTGGACAAATTGCCCGGCATGCAGCAAACCACCAGCGCCATCCGCGAAGTCGTCGATTCGCGCGAGCGGATTCCTTTCGTTGAGAAGCAAGGCAAGTACCTTTACAACTTTTGGAAGGACGCCGACCACCCGCGCGGAGTACTGCGGCGTACCACGCTGGAACGCTACAAGGCCGACGTGCCGCAGTGGGAAGTGGTCCTGGATATCGACCGCCTGGCACGCGACGAAAAGGAGAACTGGGTATGGCATGGCATGGAGTGCCTGAAGCCGCATGCCGAGCGCTGCCTGTTCTCGCTCACCCGGGGCGGCGGGGATGCACACGTCGTGCGCGAGTTCGACACCCATAGCCTGGGCTTTGTGCCGGAGGGCTTCTACCTTCCCGAAGCGAAGAGCGACGTCAACTGGGTGAGCCGGGATCGCCTGCTGGTCGCCACCGACTTCGGACCCGGCTCGCTCACCAGTTCGGGATACCCGCGCATCGTCAAGGAGTGGAAGCGCGGCACGCCGCTGCAGTCGGCAAAGCTGGTGTTCGAGGGCGAGCAGGCCGATATCAGCGTATCCGGCTATTCCGACCACTATCCAGGGTACAACCGCGAATTTGTGCTGCGCTATACCTCGTTCTTCACGAACGAACTGTACTTCCGCCATGCAGGGAAACTGGTCAGGCTGGACAAGCCAAACGGCGCAACGGCCTTCACCTTCAAGGACCAGCTCCTGCTCCGCCTGCGCGCGGACTGGAAGCTTGGGGATCGCCAGTACCAGCAAGGCTCGCTGTTGTCGATCGGCTTCTCGAGCTTCATGGCTGGCAAGCGCAACTTCACCGTCCTGTACCAGCCCGACGCTACGCGCTCGCTGCAATCGGTCGCCACAACCCGGAACGCCATCCTGCTGACCGAGTTGGTCAACGTGCGCAGCCAGGTGCAGGAGTTGCGCATGCAAAAGGGCAAATGGGAACAGCGAACGGTGGCTACGCCAGCCTTTGCCAACGTCTCGATTTCGTCGCTCGATTACCTGGATTCGGACCAGTACTTTGTGGTGCTGAACGACTTCCTCACTCCGACGTCGCTGCATCTTGGCCAGGTCGGCAGCGACGAGCGGCATCAGCTGAAATCGCAGCCAGCCTTCTTCGATGCCTCCGGCCTCAAGGTGGAGCAACACTTCGCCCGGCCAAAGACGGCACGCGGATTCCGTACTTCGTCGTCATGCGCAAGGACCTCCAGTACGACGGCAACAATCCGACGCTGCTGTACGGCTATGGCGGATTCGAGATATCGATGAAGCCCTCATACAACGCCACCGTCGGCCGCGCCTGGCTGGAAAAAGGCGGCGTCTACGTGATGTCGAACATTCGCGGCGGCGGCGAGTTCGGACCACGTTGGCACGAAGCCGCCCTGAAGGAAAAGCGCCAGGTATCGTATGACGACTTCATCTCGGTGGCGGAAGACCTGATTGCGCGGAAAATCACTTCGCCGCAGCACCTCGGCATCATGGGGGGAAGCCTTGGCGGCATGCTGGTTTCAGTCGCGGCCCTGCAGCGTCCGGAGCTGTTCAACGCGGTCGTGAGCCAGGTGCCGCTGGCCGACATGAAGCGCTACCACCGGATGCTGGCCGGAGCCTCATGGATAGACGAGTATGGCGACCCGGACCGTCCTGAAGAATGGGATTACATCTCGCGCTACTCGCCCTATCACCTGCTCAACAAAAACCGCTCGTATCCGCCGGTGTTCTTCACCAGCTCGACCAGGGACGACCGCGTGCATCCGGCCCATGCCCGCAAGATGGTCGCGCGCATGAAGGAGCAAGGCCACCAGGTCCTGTATTGGGAGAACACGGATGGCGGCCATGGCGGCGCAGTGAACGGCGAACAGCAGGCCCGCCTCTATGGCATGGTCTACAGCTTCCTCTGGGATCGCTTGAAGTAACCCGGCTGGCAGCCGCGCGCGGGACGAGAAGTCAGGTCCCGGCGCGGCTGGCCATGCGGCTGTACTCCGTCGGACTCATTCCCGTCACCGATTTGAACTGGCGGCTAAAGGCGCTGTGGTCTGTATAGCCGCATTCGTAAGCGATGTCAGCGATCCTGGCGTCCGGCTTCTTGTCGATGATCGCCTTGGCCGCCGAAAGCCTGCATTGAACCAGCATTTGACGTGGCGAGTGGTGGAAGACTTTCTGGAACACGCGCTCCACCTGCGAGAGCGATAGCCCTGCCTGGTCGGCCAACTCCTTAACGCACACATTCCGCTGATAGTTTTCGCGGATGTATTCCGCGATATGGGCGATCTGCCGGAATGCTGGATTCACGTCGTCGGGCAAGCCGAGGTCGCGTGACGTGCCGATCAGGCCGATAATCCTGCCCTTCGTGTCCTGCAGGGGCATTTTCCTGGTGATGCACCAACCGCGGCTGCGGCCAGGGTAGATGTGCAATTCCAGGTGCTTGTCGATAGAGGCCCCGCTATCGATCACCTTGCGGTCCTGGGCAAAGTAGGTTTCAGCCAGGGCCTGGGGAAACAGGTCCAGCGCGGTCTTCCCAATCACCTCGTCCTTGTCCCGCGCCCCGCAGCGGCGCACCATGGTTCGGTTGATGCCGAAATAGCGCCCTTCCCTGTCCTTGACGAAAAAGGCAATGTCATTCAACCCGTCGAACATCGTCAGGATGGCGTCGATATTGATCGCCTCCAGTTCGCCAAAGCATGCCTGACTGATCATTCCCATTCCTCCACAGCACGAAAAATGTTCACTTTGCATTGGCTTGGCAAAGATGGCAACGCCGCTGTTGCGCCCCGCACCCGGACTCGGCCGGACTGTGCCGATTTCTGTGGATCCGCGATCGGAAACCCGCAAGCCGGAAACAAGCAAGAGCGTTGCAATTATGACGAAATTTCAAGTCAAACAAGCTCCGGTGCGCACAAACATCCAACGTTGCATACACTGCAATTGTTTCAAAAGTTTATTAGAAGCATTTGAATACCAACTGACGAGGACTGATCGCATGAAAATACCTGGCACGCACAAGGCATCGGCATTCCGCCGCTCCCAATGCTCCCACGCTGTATTACTCGCGCTTTGCAGCATGAGCNTTAANGCTTACTCGCAAACCATGCAGCGCGTGGAAATCACCGGCTCCAGTATCAAGCGCATCGAAGGCGAAGCGGCACTGCCGGTCGAAATCATCAAGCGCGAAGATATCGACAAGTCCGGCGTGACCACTGCTGCCGAACTGCTGCAAAAAATCTCCTCGAATGTAGGCGGCCTGACCGATGGCACCAGCGTCAGCGACGTCATGGGCGGCCAGCGCGGCTTTAACGGCGCCAACCTGCGCGGTCTTGGCGTCTCAAGCACGCTGGTGCTGCTGAATGGCCGCCGCCTGGCCAACTTCGCCAGCCCTGGCGACAACTCTGGCGTCGACCTGAACAACATCCCGGCCGGCGCCATCCAGCGCGTGGAAGTGCTCAAGGACGGCGCATCGGCGATCTACGGCACCGANGCCATGGGCGGCGTGATCAACTTCATCACCCGCAAGGACTACCGCGGCGGCGATGCCAGCGTGTATGCGCTGCGCACGGATGAAGGCGGCGGCGGCAAACGGTCAGCCTCGCTGTCCGGCGGCTTTGGCGACCTGGGCACCGACCGCTACAACGTGTTCGGCGCACTGGACGTGCAGAAAACGGACCGCCTGGCCAGNTCGCAACGCAAATTCATGCAGGAGTACAGCCTGCCCGACCGCCTGTCGCCACAGCTCTCGAGCTATTCGTTCCCGGCCAACGTCGACCTGACTTCNGCCCAATTGGCGACCCTGAACCAATCGAGCTACCTGAAGGGCTCCGGTCCTGGCGGCACCTGGGCGCCATCGCCTGGCCGGCGCGTCAACTTCGGCAAGGATTCCTGCGTGGACGGCAGCCCGAACGTGGTGCGCCCCCTCGGCCCCGGCGGCACGGAAGGCTGCTCCTTCAACTACATGGGTGATTCGGAAGTCTATCCGGATGCAAAAAAACGCAGTTTTATCGGCCGTGCCACCTTCCAGGTGACGGAGGCCGACCAGGTGTTTGCTGAAGTCCTGCTGAGCAANGCNGAGACCAGCTATGCCGCTTCGCCCGCTACCTCAGGCAGCATCAACGGCGCCAGCACCGGCATTTACCTGCCAGCCGATCTGCAAACGAAGACCGGCATCACCACCCCGGTGAACTTCCGCTTCCGCCTGTCCGACGCCGGCCGCCGCACCTCGGAAGTGACCAGCAAAGCGTCGCGCTTCGTACTGGGGGCAACCGGCAAGGTCGGCGACTGGGAATACGATACGGCCTACAACCACAGCCAAAACAAAGCCACCGACCTGGACGTTGATGGCTGGGTTTCGCGCAGCAAAATGCTGGCGGGCATGGCGAGCGGCCAGTACAACCCGTTTGTCCCGGCCACGGATGATTCAGGCCGCAAGTTCATGGATTCGATCAAGATCCGTGACGCAGCGCGTATGTCCAAAGGCACCAGCGACAGCGTCGATGCCAAGCTGGCGCGCCCGGTGATGGCGCTGGGCGGTGGCGATGCCGTGCTGGCCTTGGGCGCCGAACTGCGGCGCGAGAAAACCGAGTTCAGCGCCACTGAAGCATTGCGCACCAACGACGTGCAGGGCGACCGCGCCAGCTCCGATGAATTACTGGCCGATACCTCCAACTCGCGCGACATCGCCGCCTTCTACGCNGAAATCAATGCTCCATTCAGCAAGGAATGGGAAGGCCAGTTCGCCATTCGTCACGACCGCTACAAAGGCGTGCACGATCCGCTGACCAATGTCACCACCCCGAAACTCACAACCACCAATCCGAAAATCGCGGTCAGCTATCGTCCCAACAAAGAGGTACTGGCCCGCGCCTCCTACGGCACCGGCTTCCGTGCACCGTCGATTGCCGAACTGTTCCTGCCGGTGCGATCCGGTACGACGGCCAGCTTCGTGAAAGACCCGGTCTCGGGCGAGATCGCCCAGTTCGACCTGGATCGTTATGGCAATCCACAGCTCAAGCCGGAAAAATCGAAACAGTTTTCCGCTGGCCTGGTACTGCAGCCTAACAACAACTGGAACGGCAGCCTCGATTACTGGATCATCCGCAAAACCGACATCATCTCGGAAATCGGCGAGCAAACCGTATTCGACAACCCGATCTACTACAACGATCCGAACATCGTGGTGCGCGACGAAGATGGCGTCGTATCCTTCCTCCAGTTCAAGAAAGAGAACCGGGGTAAGCTCAACACGTCCGGCCTCGATATTGAGCTTAACTGGCGCGGCGATGCCAGCGCGATGGGCCGCTTCAGCGCCAGCCTGAACGGAACGCTGATCACCAAGTACAAGTTCCAGTCCGATCCGAATTCACCGATGACAAATGGCCTCGGCGTCTTCCGCGACGACAAGGCCGTACAGCGCTGGCGCCACAAGCTCAATATCGACTGGACCCAGGGGCCTGTCAGTGCGACCCTGGGACACACCTTCTTCTCCAGCTATCGAGACCAGAACATTCCGGGCCTGGCGGATCCGGGCTGGAACGACCGCGACGTGAAAGCCTATTCGCTGTGGGACCTGACGGGCAGCTATTCGTTCAACAAGAACCTCAAGCTGCGCGCAGGCGTGATCAATATGTTCGACACGCCGCCGCCATTCACCAACCAGTCGCGCTACTTCGAAGTAACCTGGGACCCAACCTATGGCGACCCGCGCGGCCGCTCGTTCTTCGCCAACCTGCAGTACAAGTTCTGATCCTGGCCACAAGCGCCCCGGCCTGCCAAATGGCAGGCTGGGCGCGGAAGCATCGGCAATGACTGCTTTAGCGACCAAGGTCGTGCGGCCGGTAACGTGCCAGGATTGACTGGATCGTGCCGCGGGCCTTGAGCCTGGCAATGGCATGATTCAGTTCCGTGATACCCAGCTTGCCTTGTGCAGGAATCGCACAATAGGTATCGAAATCCGTGATCTTCAAATTGTGGGGCGCCAGGCGTGAGCGCTCCGGATGCACCTTGCGCTGATAGTCGAAGAAGATCCGATTCGTGAAGATGAGGTCGAAGCGTCCGAGCAGCAGCTTTTCGAGGTTTTGACTATCGTTGGCTGCGTTATCACGCACAATCTTCGGCTGCAGGTACTCTACTTCCGGATAACGATATCCCTGGATCGTGCCTACGCGCAGGCCTGCAATGGCGTTCAAGGAAGCAGGCAAAGGCGTCTCGCTGCGCATGCCAACAATCATGCGATTGGAGATGATTGCATCGGACCAGAGGAATGTCCGGTTATCGAGCCATTCGGGCCGCAGGTCGCACAGCAGGTCAGCGTGGCCCCGCAACAAGGCGCCCTCAACCCTTGTTCGCGGCAAGATCATATACCGTGGCTGGAGGTTCAGTTGCGCACCCAGCGCATCTCCGAATTCCTTGAGGATCCCGCCCATCAGCTCTTCGCCACGGATGTCCGTCATGGGCATGCCGCTCCCGTTGGAAATGGCCATGACCAGTTCGGATGCAAATACGGTCTTTGACGTGAGAAGAATGGCGAATAGCAGAAAGCGCGTAAAGGACATCGTGAACCCGAGCATGATCATTGTTCCCGCTTATCGATAATAACTCCAGTACCCATCCCTTACGCGCCCGGTAAAGCACCAGCCCAGCGCAGCTAACTGCACCAGCCTTCTCAACATCGTTAATCCAGCGCTCCGATTACCGACGCGTTTGAATGGAGAACGTTCACGGTGCAGTATAAGATTTACATCATTGCACTGCGTCGTGCTTACTGTTCTTCGCGAAAGGATCAACCTTGAAACCACTGTCCTCCCCTCTGGCACGCCACTTCGTCGCCGCAGCATTGTGCCTGTCTTCGTTCGCTATCGCCGCACCTGCCTCCGCAGGTCCTGACTGGGCAATCGATGTCGCAGGGGGAGCAGACCATCCCCTGATTCAGCGCTACAACAACTCATGGATGATGGCCTACAAGAAGATCGGCTTCGACCAGACAACCTTCCCAGGCAAACTGGGTTTGGACAGCCATAACGAATTCCTGGCGCCGGTCACCGTCGAAGGCCAGATTACCCGCATGGTGTATTTCGCACCGCTCGGCAAGTCGCCGCTGGAGGTGCACCGCAACTATGAACAGGCGCTGAAGGCAGCCGGATTCAAGGCCATCATCAGCTGCACGCCACGCGACAAAGGTTGCGAGCACATGCGCTACGGTTTTGATGATCACTATAGCGCAATGAAGGAAGCCGACTTCCGCGCCAACCGGGCACGCCATCCGGAAAAATCCGCGCTGAATAACCA
>Ga0055534_1000660_pt1 | contig 17385 bp, 19 predicted proteins | sample AraplaCol_mLB_r2_2_FD_54993 | JGI IMG/M metagenome (GOLD analysis project Ga0055534, IMG submission 54993) | Arabidopsis root microbial communities from North Carolina, USA - plate scrape MF_Col_mLB_r2 | ecosystem: Host-associated > Plants > Roots > Endosphere | place: USA: North Carolina... | reverse complement strand
CTACGTGAGTTATGAACAATTGGTGCGGGAAGCAGCGGAACATGTGGGCCTGCCTTCGACGGCACCGGCGGCACTCGAAGCGCACTGGGTCGAATTGCCGCCGTGGGACGGCGCCCGCGAGTTGCTTCAGGCACTGCGGCCGCATTGCAAACTGGCCGTCGTGACTAACTGTTCCGAGCGCCTGGGCCAGCGCGCTGCCGGCCTGCTGGGAATCGACTGGGATGTAGTGGTCACTTCCGAGGCAGCCGGCTACTACAAACCGGACCCGCGCCCGTACCAGCTTGCCCTGCAGGAACTCCGCGTGCAGGCACCCGACGCGGCCTTCGTCGCCGGTTCCGGCTATGACATGTTCGGTACCTCAGTGGTGGGATTGCGCACGTATTGGCATAACCGCGTCGGCCTCGCGTTGCCCGTCGGCGCGCCGGCGCCGGAAGTCGAATATTCGACCCTGCCCCCGGCACTGCCGTGGTTGCGGTCCTTTCGTGCTGCCAGCCACTAAGAGGATTCGCTATGGCCCGCATGTCTTTCGGGATGAAACGCTTTGGGCAAACGATCGCTGTGCCCGTGTTCGCGATGGCGGCCCAGGCGATGGCGCAGAGCCCCGCTTTCCCAACACGCCCCATCACACTGGTTGTGCCGTTCCCCGCCGGAGGGCCCAGCGACGCGTTGGGCCGCGGCAGCCGATCCGCAATTTCGCCGGCAAATGCAGGCAGTAGGGGTTGACCTGCCTGCCGCCGGAGATATCTCGTCCGGCGCGGTGTCGCGCCTCATCTCGCGTGGCCTGCGCGAAGACGTACCGGCACTGAAGGCCAAGAGCCAATACCTGGACTGACAAGATCATGGATGACATGAACATTTCCCCCGCGTCGCTTATGAAGGTGGAAACTCCCGCAGCAGTCGTCGACACCTCGCGCATGCATCGGAACATACGACGGATGCAGGCGCGCATGGACGCTCTTGGCGTGCGCTTCCGCCCGCACGCCAAAACCAGCAAGTGCTCCCAGGTCGTAGGTGCGCAGATTTCAGCGGGAGCCAGCGGCATTACCGTCTCCACACTGAAGGAGGCGGCTCATTTTTTTGAGGACGGCATCACCGACATCCTCTACGGTGTGGGCATGGTGGCCAACAAGCTGCCCCAAGCTTTGGCGCTCCGCCGCCGGGGCTGCGACCTGAAGATCGTGACCGACAGCGTGGACTCTGCTCGCGCCATCGTTGCCTTCGGCGCTGAAAACGATGAGGTCTTCGAAGTCTGGATCGAGATCGATACCGACGGCCACCGCTCCGGCATCCGCCCGGATGAGCCAGCACTGATCGATGTCGCGACCGTGCTGCACGAAGGCGGTGCGCGTCTTGGTGGTGTGATGACGCACGCCGGTTCCAGCTATGAACTCGATACACCGGAGGCACTCGTCGCGATGGCCGAGCAGGAGCGGGCGGGCTGTGTTTACGCCGCCGATCGACTGCGCGAAGCCGGCCTGCCCTGCCCGGTGGTCAGCGTTGGCTCCACGCCGACGGCGCTCTCCGCGAACCACCTGCAAGGCGTGACAGAAGTACGCGCCGGCGTTTACGTCTTCTTCGACCTCGTAATGCACAACGTGGGCGTTTGTTCGACCGAAGACATCGCACTGAGCGTGATAACCACAGTGATCGGACACCAAGCCGAAAAAGGCTGGGCCATTGTGGACGCCGGGTGGATGGCCATGAGCCGCGACCGAGGCACACAGAACCAGAAACGCGACTTCGGCTATGGACAAGTGTGCGGAGTAGAAGGCGCAGTCATTCCGGGCTACATCCTCCGTGGCGCAAATCAGGAGCACGGCATCCTGTCGCGCGCGGATGCTACGGACACTGACATCGCCAAGCGCTTCCCGATCGGCACTCGGCTGCGTATCCTGCCCAACCACGCTTGTTCCACGGGCGCGCAGTTTCCCTCCTACCAGGCTGTCGCTGAGGATGGCGAGATCACCGAATGGAGCCGGTTGCATGGCTGGTAATCAAAACAAGTGCGATGGCGCGCTACGCATCGTACGCGTCGGCGCCCCGGCTGCACCCGGTTGCCACTACAGCTACGCCACCGTCTTCAACGCCATGGTTTTCGGCCCAAGCGTGTAGAGCTTCGTATGAAGCAGTAGGTCCTCCACCTGCCGAAAGCAGGTTGGAAGTCGCCGGCTCGACCGGGCCTTGATGGACAAAGGAATACGGCTACGGATTACCAGATCCGACGGGAAAGATCGTCTTCTTTAGCGCAGCCGGATCGATTGGTTTGACAATGTGGCCATTGAATCCCGCCTCAGCGACACGGTCCCGTACGGCTGCCTCACTGAATCCGGTTAATGCGTAGAAGCGCGTATGGTCCAATTTTGCAAACTCGCGGAGCTCTTCGATCAACTCGTATCCATCCATATCGGGCATTGCCAGATCGATCAGCGCGACATCGGGAACAAAGGCGGCAACCTTGTGGATGGCAGACACACCATCGTAGGCAACTTCTATAGCGTGCCCGTCCATTTGGAGAAGCATGCCAAGACTGTCTGCAGCATCCTGGTTGTCGTCGACAATGAGGATTCTCATTCCGGCTACGGGAGGCTCGGTCATATAGGGTTCTTCTGGTGCGGACACTTGCGTCGCAATAGGCAACTGTATCGTGAATGTGCTGCCTTTTCCCGGCCCAGCGCTGGTGGCGCTAATAGAACCCGCATGCTTTTCGATGATCGATTTGCACAGCGAAAGGCCGATACCCAGGCCGCCCGTTGCGCTATAGCCGGGTTCATCGACTTGAACAAACAGATTAAAGATGTCCGAAAGCATATCGTGCGGGATGCCGCGGCCCTGATCGGTAATGGAAATCGTGCCAATCTTGTCCCAGGATTTACACTCTACGGCTATCGTCGTGCCTTCGGCAGAAAATTTTGACGCGTTGTTCAGTACGTTTTGCAGGACCTGACTAAGACGCGTCAGGTCGCCGAAAACATGGAAGTTCTCGTCGCATAGTTGCAAATCGATTCGCTGTTGCTTTGCGGCCAAGAGCGGCAAGCAAGCCTCCAACCCTGTCTCAAGCACCGCTTGAATCGGGATGACTGTGCTTCGCAACTCCAGCTTCCCGACAGCCATCCGGCCCACATCCAATAGGTCGTCGACCAGCCGGCTGAGGTGACGCAGTTGCCGAAGGACAACGCTTAGATTGGCTTTGACAAGGCCGCTGTCGTCCGGATGTTTTTCAATGATCGCGGTTGCGTTGAACATCGGGGCGAGAGGGTTCCTGAGCTCGTGAGCTAACGTAGCCAAGAACTCATTCATTCTCCGCGCAGACGATTCAACTTCTTCCAGGTGTCTGCGTTCACTCATGTCGCGTGTTATCTTCGCGATGCCTACCAACTGATGATGCTCGTCATAAACGGCGGTGAGCGTAACGCTCGCCCAAAACTGAGTGCCGTCCTTTCGCACACGCCAGCCTTCATCCTCCACACGGCCCTGATCCCTCGCGATGGAAAGAAGGCGTTCCGGCTTCCCCGTCATCCGATCCTCGGGCGGGTAGAAAACTGAGAAATGCTGGCCGACAATTTCCCGGCTCGCGTAGCCCTTTATGCGGTTGGCTCCAACGTTCCAACTGGCGACGCGGCCTTCCGTGTCGAGCATGAAGATTGCATAGTCGTACACGTTCTGCACAAGCAGCCGGAAAGTCGACTCGCTTTCCCGTAATCGCTCGGAGGACTCCATCTGTTGTGTGACGTCCCGAATGACCATTCCCATGCCAATCAGCACATCGTCACTGTTGTGCACCGCCGTGATACTGTTGCTGCACCAGAAGCGGCTGCCGTCCTTACGCATCAGCCAGCCGCCATCTTCAAGCTTGCGATGACGTTGAGTCAGAAGGAGTGCCTTCTGCGGCCAACCTCGCGCGACCGCGTCTTCCGTGTATAGCCGCGAGAAGTGCAAGCCAATGGCCTCAGATGCGTCGTATCCAAGCATGCGTCGCGCCCCCCGATTCCAGCTCGTAATGACGCCATTTGTATCGAGGAGAACGATTGCATAGTCGGCCACCGTATCCACGAAGGCAAGGAACAGATCCCGTTGATCTGGGGGAATATTTGACGCGCGGCTGTGGGCGGGGGGAAACATAGAGACTCTTTGATTGGTCTTCTATAGTCCCCCATTGCGTCGGCATCTGATGTCCGGCTTCGTCCTACGCCCAGGACCCATCTCCCAATATCATGGTGCTAGGGACGGTCGGTAGCCGTTGTGTTTTATATCGGGCGAGATCCGGCGTAGACTGCGTCGTAACAAGCATATCGGCCGGGGGCACCATGAGCGTACAGCTTAATCACACGATCGTCTGGTGCGGCGACAAACAGAAGTCGGCGCAGTTTCTGGTGGACATTCTGGGTCTGCCAGCCCCTGTAGAGTTTGGGCATATGCTGGTGGTCAAACTCGACAACGGTGTTTCGCTGGACTTCTTCGAACGCGAAGGTGCGATTTCCATGCAGCATTACGCGTTTCTGATCAGTGATGGCGAGTTCGATCAGGTCTTCTCTCGCATTCGAGACCGAGGGCTTCGCTATTGGGCCGATCCGGGGAAGCAACGTGCCAGCGAAACCTATCTACACAACGGTGGCCGCGGAGTGTATTTCGATGATCCTGACGGCCATTTGCTGGAAGTCATGACTCGCCCTTACGCGCTCGGCGCATAGGCGTGTGTCAGTAACTGTTGAGCCGATATATGCGGCTTCCGTGCGCACCATGACACGACCCGCCGGGCAAGTCGAAACGGCGACTTGGCTTCGGATAGCAGGAACAATGCAACGCCAATGATTTGTGGCGTCATCCAGGTTCGCCCTGGAGCGGTCAGCAGATATTGCGCTGTCAAGATGGCAAGACCGGTACATAACCGCCAAATGCTGTGGGCGCGAGAACAGGAGCCCCGCGCCCCTGCTGTTGTAGCCCGACTAAGGGGTGGCGATATCCGATTCAGGGTCGAATTTCTCAAGATAGCCATCGGACCACAGGATGCGGCTATTCGATATTGATGATGAATATCGTCGCCGCCGCTGTCTCAGGCTTGAGATCTCCCGACAAAAGTACACTCCGCGACGACGCTTTGTAAGCACTGCTACCGAATTTGGGTGCCCCGGAAAGTGTGAGGGACCGTGTACTGCCGTCGCCTTTCACGTCCCCATGGGCCAGTAAGGGTTGGAATTCGTCCCTGAGCCGGGGGCCAAGCAGATAGCCCGAAGGCCTCAGTCCGGCCATAAGGCGACACTGCCAGTGCCGGCGCTCGTTCGCAATGTGTTCGCAATGTTCCAAAAAAGAACCGGCGAAGGCTCTATCCTTGGGAAAGGAGACGCCAGGCAAGACCCCATGCTCTTTGGATCTTCGTCAGGCAATGACATCGAGGCTCGACAACATGAAGCTCATTCACGCGCTGACCGCGCTGTCCTTTATGTTGGCCGGGTGTGTTTCAACTGGCGTCGACATACGGCCGGAGCAGTTGTCGAACTTCCTCCTTGGCTTTTCCACTATCGACGATGTGACCAACCAGCTCGGAACGCCGTCATCCCGGGTCACGCTGAAGACAGGGTCAACCATCCTGATTTATTCCTTCGCAACATCCCGTCCCCACCCTGAGAGTTTTATCCCGTTCATTGGCCCGCTCTTTTCCGGAGGCGAGATCAGGTCGTCGACCGTCGTGCTCGAATTTGACGAGAACGGCATTCTCAGAAGTGAACGCCGCACCACGTCGAGCGGGGCTTCAGGCCTGACTGTATTGCCCGCCAACGCAATGTAGTTTGGACGGGCTGCACGCGATCTACCTCGGGCTGGCCGTTCGAACGGGCATTCTCCATCATCGCGCTCTTCGCCCGTCACGCGGCCGTGTGAACCACGGCGAGCATTGCTCAGCGGGGATTGCAGTTGCCAAAACGCGCCAGACAGTGCCACACCTGTTTGAGGGTCTGCGGATCGTGCTGGCCGGCGCGCACGGCCTCCCCAATTCGCGCCGGCGTTAGCAGTTGTGTGCCTGCCAGGGTCGCCGCAAGTTCCGCCGCTGCTGGACCGCGGTACTCGTGCTGTCGGCGCAGCAAATCAGCTCCCGCGCGAAAGCCAGCGTGCCATTCGACACGACATGGCAATGCATGGGCAAGCGCTTCGACGTCCGTATCCCGGAATGATGGGTCGAGTACGATGGCCTCCACATCGCGTGCGATTAGCACCCCTCCGTGAACATGAGCCTCGATGTAATGGTCAAGGGGATCGACCTGCCCCGCCGCGGCAGCCAGTCGTTCGGCAAGGGCAAAACGGTCAAACACGCCGAAGTGACCAGGCTCGTAGACGCTGTCCGGGTAGCAAAACGTCGTGCGACTCATCACGCCAGAATCAAGCCGCAGATGCGCCGACCCGAAGCGAGGCGCTGCGCCGGCTGCTGCATGACCCAGATTCAGCGCGCCATAGCGTGGCCGCTCGGATGGTGGTGCTGCGTCATAGGCCCGCCCGAAGATCCGGCTTTCCCAGTGCCACCGGTCGCCACGGGCGTAGGCGGTCAGCCCGCCATTACTGGTGCCAGTTTCGAACTGGGATCGATAAACGCCATCTTCAGCCATCACCGCCAGCAGCGGCCGCCCGCGAAACATCCGATCAGGGTGGAAGTTCAGGGTTACGCGCCAGCCTGGATCGACTGGTTGGCCCGCAGATCTCGCGGCAATGTAAGCCCACGCACGGGCCGCGGAGGTTCGGTCAGATGACATGTGACGTGGAAGCTTCACGGAAGCAATTGGCCAATTCTACCGGCAGCGCGTCCCCGGCAAAGCGTGGCCGGTAATCATCGGAACTCACGCGAATGGCGGGTCATAGCAATATCGCATTCGTGAACGAATCAATTTCCGACGACGGCGGACGCTATGGTCGAGGTTCGATTTTGAGCCGGGGGCGATACTTTTAGCCTCCGCCAGAAAATGAGATACAACGGGTACATGAGGAAGGCTGGCCGTAGGCCGTCGCGTTGCGGTCGCCGATGCACCTTGACTGAGAAGCCCATGGTCGTTCGGGTTGTCCGGAAAGGCGAAGACCGTCGCCAGGTGCAATCTCAAGGCCTCGTTCACGGAGGTGTTGCGTAGCGGCGGGCGTGGCCCACATCATGGCCGTGCAAAAAACCTCCCCGGCTCCGTGGCGACTTGACACCCCCACCAACCAACTAGTAGGATGGTTATCATATCAACGATGCAGCTCAGGCATGCCGGGACAAACAACCGCCTCGCATGCGGACGAAGAACCTTCATTCATGATCGCGGAACTTTCACCCCGAGCCATCGAAATCGCCGAGCATGCCCGGCAATTACTCGCAGCAGGCGGCTATAACGGCTTCAGCTATGCGGACCTGTCCGAGCGGGTAGGTATCGGCAAAGCCAGCATTCATCATCACTTCCCGAGCAAGACCGATCTGGTCCTTACGGTCGTCATGCGCCACCGTCAGCAATCAAAGGAGGGGCTCGCGGCACTGCAGCGCCACATCGGCGATGATCCATTGGCGCAGTTAAAGGCCTACGCAGATTACTGGGCCCGATGCATACGCGACGGTTCCTCGACGATGTGCATTTGCGCGATGCTGGCGGCGGAATGCCCGATGATTCCGCCTGAAATTGCCGTTGAGGTGCAAGGCTATTTCCAGGATCTGACGGCGTGGATCGCAGGGGTTCTGAAACAGGGCGCAAGCAAGGGGCAGTTGCGCGTGCAGGGCAACGCGCTCGTTGAAGCCCAGACTTTCATGTCCACGGTGCATGGCGCCATGCTGACAGCTCGCGCCCTCGGCGACCCCAAGTCCTTTCAAAACATCGCGCAGGCAGCCATCGGCCGTCTGAGTCTCTGAAACGGATCGTTTAGCCCCTGCTCAGCGGGCTAAACGATTTTTTTTCACCTCATCAACCGACCAACTAGTTGGTTTGTTCTTTGAACAGGAATTCCCCATGCCACATCCCCTTTCCACGCTTGGCGCTGTTCATACCGCTATTAGTCTGGTGCCGTTCGCAGCGGGCCTGTACAGCTTTGTCCGCTACGGCTCGATCGGTCCAACCCGGCGTTCGGGCCGGGTCTATCTGGGCGGATTGGCATTGTCCGTGCTCACGTCCTTCGGCTTGTCCAGCACCGGCGGCTTCAATGCCGGCCACGCCTTGGGCCTGCTTGCGTTGTTGACAGCGACTGGCGCGTTGCTCGTTCCACGACTGTCCCTGTTCGGCCGGGCAGGTAGATACCTGGCTCAGTTCGGCTTTTCGTTCACCTTCTTTCTATTGCTGGTTCCGGGGATCAACGAAACGTTGACCCGTTTGCCTGTCGCGCATCCGCTGGCCACCGGCCCTGATTCTCCCATCGTGCGTGGGGCCCTCGCGGCATGGCTAGGAATCTTTATTGTGGGGGCTTCGCTGCAGTTGTGGTGGATGCTGCGTTCCCTGCGCCGGATCTAGATTGGGAAGCATCCATGACTAGCGTCCCCGCCCTGCCGCCGGCTTGCTACGTGTGCCTGAATGCCGTGAGTGGCCCACGCGGCCATCACAGCACGCACGCACTGGCCTCAAGCCAGGAATTTCAGGCCCTCCTGAAGGCACAGGTCAAGCCATCCCGGGCACCGCTTGACCCACCAAACCCGCTAACTCAAGCAGAACAGGCCGACGACCGGCCTCGCGGGCCGAACATCGAGGCGATGCTTCGACTGTTGCACGCATGCCGAACAATGCGGTCACATGGCGAGCGCGAAGCCGCTTGCGATCCGGTCGAATGCGACCCGCAACTTCCGACAACGGCCCCGACTCTGCCGGCGAACATCGTCATATGGATACCGGTAGACATCCGGACGACGAGGCAGTTTAGCGGCGCCCGGCATCGGCACCGACGCCGGCGTCGCTCGCCTGACGGCTATCGCTATCGCGGCTAGCGTCCAGGCTTCAATGCGCAGACGAATAGGTAAGATCGGGTGGGTGGACGAAGCCCTGGCCCGTACCAGCTACCGGTACGCATGATCGTCTACGACCCTTGCTACGGTCCGCAGCGCCTTCCGGAGCGTGTCAAGACTGACGGACCCGAGTGCCAGGCGGATCGCGTGCGGCACATGTTTCGAGACGACGTAGGGATGCGCGGTAGATACCGAGATATGCTGGTCGAGCAAGGTCTTCGCGATGGCATCGGCTCGCGCATCTTCTGGCAACGGCAGCCAGACGAAGTAGGACGCGGGATGTCGAATGAGATCGAGGTGCCCAAGCACTTCGGTCACGATGCCCTGGCGTATCGCGGCATCACTTCGCTTTTCAGCCTCCAGCCGTGCGACCGTCCCGTCTTCGATCCAGCCACAGGCAATCGCAGTCATCGTGGGTGGCGTATGCCAGGTGGTTGCGCGGATCGTGCGCTCGAATTTCGGAATCCACGCCTGCGGGGCGCACAGTGATCCGACACGCAGGCCGGTTGCCACACTCTTGGAGAGGCTCGACACATATACGGTCAATTCGGGCGCCAATGCAGCCAATGGCTGCGGAGCGCCGGCTTCCAGGAACGCATATGCGGCATCCTCGATCAGGATAAGCCCATGCTGGCGCGCAATGGCAGCCAGATCGCGCCGCCGGCGCGCACTCATGACCCAGCCAAGCGGATTGTGCAGCGTCGGCATCGTGTACACGGCCCGCACCCGGCGTTGCCGGCACATGCCGGCCAATGCGTCCAGGTCCGGGCCCTTGGTGCCCGCTGGAATCGCTACCAATTCCAGCCGGCAGGCTTCGGCGGTGAGCTTGAATCCTGGGTAAGTCAGCGCGTCGACTGCGACCACGTCTCCGGGCTCCAGCAACGCCAACGCCGTGACTGTCAAGCCATGCTGCCCGCCGCTTACGAGCACCGTGTTCTCCGCGGTCGCGGGTAATCCGCGTCCGACAAGATGCCGGGCCATCGTCTCGCGATCATGCATTCGGCCGCCATGCGGATGGTATTTGAGCAACGCCTCAAGGTTGCCGGCGCCGGCCAGGTCACGCAGTGCCGCTCTCAGAAGATCGCCCTGCCCGGGGATCGACGGATTGTTGAAGCTGAGGTCGACCGTGTCGTCGCTCCACGGTTGGAGGTCGATGCCATGTCCACGCGGAAGCGCTTCTTTCACGAACGTGCCCCGTCCGGTCTCGCCGCTGACCAGCCCCATGGCCCGCAGTTCCGCATAGACGCGGGTCGCCGTGACCAGAGCCAGCCCTTCGCGCGCGGCAAGTTCACGGTGGGTCGGCAACCGGCTGCCCGGACGCATGCGGCCTTCCTGGATGTCTGCGGCGAACTGGTCGACCAGTTGCTTGTAGCGGTATCGAGGCATGGTGAACGAATACGCGACAATTTTCGGAATGTGCTGATTATGAGCGTCGATCCGCTCAACGCACAAAATCCGGGTTCTCACCCATGCCCCGGGCATGTTTACTTCGCACGCGAATCATCGATATACTTCGCACACGAACTTAAACCAACGGAGACGCGCATGACCCCGGAAATTCAAGTTGACCTGACGGATGGCATCCTGACCATCACGCTTTCCCGGCCAGACAAGAAAAATGCCCTCACCAACGGCATGTACGGAACCCTTGCCGACACCATCGAGGGCGCCGAGCACGACGGCAATGTCCGCGTGGTGCTGGTACAAGGAGATGGCGACATGTTCACTGCGGGGAACGATGTGGGCGAATTCGCGGCGATTGCCGTGGGAAAGGGGCCCAGCGAACGGCATGTTCACCGCTTTCTGCATGCACTGGCGAAGTCGACGGTGCCCATCGTTGCTGCGGTCCATGGCAAGGCGGTGGGCGTGGGCACCACGATGCTGCTGCATTGCGATTACGTGCTGCTGGCCCAGGATGCGCAACTCATCACGCCGTTCGTGAACCTGGCGCTGGTGCCAGAAGCGGCCTCGAGTTATCTGCTGCCGTTGCGCATCGGGCACGCGAGGGCCTTCGAGATGTTTGCCATGGGCGATCCGCTCGACGCGCAGACCGCGCTGGCCTGGGGCATCACCAACAGGGTATGCGCCAATGACCAGCTCCGCACCGAGGCACGCCGGATGGCCGAGCGCATCGCAGCCAAGCCTGCCGGCTCGCTAAGCGCCATGAAAGCGCTGATGCGCCAGGCCGAGATGCTGGTGACGCAAATGGACACCGAGAGCGCGAAATTCCAGGAGCGGCTGACGAGCGCGGAAGCCCGCGAGGCATTCGCGGCCTTTGCCGAAAAACGCAAGCCGGACTTCTCGAAAGTCAGCCAACACTAGGCGGCATCGTGCTGCCCAGCCTTGGACCAGGCTGGGCGTCGCCTAGTTAGTCGTCGCGCTCGTCGCCCCCGTCGCCCTCATCCCCGGCAACAGGAAACCTGGTCTGCAGGCTGGTCAGCCACCGCGCCACAACATCGATCTCGGCTTCGGTAAAGCCCTCGGTCAGCCTGGCGTTGAGATCCGTCATGCCGGCCTTGGCGCGCTGGCGCGCGGAGCGCCCTGCATCCGTGAGCCACAGCCGCGATGCCCGGCCGTCGTTCTCGTCCGCCCGGCGTTCGATCAGGCCAGCTCTTTCCGTACGGTCGGCCAGGCCGCTCATCCCCGGCGCGCCAAGGTCCAGCGCTGCCGCGGCTTCGCTCATGAGCGCCCCGTCGTGCGTCCCCAGAAAGAACAGCAACCCCGATTGGGCCGCCGTTACGCCACCACGGGCGGCACGCGCCTGCGACCACCGCTGCAGCCGTCGCTGACCAACGTTCAGGAGATAGACAAGGCGATGTTTCATGTTCCGGCCGGCGTTAATCGATTTAATTCGCGTGCGAATCATATCACGCACCACGGGGAGCACCGGTCGCCCGTGAACGAGGTCACCGAAGTTGTATCCATGACAATGATTTGATTGTATTGCCTAACAAACCTACGATGGTTCCAGCCTTTAGCCGTCAGCCCCAAGCCTTTGCCAATGCCATCATGGAACTGAATATCACCACCATCCTCGTCACCTTTGCCGGCGTCTTCCTGATCTGTTTCATGAAAGGCGCTTTCGGTGGCGGCTTTGCCATCGTCGGCATTCCCTTGCTATCGCTGGTGATGGACCCCGTATCGGCGGGCGGCCTGCTGGCGCCGCTGTTCATTGCGATGGACCTGTTCAGCCTGCGCTACTGGAAGCCCTCGACGTGGTCCAGGCCCGACCTGCTCTTGCTGGTGCCGGGGCTGGTGGTCGGCATCGGGGTCGGCTACTTTCTGTTTCGGGTACTGGACCACCGTGCCATCTCCATCGTCATGGCCGTGGTCACACTGAGCTTTGTCGGACTATGGCTCTTGCGGGGCAGCGACGTCGCGGTGCAGCCCCGCTCCTCGCCGAAGGCCGTGGCGGCGGGCCTCACGTCGGGGATCACAACCATGGTCGCCCACTCGGGCGGGCCGCCGCTGGCGATGTACCTGCTGCCGCTGGGCCTGAGCAAGCAGGTCTATGCCGGAACGACCAGCATGTTCTTTACGGTGGGCAACATCCTCAAGGCCGTGCCATGGCTGGCGCTGGCCAGGCCCGTTGGTGCCGTCTGGACGTTGATGGCGATCTGCCTGCTTGCCGTTCCCGCCGGTGTCTGGTTGGGCTGGCGCCTGCATGGGCGGCTCGATCAGCGCCAGATGTACCGGGCCTGCTACGGACTACTGGTAATCACGGCAGTGAAATTGCTCTGGGATGGTACGTCAGGCTACCTTTTGCAGGCTCACTAATCAAAATAGGAAAATATGACCCATGCCGCGGGCCGCATCCGGTGGCTCCGTAAGCAAGCCTCAGTGCTCTGAATCACTGAATCAGGGGCACGATCCCGATCCGCTCCGCCAGCATACGTTCGTACACGCCAAAGTGAAGGTCGACTTCAGCCTGACTGACGACTGTGACCTCCATATTGATCTGATCTGGCTTCAGGCCGAATATCGTGGCGAGCGCCATCTCGAGATCAGGCACCACATCCTTGTCTTTAGGAAACGTCGTACCAATGCTTATCGAATACGCATTGGAGCGATCCGCAACGACTTCAAGCAACCGTGCCGCGGCACTCATATTGTGCTCGATTGCGAGGCGAGCGAGCTCTGCAATACTGCGCATCTTCTCGGTCGGAAACCCGCGAACGCAGCGTAGCCTTATACGGTGAGGACCTAATGTCATCCAGTCGGTATCGAATTCCATGACAACCTCTGTGCGTCAATCTGATATTTGTCTCTACGCGTGGAATGCGCTTTCCGATCGCCAGGGTTCCCGCCGATTTGCCGGACGGAACACAGGCTGTGAAGCATTCCGACCAAGGCGAACGTGAAGATTCGCCTTGGTCGCTTTGCCGCGCCTCGTACTGACCGAAGGAACTGTACGGGCGGTGGCGCTTCGTATGCCGTGAAACACCGCTATTGGATGTCCCCGAACGTCGAATGATCCGTTAGGACACCAAGCGCCTAAGCCAGGTTGATCGGGATGCGGCGCGGTCTCGCTTCCTCACGTCGAGGGATAGTCAGTTTCAGCACGCCGTCTTGCAACACCGCGCCGATCTGAGCAGCATCCAGATCCGGGCTTAAGGAGAACGATCTCGCAAAGTGAGGCTGACGGATTTCCGCATGTTGCACACGAAGACTCGAGGGCGTCGGCACAATCGCTTGCCCTTCGATATGCAGCGCACCGTCGTTGAAACTGACCTGGAGGTTCTCGCGGCTCACGCCAGGCAGGTCAGCCCACAGCGTCACGCCGTTGACGTCTTCCACAATGTCCACTGCAGGGACCAAGGTGATTTTCCGCGCGCCCTTCTCTTCAGGGCGTTGGACCACGGCACCATCGTTACGTTGTGCGAGTTGGGTGTTATCGTTCATGGCAGCCTCCTTCACGTTATTGAACGGTGATTGCACGCGGCCTCGACGCCTCGCGCTTACCCACGCTCACTGAAAGACAACCGTTGGCATAGCGTGCCTGGACCTTGTCAGGATCCGCGCCCTCGGGCAATTCAATGACCCTTCTGAACGCGCCGACAAAGCGCTCCTGCGCGTAACGCCTTGACTCCGGCATATCGTGCTGCCAGAGCGGTCGTCGTTCGCCGCTGATCGTCAACAGACCACGGTCAATGGTGACTTCAATGTCTTCCTGCTTGAGTCCAGGAGCAAAAGCCACGATCTCGATCGAGTCGTCAGTGGCTCCGATGTTTATGGCAGGAAATGCGCCAGCGCGGCCGGCGCGAATGCTGGAAGGAAACCCTCCAAACAGGCCGGTCATCTGCCTTTGCAGACGATCGAACTCGTCGAAGAGATCGGTTCCGAAGAGTGCGTCAGTCATGGTCGTATCCTCCTGTGAAGCGCAGCGAGGAGTGAGGGGCATCACGCGCTCCCATTCACCTGCCCTCACTGCCCGGCAAACAAACAGAAACACGCAGCGCGACATCGCGACTGCCTGAGCGGAAATAAAAATAGCAACAGAAAACGGCAACTTCAAGAGTCTCAAAAGACACCCAGCCGCTTCCTTTCACTTCGGCTTTATTTCAAGAAAACGCACCCGCAGACATCATGACCATCTGATTGCTCCAGCCAAACCGGAGCACATCCCCATTCAAAGGAGCAATAAACGAGTCGACCTCGTCGGGACAAGACTCTGCCTTGTATGGCACCTGTCCAGGGTGAGTGCGTTAAACCTTGGTTTGCCTGGGTCAGGCAGCCTGCAAAGGCTGCGAAGCTATATCCGCCTGACCGTTGAGAACGCCCACGGCGTCTTCCTCACGCATGACGGATAGCGCTTCGCCGTCCGCCTGCACGGTCTGCCCAACATGCTTCCGGAAGACTACGAGGTTCCCAACCTTCAGTTGGCGCGGGCCCTTCGTTCCGTCCTGGAGTTGCGGGCCTGTGCCGACCGCTGCGAGTTCGCCCTGTTCGGGCGTTTCAGTAGCGGACTCAGGCATCACGATGCCCGAGACCGCGGGCCGCTGCTGTTCGATTCGCTTGACGATAACCCGGTCGTCGAGGGGACGAATCTTCATTTCCATCTCCTTAGCGATAACAGATCACCAATATAAGAACCTGACTATCGACGCGCCTGGCAACAACTCGCACATCGAAAGTCTGCCATGGCTGGCAGCGAGCGAAATAGAGACGGCACGCAAGCTCTTCAAGAGCGTGCCGGATCGCCAAATGTAACCAGATGTTTCAGGGGGAATGGGATGGGTCTATCCGTGCCAATGCCGTTTACGGCTGTGGACGTTAAGTCACCTGTCGCCCCGACGGCTGGCAGCGCGATCCGAAACCCACGCGTTCCGGAGGCTAGCCTCAACCCTGTTCCGGAAGACTTCCGCATGCGGGGAAAGACGTCGCGCCGGACTGCTCACAATGCCGATTGTCCGGGCGAGCGAGAAGTCCGACAGTTTGATGACCCTTGTATTCGCATTGCTTCGTGCGGCAAGCCTCGGCAACAGGGCAATACCGATGCCGGCTTCCACGAGCGCCAACAGCGACGCGATGTGAGCCGCCTCATGTGTATAGGGCAGATAGATGCCATGGTCTGCAAGCGCGCGATTGACGAGATGTCGGTTTCCGCTATTCCGGCCTAGCGCGATCCAGGTCTCATCGCCGAGGGACGCCAATCGGACGCTTCGATGTGTGGCAAGCCGGTGGCTCTTGGCGACAACCAGTATGAAGGGATCCTCCACTACTGGGTCGAAAACCGTCTCCGCCACCGGCTCCGGCAGGAAAGCGACCCCGAAATCCGCCTCGCCATCCCGCACCTTGGCAATGGCGATGGCGGCCGAATCGTCGATGACGCGCACGCGGACTCCCGGCAGGCCTTCTTCGGCGGCGAGCAGCGCCTTTGGAATGACTCCTGATGCCACAGACGGAATGCAGGACACGGTCACCCGTCCGGACGACCCCGCCGCTGTCCGTCTTACGAAAAATGTCGCAGCATCGAGGTCGTCTAGCGCAGCACGCGCCCTATCCCGGTACGAAGCCCCAACCTCGGTCAATCGCACGGAGCGCGAAGTGCGCGCCAGCAACCGCGCGCCCAATCGCTCTTCCAACAGCTCTACACGTCGGCTTAACGCCGGAGCCGAAATGCAGAGCTCCTCTGCCGCCCGCCGAAAGCTCTTCCTGTCGGCAACTTCAAGGAAGGCTCTAAGTTGGTTCAGATCGAGATCGTTCTGTTTCATGGAATGTTCATTGCAGACATTGCAATTGCAAAAATGCTGATGTCCGGCGAGTATAGATGCGCCCAAACCCTGCCGCAGAACGACAATGAAACGACCCCTCACAGCACGCCCAGACCCCAGCAGCAGCATCGCCGCACGGTTCGCCTGCACCTCGGTCTCCGTACTCGCACTGCTCTTGTCCTCGCCTGCACACGCAAGCGACCTTATCGCCGTCACGTCCGGAGGCTTCGCTGAGGCTGCCAAGGAGCTTACGAGCCGCTACAACAAAGAAAACCCTTCGGTTCCGGTCACTCTCACATTCGGGCCTTCCATGGGCAAGACCAACAACGCGATCCCGGCCCGCTTGGCACGTGCGGAACCGATCGACGTGGTGATCATGGTGGGGGGTGCGCTAGATAAACTGATGGATAGCGGCAAGCTGGAACCCGGTAGCAAAGTCGTTATCGCCAATTCCAGGATTGCCTGCGCTGTGCCTGCCGGCAAACCCCGACCCGACTTGCGCACCGTGGCGTCCGTGCGTCAAGCCTTTCTCGACGCCCCTTCCATCGCATGGTCCGACAGTGCGAGCGGCGAGTACATTCAGGGCGAGCTGCTGGCTCGCCTGGGAATCGAGGCGGAAGTGAAAAAGAAGGGCAAGCAAATCCCGGCGACACCCGTCGGAGAGATACTGGCGAAAGGGGAAGCTGCATTCGGCTGTCAGCAACATAGTGAGCTCCAGCCAGTCCATGGTATCGACATCGTCGCTGAGCTGCCTGACGAACTACAGCGCATCACACCGTACGCAGCAGCCATCGTCAAAGGCAGCAAGCGTAGCGCCGATGCCAAAGCGTTCATCCAATATCTGGCGGCGCCGTCGAATGGAAAACTCATCAAGGCAACGGGGTTGACGCCTCTCAACACTAACTGAAGCCTCACGTATTAACAGACTGACATTGGGTCAGCATACGCAATCCTCCGGTTATCCCCAGCGCTTGCGTCGGCCGTGCCGGGGCCTCACGCTTTCTCTACTTCCAGAAGCCAGCGTGTGCCCGGGCGGTTTCGTCTTCCAGCATAAACCCGGCCACCTTTACCTTGCGCCGACCTCACAAGAGGCGTTGTCCCGGCTCACCGATGGCACGGTGACGTCGGCACCGCGCTGCCCCATGAAAAGACCGCGCACCAGCTCCCTAACAAACGCATTGTGATGCCCCGGTACAGCCGGCATTGTGGGGCCGGCACGGTATCCCGCGTCGCGGGGGG
>Ga0055534_1000658_pt1 | contig 17449 bp, 16 predicted proteins | sample AraplaCol_mLB_r2_2_FD_54993 | JGI IMG/M metagenome (GOLD analysis project Ga0055534, IMG submission 54993) | Arabidopsis root microbial communities from North Carolina, USA - plate scrape MF_Col_mLB_r2 | ecosystem: Host-associated > Plants > Roots > Endosphere | place: USA: North Carolina... | reverse complement strand
CGCCGGCATGGGCATTGATTTGGGGACCTTGTGCGCCGGCCGCTACATTGCGCGCCATCCTGCTCTGGGCGAAGCGCAATGCCGCCGACTTCAGGTCGTGGTTAGCGGCCAAGGCCTGTTGCTGCAGGTCGATCAACACCGGATCGTCAAAGCGGGCAAATGATTGCGCCGTGCCGTCTGCCAGGCCNGTCTCGCGCAACGCTGGCGAGCCGCCGTGCCAATCGCCGTAGGCGGCCGGCGNCTGCACGGCGGGCTCGCGATAGTCCGGCCCGACCGCGCAAGCGGCCAGCGACAGGCAAAGCAGGGAGAGAATGTGATGTCTCATAATCGTTCCAATTCAGGCAAGGCGATGGCGGAACAGCCATGCGGCAAGCGGCAGCGTAATCAGGGCAATCAGCAGCAGCGGTACCATGTTCGGCCACAAGGTGGCAAGGCCAACGCCTTCGAGATAAACACGCTGGATCATGTCGATGGCAAAGCGCAGCGGATTCGCCATGGTCACGATCTGCAGCACTTCCGGCATATTCCGTACTGGCGTGGTGAGCCCGGACAGCAGCATCATGGGCATCACCAGCACGAAGGTGTACAGCATGGCCTGTTGCATGTTCAGGGACACGGCCGATATCGACAGGCCCACTCCGACGCTGGCAATCGTGAACAGGGTCAGGCCCGCATAAATGGACAACAGCGATCCCGCCATCGGCACGCCGAACCACAGCCGCGTGACCAGCAGGATCAGCGTGGACTGCAGCAGTCCGATCATGATGGGCGGCAGGGCCTTGCCGATCATGATGTCGATGGGCGTCAGCGGCGTGACCAGCAACTGGTCGAAGGTGCCTTGCTCACGCTCGCGCGCCACCGAGAGGGCGGTCAGCAGCAGGGTTTGCAGCATGCTCAGGGCCGCGATCATGCCGGGCATCAGGTACCAGCGCGTTTCCAGGTTCGGATTGAACCAGGCGCGCGATTCGATGCGCAGCGCGGGCTGCGCGCCGCCATGCTTTTCGCGCCACTGGCGGTTGAAGTCCGCCACTACAGCGCCGACATAGGCTGCCGCCGAACCAGCCGTGTTGGAGTTGCGCCCATCCAGCACCAGTTGCAGGGGCGCCGCATCGCCGGCATACAGGCGCTTTTCAAAGTCGACCGGAATGCTGATGGCGAGCAGCGCCTTTTCGCTGTCGATGGCCTCGCGCAGCGCTTCCTGCGTCTCAAAGGTGAGCGTGCGGCGGAAAGTGCCGCTGGCATCGAGCTTGGCCAGCAGTTCGGCAGACGCGGCGCTATGGCTCGCGTCATTCAGCGCATAGGGTACATACGTCAGGTCATAGGTTGCCGCGTAGCCGAACAGCAGGCTTTGCACGATGGCCGGCACCACCAGGATGAAGCGGCTCTTGGGATCCTTGAGCACCGCCAGGAACTCTTTGCGGACGATGACGGCAATGCGGCGGAAAAATGCGATCATGGCTAGTCCAGTCGTTTGCGGGTGACGGCGCGGGCGATGCCCAGTAGCAGCACGGCGTAGGCGGCGAGGATGGCGCAGTTGCGCAGTATCAGCGGCCAGACGTTACCGGCCAGGAACAGGGTCTTGACCAGTTCCATGAAGTAGGTGGCGGGCAGGATGCGGCCAACGACTTGCACCGCCACCGGCACATTGCGCAGGTCGAACAGGAAGCCGGACAGCATCAGGGACGGCATGAAGCTGCTGACAAGGGCGAGCTGGCTGGCCAGGAACTGGTTTTTTGTCGCGGAAGAAATCAGCAGGCCCATGCCGACTGCGACCAGCAGGTACAGCATGGCGGCGAACACGATGACCAGCAGCGATCCCTGCATCGGTACCTTGAACAGGAAGCGCGCGGCTGCCAGGCACAGGCAGAGCCCCATCATGCCGACGCAGAAGTAGGGGATCACCTTGGCGAGCAGGATTTCAACCGGCCGCACCGGCGTCACGAACAGCGCTTCCAGCGTGCCGCGCTCCCATTCGCGCGCCATCACCAGGGCCGTGAGGAAGGCGCCCACCAGTGTCATGATCAGCACGATCAGGCCGGGCACGAGGTACCAGGTACTGGTGTTGGCGCTGTTGTACCACATGCGCTGTTCGATGCGCACGGCGCCGTTGGCGGGCAGGGCTTCGGGGCGGGCCGCGCTGCCGATCCGTTCGGCGCGGCGGGCGTTCCATTGCTGCAGCGCGCCGCTGGCATAGTTCAGGATGATGCTGGCGCGGTTGGCTTCCGCACCGTGCACGATGATTTGCACGGCGGCGCCGCCTGCTGCGATATCGCGCGTGAAGGTGGCGGGGATGCGGATAATGGCATCCACCCGGCGGTCGCGCATCAGTGCTTCCGCGTCATGCATCGAGGCGACGGGCAGCGGTGCGAAAGAAGGCGAAAGGCTGAAGCCTGCCACTGCTTCCTGGGCGGTCGGGGAGCTGTCTTCCATCACGATGGCGACAGGTGCGTTTTTGACGTCCAGCGAAAGTCCGTAGCCGAAGATCAGGATCAGCACGATCGGCAGGGCGATGCCGATTGCGAGGTTTGATGCATCGCGCAGGAGCTGGCGGAATTCCTTGCGCACCAGCGCAGACAGGCGCAAACGGAATCCGCGGTTCATGGCGCCCCTCCGTTGCGGTTTTTCTCGACGATGGCGATGAAGGCGTCTTCCATATTGCCTGCATCGCCGGCCTGCGTGCGGACTTCGCGCGGCGTGCCGATGGCGAGCAGCTTGCCTGCATCCTGGATCACGATGCGGTCGCAGTACTCGGCTTCCTCCATGAAGTGCGTGGTTACCACGACGGTCACGCCTTGCTGCGACAGCGTGGTGATGCGGCGCCAGAATTCGCGCCGTGCCAGCGGGTCGGCGCCGCTGGTGGGTTCGTCAAGGAAGAGAACTTCCGGCTCGTGCAGCAGGCCGGTGGCCATGGCGAGGCGCTGCTTGAAGCCGCCCGGCAGTTGGCCGCTTGCCTTGTCTTCCTGCCCGCGCAGCTGGAATTCGTCGAGCACCTGGCCGGTGCGCTGTTTCAGGCGTTTGCCGTACAGGCCATAGGCGCCGCCGAAGAAGTCGAGGTTTTCCTGCACGGTCAGGTTGCCGTACAGGGCGAATTTCTGCGAAACGTAGCCGACCTTGGCGCGCGCCTGCGCGCGGGCGTGGCGCAGGTTGACGCCTGCCACTTGCAGGAAGCCGGAGCTGGCCGGCAGCAGTCCGCACAACATGCGGAAGGTAGTGGTTTTGCCGGCGCCGTTGGGGCCCAGCAGGCCGAATATCTCGCCGCGCGCGACGCTGAAACTGGTGCTTGCCACGGCCGTGAAGTCGCCGAACTTCCGCACCAGGTCGCGTACCTCGATCATCGCTTCACCGCCGTCCGCGCCGCGTTCGCCCGCCGCGCCTCTCGCCAACCCGCCAGTCGCCGCGCTGTCTGCGCCAGGAGATGCCGGAGCGGCACGCAGCAGCATCATGAACCCATCCTCCAGCCGCGCGGGCACCGGCTTGACTGGCAAGCCATCAAGCAGTTGCGCGACTGCGGCATCCGAAGCATCCGCCCGGCGAATGAACCGCACGTGCCCACCCTCCGGCACAGCGTCGACCACAGTCGCCCGCGCATCGATCAGGCGCGCCTGCAGCACCCGGGCCGACTCGCCAGCAAGCGGCATGGCCGTAAAACACAAGCCTTCGGCCCTTGCGCGCAAATCCGCTGGCGTGCCCGACGCAAGTAGCCGCCCTTCATGCATCACGAATACCTGCTGGCAGCGCTCCGCCTCATCCATGTACGAAGTGCTGACGATCACCGACAACTGCTCTTCATCCACCAACTGCCGGACGATTTCCCACAACTCGCGCCGTGACAAAGGATCGACGCCCACAGTCGGTTCATCGAGCAGCAGCAGCTCCGGCAAGCGCACCAGCGTGCAAGCCAGGCCAAGCTTTTGCTTCATGCCCCCGGACAGCTTGCCCGCCGGCCGCGAGGTAAAGCGCGACAGGTCGGTCATATGCAGCAGCCGCGCGAACCGTTCGCGCCGGACGTCCGCCGGCACGCCATGCAAGTCCGCATACAGCTCCATGTTCTCCTGTACGCTCAAGTCCTCGTACAAGCCAAAGCGCTGCGGCATATAGCTGATCCGGTCCTGCACATCCTGGGGGCGCGATGCGACATCGATGCCCAGCACCGACAGGCTGCCCCCGCTTGGAGCCAGCAGGCCCGCTGCCATGCGCAGCAGCGTCGTCTTGCCCGCGCCATCCGGCCCGACCAGCGCCGTCAAGGCGCCACGCGCCACTTCCAGCGACACATCGCGCACGGCTGCNACAGGCGCGGCTGCGCCTTTGACGTCGAAGTGGCGGGACAGGTTGCGTCCGCTGAGGACTGCGGAGTCCANGGTCAGTGCCCAGCAGCGATCCGCACGGTCGCCGGCATCCCCATGCGCAGCACATCTGCCTTGTCCTCGGCCAGTACACGCACCTCATACACGAGCGAGGTGCGCAGCTCTTCCGTCTGCACGGTCTTGGGAGTGAACTCGGCCACCGAGGAAATGTAGCCGACTTTTCCCGGCAGGGTCTTGCCCGGCTGGCTGTCGATGGAAATGCTGGCTGCGCCGCCTGGCTTGATGCGGCCCAGGTCAGCCTCGCGCACATAAGTACGAACCCACTTAGGATCGGCAATCGCCAGCGTATAGACAGGCCGCTGCGGCGCAGCCATGTCGCCGGCTTCCATCAGGCGGGCGCGCACGACGGCATTGACGGGCGCTTTCAAGGAAGCTTCGCCTAGCTGATACTGCAGCAGGGCGATTGCTGCGTTGGCCGCATCAAGCTGCGCCTGGGCCTGGGCAATGTCTTCGCGGCGTGGTCCGTGCTGGGCCAGCGCCTGGCCCTGGCGCGCCTGCTCCAGCACCGCCTGTGCCGACTTGGCGCGGGCATGGGCCGCATCGACATCCTGCTGGCTGACGGCGCGGCCATTGCTGTCCTGCTGCACGGCCAGGATGCGATCCAGTTGCTGTCGCGCGAGCTCGGCGTCCGCCTGCGCGGCGCCGGTGCGGGCGCGCGATTGCGCCAGCTCTTCCGGGCGCGTGCCGGCTTTGAGGCGGGCCAGCACCTGCTGCTGGGCGCCGGCCTGGGCTTCTGCTTCGGCCAGGCGCAAGCGCAGGCCGCGCGTATCGAGTTCCGCCAGGACCTGGCCCGCCTGCACCTTCTGGCCCTCTTCCGCCAGCACGCGCGCAACCCGTTCGCTGGCGGGGAAGGCGAGCGCCACCTGCCGCAAGTCGACATTCCCGTACAGGACCAATTCCTTGCCGTCAGGCGCCGGGCGGCTCCAGTACCAGGCGCCAGCCGCGATGGCCGCCGCAGCCACTATGGCAATTCCAACAAGCTTCTTGTTCATGGCAGAACCTCCTGCGGAAATTCTACATCAAATTCAAATTTGGATTTGAAATTGTTTTCGACGTAAAATGCGAGCCATGCAAAAAAAGACCGCAACCCGTGCCAGCCGCCAGGACGGCGACGCCACCCGCCAGGCCCTGTTGGACGTGGCAGGGCAGGTGTTCGCGGAACGCGGCTTTGCCGACGCCACCAGCAAGGAAATCTGCGCCCGCGCCGGCACCAATATCGCTGCCGTCAATTATCACTTCGGCAGCCGCGGCGCGCTATATGAAGCGGTGCTGGTGGAAGCGCACCACCATTTGCTCAAGCTTGAGGAAATGCAGGAAATCGCGTCGCGCGACATGGCGCCGCGCGACAAGCTGCGCGTGATTTTGCGCGGCATCGTGCTGCGCGCCACCGGGGCTGACGCGCATTGGGGCGCGCGCGTNGTGATCCGGGAACTGATGTCGCCCACCGAGCACGCGCCGGCGCTGGTGCACAAAGCCATCGCACCGAAAGCGATGGTCATGCTGGGACTGGTGTGCGAGATNATNGGCCTGCCACCCGCCACGCCGGGCCTGCAGCGTGCGCTGTTCCTCCTGATGTCGCCCTGCCTGGCGCTGCTGGTCGCGCCGCGCGAGATGCGCACCAGGCTGTTTCCCGCGCTGGGAGACGATGCCGAGGGCCTGGTCGACGACATGATGGCGTACGCCGGCGCCGGCCTTGATGCTATCGCTGCGAAATACTCAGCATCGCCTCGACCACAGGGTGGCTGATGCGGCGCTCGCTGGAAATGGCGTAGAACTGCTCCTGCAACTCGGAAGCCGGCCCCACGGGAATAGCGCCGAACTGCTCCAGCATGTCGCCGGCCAGCGCCGCCGGCGCAAAGAACAGGCCCATGCCGCTGCGGCCGAAAGTATTGAGCATGGCGCTGTCTTCAAATTCGCCCACAACGTCGGGCCGCACGCCCTGTTCCAGCAGCCAGGCATCGATGCGGCCGCGCAGCGCGGTATTCCGGGTCGGCAGCAGGATGGGGGCGCCATTCAGGCTCGCCGGAAAGTCCTTGCTGTATTTGCGCGCCAGGGCACGCACACCGAACAGCTGCATTTCACTTTCACCCAGCAGGTGGCTGAATACCTTCAGCGATGCGCTGGCGCGCACCGGGCGGTCGGTCAGCACCACGTCCAGCTTGTGCAGCGCCAGTTCCGCCAGCAGGACGTCGAATTCGCCTTCTGTGCAGACCAGGCGCACCGGCGTGTCCGGCGGCAGCGCCGCCTGCAGGTAGTGCGCAGCGATCAGCTTGGGCATGGAATCCGATATGCCGACTGTCAACCGGATCTTGCCGGCATCAACCTCTTCGAGCGCTTCCTGCATCCGGTCGCCGAGCTGGAAAATCTGCTCGGCGTAGGTCAGCGCCACCCGGCCCGCTTCGGTGGGCACCAGGCGGCGGCCCTGCTGGGTCAGCAGCGACTTGCCGATCGATTGTTCCAGCGCTGCGATTTGCGTGCTGACCGTCTGGATGGCTAAGCCCAGCCGGTCGGCGGCACGGGTGACGCTGCCTTCGGCGGCCACCATGCGGAAGAAATAGAGGTGGCGGAAATTCAGCCCAGTGGTTTTCATGGTTCTGTTTTTTCGAAGTAATCTTCGATTATCTTCTATTTTTAAAAAAGCGTCCTGCCCTTAGACTTGCCAGACTTATCAACGAGAAAGGGTCAACCGATGAAGCACTTCAGGATCTCATTCCTGGTCTCCTTCATCTGTCTTGCTGTGGCAGGCTGGTGGGGGTACCAACAATCCGGCGTCAGTGGCGCCCTGGCGGCCCTGTGGATCGCCTTTATCCTGAGCGTGATGGAAGTCTCGCTCTCCTTCGACAACGCGGTCGTCAATGCCTCCGTCCTGAAAAACTGGGACGAATTCTGGCAAAAGCTGTTCCTTGGCGTCGGCATCATCATCGCGGTATTCGGCATGCGCCTGGTATTCCCGCTGGTGATCGTGGCGGTGGCGGCTGACCTCAGCATTCCCGATGTGTGGAACCTGGCGCTGAACGACCCGAAAGCCTTCTCGACGCACCTGACCAACCACCATGCCGAGGTGGCGGCCTTCGGCGGCATTTTCCTGCTGATGGTGTTCCTGAACTTCATCTTCGACCATGAAAAGCAGATGCACTGGCTGGGCAATGTGGAACGCAAGCTGGGCGCGCTGGGCAAGGTATCTTCGATCGCCATCATGATCTCGATGGGCGTGCTGCTGGGCAGCCTCGGCATCGTCGAAGAATCGCAGAAGTTCATCGTGCTGGTTGCCGGCATGTGGGGCTTGCTGACCTACATCGGCGTGGACGCGCTGTCCACCTGGATGGAAAAGAGCGAAGAGGGCGGCGTGAATGCCGGTGAGCTGGTCAAGCGCGGCGGCGTGGGCGGCTTCCTGTACCTGGAAGTACTGGATGCGTCGTTCTCCTTCGACGGCGTGATCGGCGCGTTTGCGATCACCAGCGACGTCGTGATCATCATGCTGGGCCTCGCCATTGGCGCNATGTTCGTACGCTCGATGACGGTCTACCTGGTGCACAAGGGCACGCTCGAAGAATATGTCTACCTGGAGCACGGCGCGCACTACGCGATCGGCATCCTGGCAGTGATCATGTTGGCGAGCATGAAGTTCCATATTCCGGAAGTGATTACCGGCCTGATTGGCGTGGCATTCATCGTGGCATCGCTGTGTTTAAAGTGACCGGGGATATCGATCCCTTCCTGCAGGTGTCGATGAAGCAGGGCGAGCGCATCTTCTGCGAGTCGAATGCGATGGTGATGATGGATTCCACACTCGAGCTGAAGGGCAAGATGCGCGGCGGCCTGGGCGGCGCCCTGATGCGCTCCCTGGCGAACGGCGAATCCTTCTTCCAGCAGAACATCGAAGCCACCGGCGGCGACGGCAACTGCCTGCTGTCCCCGAACCTGCCCGGCGCAATGCGCGTGCTGGAAGTCGGCGAACGCCAGTACCTGATCAGCGACGGCGCCTTTGTCGCCGCCAGCAGCGGCATCGACCTGCGGGTGCGGACCCAGAACGTGGGCAACGCACTGTTCGGCCAGAGCGGCGGCTTCTTCATCACCGAATCGAGCGGCTCCGGCCAACTGGTGGTGTCCGGCTTTGGCGCGCTGCACGAAGTCGACGTGGAACCGGGCAAGGAAGTCGTGATCGACAACGCCCACGTGGTGGCCTGGGACAGCGCCCTGCGCTACGAACTGGCCGTGGCGACGCGTTCCGGCGGCGGCCTGTTCGGCAACCTGGTCAACTCCGTGACCAGCGGCGAAGGCATGGTGCTGCGCTTCGCCGGCCGCGGCAAGGTGCTGATCTGCTCGCGCAACCGCGAAGCTTTCGTGGCCTGGATGATGTCGCACCAGTCCCGCTAAGACGATTTACCTCCGTTAGACGCCCCCATGGCGTTCTTCCTTGCGGTGGTCCTGGAAACAGGCCACCGCTTTTTTTATTGGAGCGCCAGCATGCCGGCGTTGTACAGTGCGTGCGCCAGCATGGGGGCCAGCAGCGATTTGCTGCGTTCCGCAGCGATCGCAGTACAAAGCCCGAGTACGAAGACGGGCGCCATTGCCAGCGGCGGATGGATGACCGCGAACAGCGCGGCGCTGGCCAACATAGCCTGCCAGGCAGGCAGCGAACGTCTCAGGCCGCCGAAGACCTGGCCTCGGAAAATGAACTCTTCAAACAGTGGCGCAGCCAGCACGGCGAGCGGCGCCAGCCACGCCAGTGCAACCGGTTGCGGGGGAGCAGGCACGGCACCGAAGTGGCGCAGGATGGCCAGCCACAGGAAGCCGCCTGCCAGCGCCGGCAGCGCCATCAGCAGACCCCATCCGAAAGCGCTGCGCCAGGCGGCGCTCCATGCTCCGTTCCACAGGCGGGGTACGCCTGCGGTCCCGCTGCGCCAGTAGAGCAGCCGCGCCAGCCCATAAACCAGGGCGCCTGCCAGGGCAAATGAGAAGGTCGCGGTGGGCATGGTCAGCGGCTTGCCGGCCAAATACAGGGCGCCGGCGACCAGCAATTGCAGCAGGAAAAAGAAAAGATGGCCCCGATGATGCCGTCCGATGCGGATACGCGCGGTGGTGGCGAGGCCGTGGGGTCAAGCAGGTAGGGCAGCGAGTCGCGGGCGCGCTGCCACAGCGACAGCGCAAGGGCTGCCAGCAGCACGATGGCGGCCAGGCGGACGTGCCATGCGTGGGTGTTGAGGGCGTAGGTATACAGCGACGACAGGATCAGGTAAGCGTAGGCGAAGGTGGGGCGCACGCGCGCGCGCATGTCCTGCGCCAGCGGATCGCAAGCCCATACGCCCAGCGCTACGGCTATCGTTGCAAAAATCGGAATGCCGGCCATGACCAGCACTAGCTGCGACAGCAGGCGCCCATCGGCCGGCACGCCAAACCACAGTCCCATCGCGAATACGGACAGTGGATAGATCAACGCCAGTACCGACCAGAGCTGCGCTTTTTCGGCCAGCATGCTGCCGATGCTCTGCGGGTAGGTATACAGCAGCCACAGGGCGTGGCCTTCGGTATTGATGGTCTGGAAGGCCGAGAGCATCAGTACATAGGCGCCCAGGCCGAACGCGACCGACGACAGCAGCGCCGGATCGGCGATGAACTGGTCCAGGTTCTTCACCTGGCCGTTCAGCACCAGCTGGCTGCCGAAGATGATCAAAGGGATCAGCAGGCTTTGCACCAGGAAGTTGCGGTCGCGGCTTAGCAGGCGCAGCTCGCGCCGTTGCAGCGGCGTGCCAACTGCCCAGCCGGAGGCAGCGGGGCGCGTGGCGCTGCTTCGGCCAGTCTCGCGAGAACCGGTGGCGACCACGCCGTCCGCCAGCAAGCGATTCAACAGGCGCAGGCCGGCCCATAGCACGAGTCCAGTCTGCGCTACCAGCAAGGCGCCATAACCCAGGCCATGCAGCGCGTCGCGCGCATTCAGCGCCTGCAGCGCCAGGCCGGGCGGCGTCCACAAGGCCCATGTCGGGAACTGCGCGGCCCAGCCGAGGGTCAGGGTGGCGGCCGGCATCGCCAGCGACATGGCGAGGTACATCAGGGGCATGCTGGCGACGGAGGCGATGGCCTGCAGGTTGCGAAGCTGCGATGGCGCGAGGCGCAGGCGCAGGCCCGTATCGGCCACCGTGCGCAGCGTTGCGGCGCACGCCAGCAAGGGCAGCGTGCATGCGGCGGCAAGCAATGGGGTGCTCCATCGGTAGCCGGAGTGCCAGGCTACAGCCATGCACATCGGCCACAGCGCGAGGATGCCTGAAGGGTTGGCCAGCGTGCGTTCGGCGATGCGCGCCAGCAGCAGGGTGCGGCGCTCCATGGGCAGCGTGACCAGCCACTCCAGGTCCCAGTCGGGCTGCGCCAGTTCCTTGCTTCCCAACGGCAGGAGGAAGGCGATGCCGAACAGGAGGCTGGCCTGCATCACGGCTGCCTGCATCAGCACGGGATGGAAGGGAGCCGCCTGCAGTTCCTTGCGCGCCTTGCGCATGGCCACGCGCGACGCTGGGTCCGATTCGACGGCGGCGCACTGACTGCCGGTGGGCAGCCGGCACTGCATGTTCAGCAGCGAAGTGCTGGCGGTATTCAGGAAGGCGGCCAGCATGAAGGCCGACAGGACAAAAGTGACCAGCCAGCGCGCATTCTTCTTGCTTCGCGTAGGCGCACGGCTTGGGCCAAGCCAGCCCTTGCGAAAGCGCAGGGCATTGCCGATGTTCAGTAGCCGCAGCAGCCGCAGGCGTGCAAGCAGCCAGAATGCACGCGGAGCGCTGGGCAGGTCCATCATGCCGTCAGGCTGTCTTCGTCGGTGAATTTGAGGAACAGCTCTTCCAGCGTGCTGTCGGCGCTGCTGGCGCCGCGCAATTCTTCCAGCGAGCCGGTGGCGACCAGGGCGCCGCGGTTGATGATGCCGACCCGGTTGCACATGCGCTGTGCCATGTCGAGCAGGTGGGTGGAAACGAAGATGGTCTTGCCGGCGGCCGCACTGGCAATCAGGCGATCCTGCACTTCGCGCGCGGCGCGCGGATCGAGGCCGTTGATCGGTTCGTCCAGGATCAGCACAGCGGGATCGTGCACCAGGGCGCACGCCAGGCCGAGCTTCTTCTTCATGCCCATCGAGTAGTTGACGGCGAATTCCTCGCTGACGTCCTGCAGGCCGAATTCCTGCAGCAATTGCGCTGCGCGTTCGATGGCGGCCTTGCGCGGCATGCCGTGCATCTCCGCCACGAATTGCAGGATTTCCCGTCCACGCAGGAAGTCGTAGAAGATCGGGTTGTCGGGCAGGTAGCCAACGTGGCGCTTCACTTGCGCTGCATCGGCCTGGCAATCAAGGCCGTTGACCAGCACGCGGCCGGCGCTGGGCACCAGGATGCCCATCATCATGCGGATGGTGGTGGTCTTGCCCGCTCCATTCGGTCCAAGGAAGCCAAACACTTCGCCGCGCCGCACGGTCAGCGTCAGCGGCTGCACGGCGGGAAAGTCGCCGTAATGCTTGGCCAGTCCCTGGAATTCGATCATGGCCGCAAGCTCATGCCGATACGTTCCGTGCGCGGNGCCCAGTTGCCGAGGATGTCGGCGGAAACCAGCACGCGTTCGGCGCGGCCGATCAGCAGCTTGCGCGGCACGAAGCCGATGAAGCGCGAATCGCGGCTGTTGTTGCGGTTATCGCCCAGCATCAGGTAGCTGTCGGCCGGCACGGTGACCGGTCCGAAGTCGCGCTTTGCATCGACTTGCGGCAGGACCTGGATGCTGTAGCTGGCGTTGGCATTGTGCTCCTGCAGCTGCAATGCCTGCAGGTCGCCGACCTTGTCGATATGCTCGGTAGCATTGCCCAGCACCGCGTAGTCGGAAGCCATGCCGTTGATAATCAGGTGCTCGCCGCGGATTTCGACACGGTCGCCCGGCAGTGCGGCGATGCGCTTGATCAGGCGGGTGCGGTCTTCCGGCGAGAAGAAGGTGACAACGTCGCCGCGCTGCGGTTCGCCGAGGTGGCTGACGGAGATGTCGGTCAGCGGCACTTTCAGGTCGTAGGCGATGCGGTTGACGAAGACCACGTCGCCTTCCAGCAGGTTGGGATGCATGGAGGCGGACGGTATCGGATTCCAGTCGGCGATGGCGGTGCGGAATACGCCCAGGGTCAGCAGGAAGACGATGAAGCCTTTGTTTTCACGAATGAGTTTTTTCACGACCGGAGTCTCCGTCTGGGTTCAGGAAACTGCATCATCTTATCAAAACCTTAAGCGCCGCTTAGACCGAAGGCCGCCAGCATCTGGCGCTGTCCTTTCGGCGGCACCTGCAGCGCACGGCTGTCGAGATCCTGTTCGACCCAGCCGCGTTTCAGGGCCAGTTGCAGCAAGGCGGCACCGAGTGCGCCGCCAAGGTGCGGCTTGCGTTCGCTCCAGTCCAGGCAGGGGCAGGCGAAGCGGCGCCGCAGCTTGCGCAGCGCAGGCAAATCCATGCCAAGTTGCGCGAACTGCTGTTCTCCGGCTGCGCTCAAGTCGTAGCCGTCGCTGGCTTCGGCCAGCCAGCCTTGCGCGGCGAAATGGTCGTGCAGCCTGACAGCGACCGTACCTGCCATGTGATCGTAGCAGGTGCGCGCGTTGCGCAGGCGGTCGGGCGTATTGGGCTTGAACTCATTGCGCGGCTGGCCTGCGACCACCAGCAGGGCCTCCAGCGCGCTGGCAACCTCCTGGCTGGCGAGCTGGTAGTAGCGGTGCTTGCCTTGCGCAAGCTGCACCAGCAGTTGCTCATCCTTCAGGCGCGCCAAGTGGGCGCTCGCAGTGGACGGGCTGACTTCAGCCACTACCGACAGCTCGGTAGCGGTGCGTGCATGGCCGTCCAGCAGTGAGCACAGCATGCGTGCACGGGCGGGTTCGGCGATGGCGCCGGCAATGTTGGCAAGCTTGGAATCCATATTTCGGTATCGGACGAATTGTCGTTGTGCTTTTTTCAGCATACTGCAATTTCTTGAACGTTGCCGGAGGAGTGAAATGCAAAAACTGGAATGGGATGCCGGTCGGGGTTTGTGGGTCGCGGCTGGCACCGCGCTGGTGGAAGAAGTGCTGAGCCACCCCGCGCTGCGCGTGCGGCCGCTGGCCGAGCCGGTGCCGGCCGCCATTGCCGGCGGCAGCGCCGGAGAGGTGTTCGGCGCCCTGGTGCGCATGAATGACGGCGAGCGCCACGCCGCGCCCAAGCTGGCCTTGCAGCGCGCGCTGGCGTTGGCAGCCGGCGGCAACCTGGCACAGCAGCGCGCTCAGGCCGTGGGCGAACGCTTGCTGGCCGAAGGCCGGCCGATCGGCGCCTGGGCTTTCGAGGCGCCTGTCAGCACCGTCGCCAGCCTGCTCGGCTTCAGCGACGCCCAGTTGCCCGCCGTTGCGCGCTGGATGGGCGATTTCGTGGCCTGCCTGTCGCCGTTGAGCAGCGCGGAGCAGATCGGCCAGGCGCACGCCGCCAGCCTGCGCCTGCTGGCCGCGATGCGTGAGCTGTTGCAGGCAGTTCCGGCAGGATCGCTCGCCGCAACCGTCGCACAGGAGGCTGCGGCTGTGGGCTGGCAGAACGACCATGCCATCGTGGCCAACCTGGTCGGGCTGCTGTCGCAAACCTATGAGGCCACCGCCGGCCTGCTTGGCAACAGCCTGGTCGCCATCCAGCAAGGCGCGGCCAGTAGCGACGCCAACGCCCTGGTAGCGCAGGTGATGGAAACCGACCCGCCGATCGTCAATACCCGCCGCTTCGCCGCCGAGCGCTGCGTGGTCGCGGGCGTGACAGTCGAAGCAGGGCAGGCGATACTGGTCATGCTCGGCGAAGCAAAGCGTGGTTTTGGCCACGGCTGCCACGCCTGCCCAGGCCAACAGCTTGCGCAGCAGATCGCGGCAGGTTGCATCGAAGCGCTGCGCGGCAAGCCGCTGCCGCAGCTAAGCTGGACTTACCGCGCGTCGGTGAACGCGCGCATACCGGAGTTCCACCAATGATTGCAGTGATTTTTGAAGTCACCCCGGCCGAAGGCCGCAAGGACGCCTACCTGGACATCGCCGCGCGGCTCAAGCCGACGCTGGAGCAGATCGATGGCTTCATCAGCGTCGAACGCTTCCAGAGCCTGAGCAATCCGGAAAAGATGCTGTCGCTCTCGTTCTTCCGCGACGAAGCGGCGGTGCAGGAATGGCGCCGGGTGGAAGCGCATCGCGCCGCCCAGCAGGCCGGACGCGAGCGCCTGTTTGCGGATTACCGCCTGCGCATCGCCAGCGTGGTACGCGACTACGGCCTCAACGAGCGCGCGGAAGCGCCGGCCGATAGCCGCGAACGGCACGGATGATCAATGCGCGCTTCTGCACCAGCGCGCTGCCCACGCCATGGCGCTTGCCTTCGCTGACCGCCGTCACGGTGCCGTCGGGATTGAAGACGATGGCGTTGGCAGCACCGATCTCCTCGACTGAGGCATCCCAGCGCTGGCCGAAGCGTTCCAGTGCTTTGGCCTGTGCGCTGTCGGCAAAGCCCGGCTCGATGGAAGTGGCCTGGCCATTGCGCTCGGAAATGCGCGGTGCATTCAAGGCCGCCGGCATGTCCATGCCCAGGTCGATATGGTTGAAGATGGTTTGCAGCACCGTGGTCACGATGGTGCTGCCGCCAGGGCTGCCGATGGTGAAGGCCGGCTTGCCGTTGCGGAAAGCGATGGTCGGCGACATGCTGCTGCGCGGACGCTTGCCCGCTTCCGGCACGTTAGGATGCGGGCCGGTGAAATCGAAGTCCGTCATCTCGTTGTTCAGGATGAAGCCATAGCCCGGCACCGTGATGCCGCTGCCGCCCCACGATTCGATGGTGAAGGTGTAGGCCACGATATTGCCGTCCTTGTCGGAGACGGCAAGGTGGGTGGTGTGCGCGCTCTCCGACAGCAGCCGGGCTTTGGCGGCGGCGGCAGGGCGCAGCGGCACGCTCGGGTCTTGCTGGAACAGGTAAGGATCGCCAGGCTGCGCGTGGTGATGGGCCTGCGTAGGATCGATCAGTTCACGGCGCCGTGCGGCGTAGTCCTTGCTGACCAGGCCTGCCACGGGTGCGTCGACGTATTCCGGATCGGCCAGGTAGGCATTGCGGTCGGCGAAGGCCAGGCGCGCTGCTTCCATGTACAGGTGCTCGGCCTTTTCACGCGGCATCGATTTCAGGTCGAAGCCTTCGAGGATATTGAGCGCTTCCGCAATCGTCACGCCGCCGCTGCTGGGCAGGGGCATGCCGACCAGCTCATAGCCGCGGTAGGTGCTGCGCACCGGCTGGCGCCAGCGCGCCTCGTAGTTGGCCAGGTCGGCCAGCGACATCTGGCCCGCCCGCACCGAAACGCCCGCTGCGACAGGAGGCCGGTTGACCGCGTCGACGATCGCCTGCGCCAGCTTGCCCGAATAGAAGGCTTTCACGCCCCCGGTGGACAGCAGCCGGTAAGTCTTCGCCAGGTCGGGGTTGCGCAGCACCGTGCCGGCAGGCAGCGCCTTGCCATCCCGCATATAGCGCGCCGCAGTTTCCGGGAACAGCGCGAACTTTTTCTCGTTTTCCTTGACCAGCGCGACGAAGTTGTCGTTCACCCTGAAACCATCCTGCGCCACCTTGATGGCCGGCGCCAGCACCTGCTTGAACGACATGGTGCCGTAGCGGTCGAGCGCATCATGCCAGCCGCGCACCGTGCCCGGCACGCCGACGGCCATGCCGCTGGCCACGGCGGTGTCGAAATCCATCGCCTTGCCGTCCGCTGTGAAAGCATTGGACCGGAACGATGCCGGCGCCACTTCGCGATGGTCGAGCGTGATGACGCGGTTTTCCCTGGCCAGGTAGATGACCATGAAACCGCCGCCCCCCACGCCGCAGCTGAAGGGATCGGTCACGCCCAGCGTAGCGGCAGCNGCCACNGCNGCATCGACTGCGTTGCCGCCCTTGTTCAGGATCGCCAGNGCGGCTTGCGAGGCCGGTTCGCTGATCGTGGCCACGGCGCCGCCGGTGCCGCTGGCAACCGGGCTCTTGGCCCAGGCCGGGGCGCNGCATGCCAGCGCAATGATGATGGNGGAAGTCAGTCGTCGGGGCAGGGCGGTTGGCGTCATGGGCAGCTATGTTGGCTGGGAAATATTTACCCGCAAGCTTACCCGATAATCCGGCGCCGGTGCCTTCAGTGCCGGTGCTTCGGCCGGCTCGATCCCAAGCAGGGTGAAGGTCAGGCCGTTGCGCGTCACCGTGCTGGCGCCCGGCATATTGTCGGCCAGCAAGAAGCTGGTATTGCCCTGGCGGTCGGTCAGCACAAAGCTGTAGCTGATATAGCCGGCCCATACGCACACTGCGCCTTTTTTGCAACGGCTGTCATTGACGCGCTCGAGTTTGAGCGTGACGGCAGGGGCCAGCGTGACAATTTCCCCTTGTGCCAGGACGTAGCTGGCGCTGGTGCGTGGTGCCGGACGGCTGGCTGCGTCGTCGGCAGGACTGCGGGTTGAGCCGCAGGCGGCGGCAATGGCGAGGACCAGGCCCGCCATGCCCAGACAGATCAGTCTAGCTTGCATGATGTTCTCCTCTGGCCTGNGAACAGCTTAGCAAATCGCAAACTATCGTGTTGCACTGTTGAGTCCACTCAACAGTAATGCTGTAAAAATTGCCGACAAAAAAAAGGCGCCCCGAAGGGCGCCAGTTCTTATAGTTGGATTTCACAACTTATTGTGTGCGGCGACGGCGGGCTACCCCCAAGCCCATCAGGCCGAGGCCAAGCAGTGCTATGGATGCGGGTTCAGGAACCTCCTGTGGAGGCTGGCGCGGATCGGTTGGAACGGTCGGTGCATTGATGGTGTTGGCCATGACCTTGAACTCGACATTGGTATTGTTGTCGTGGACGTTCAGCGAGTTCAGCTTGAAGGTGTGGACCACGCCGCCGGTCAGGGTAACTTCATCCCAGTAAGCCGAGTAGCCGCTGGGCTTGGGGATGGATTTAGCCACGGCAGTCGGAGCTGCGTCGAGGAAGAAATCAAAGTCGAAGTCCTGCACGCTGCCGCCATTCGGTGGCGTGATGCCGAAATCGAAGGTGGTGTCGACGTTCACCCGTACGTAGAGGACTTCCTGGTCTTTGAGGT
>Ga0055534_1000645_pt1 | contig 17744 bp, 14 predicted proteins | sample AraplaCol_mLB_r2_2_FD_54993 | JGI IMG/M metagenome (GOLD analysis project Ga0055534, IMG submission 54993) | Arabidopsis root microbial communities from North Carolina, USA - plate scrape MF_Col_mLB_r2 | ecosystem: Host-associated > Plants > Roots > Endosphere | place: USA: North Carolina... | reverse complement strand
GTGTTGACGCCCAGCTCCTTCACGTAGTCGAGCTTGGCGGTGACGCCCTTGAAGTCGCCCATGCCGTCGTTGTTGGAGTCGAAGAAGGCCTTGACGTTGAGTTGGTAGATCACCGCGTCGCGGTACCACAGCGGGTCGTCGCTGTTGTCGATCTCGACGGTCTCGAGCGCGATGTGGGAGACGGGTGCGTTCATGTGCGGGCGGCCTCACAGGAAGTAGTCGAAGTCGCGCTCGTCGCCATGGCGCCTGCGGACCACGAAGATGTGGGCGGGCACGCTGCGCGGATCGAGCCGCACGTAGTGCCAGTCGCCCTGCCAGAGAAATCGCTGCCCGCTGAGCAGGTCGTGCATCTGGAAGGCGCGCGAGGGCGGGTTCACGCCCACGCTGGCTGGCTCCAGGCCCACCCAGCCTTCCTGCACGTTGTGCGGATCGAGGTTGACCACGGTCACNACCACGTTGGCGCCGTCGGCCGAGCTCTTGGCATAGGCCATCAGCTGCGGGTTGTCGATATGCAGGAAGCGCAGCGTGCGGTCCCACTGCAGCGCCGGGTTCTCNCGGCGGATGCGGTTCACCCGCGCGATGAAGGGCGCCAGGCTCGCGGGGTCGTCGTGNTTCCAGTGGCGCAGCTGGTACTTCTCGGAATCCAGGTATTCCTCGCTGCCCGGGCTGCGCGGCAGGTGCTCGCGAAGCTCGTAGGCCGGCCCGTAGATGCCGTAGTTGGCCGCCAGCGTGGCGGCCAGCACCAGCCGCGACATGAACACGGCCGGCTCGCCGGTCTGCAGCTGCTCGTGCAGGATGTCGGGCGTGTTGGGCCACACGTTGGGCCGGAAGTAGTCGATGCCCGGCTCGGTCGAGAGCTCCGTGAAGTACTCCTGCAGCTCCTGCTTCGTGGTGCGCCAGGTGAAGTAGGTGTACGACTGCGAGAAGCCCAGCTTCGCGAGCCNGTGCATCACCTTCGGCCGCGTGAAGGCCTCGGCCAGGAAGATCGCATCGGGGTGCTCGCGCTTGACCTCGCCGATGGCCCATTCCCAGAACGGGAAGGCCTTGGTGTGCGGGTTGTCCACGCGGAAGATGCGCACGCCCTGCCCCGTCCAGTGATCGATCACGCTCTTGAGCTCGGCCCACAGCGCGCGCCAGCCCTCGCACTCGAAGTTGAAGGGATAGATGTCCTGGTACTTCTTCGGCGGGTTCTCGGCGTACTGCACCGTGCCGTCGGGCCGCCAGCGGAACCAGTCGGGGTGCGCCTTGACGTAGGGGTGGTCGGGCGNGCACTGGAAGGCGATGTCGAGTGCGATCTCCAGCCCGTGCTCCGNCGCGCGCNCCAGCAGGCGCCGGAAGTCTTCCTCGGTGCCGAGCGCCGGCAGGATCGACTTNTGCCCGCCCTCCTCCGCGCCGATGGCCCATGGGCTGCCCACGTCGCCGGGACCGGCTTCCAGGGAGTTGTTGGGCCCCTTGCGCTGGATGCGGCCGATGGGATGGATCGGAGGGAAGTACAGCACGTCGAAGCCCATCTCGGCGATGGCCGGCAGGCGCGCCTCCACGTCCCTGAAAGTGCCATGCACGCCGGGCTCGGTGCCGGCCGAGCGCGGAAAGAGCTCGTACCAGGTGCTGAAGCGCGCCCGCTCCCGCTCCGCCACCAGCGGCAGTTCCGCCGCGTGGCGCACCGCGTGGCGGCGATCGGGGTGGCGCCGCGCCAGCACGGCGTATTCCTCGTCGAGCGCCAGCGCCTTCAAGGCGGCGATGTCCGCGCCGGGGTTGGCTGCCGTCGCGTCGAGTTCCGTGGCCCAGCGCTGCAGCGCGGTGCGATCCTCTCCATGGGCCCGGGCGGCGGCCGCGGCGATTTCCAGCGCGCCGACCTGCGCTGCAACGCGCACGTCGGCCAGGTCCACGCGTCGCGTCATCTCGTGGCGCCACGAATCGAAGGGATCGACCCAGGCCACGGCGGTGTAGACATAGCGGCCCGCCGACGGCGGCGAGAAGCTGGCCTCCCACACGTCGTTGCCCAGCGGCTTCATCGGCACCTCGCGGAATTCGGCCTGCTCCTGCGCGCGCCAGCACAGCTGCACGCGCAGCACGTCGTGGCCGTCGGTGAAGCAATGGGCGCGCACCGTCACGCGCTCNCCGGCCACGCACTTGGTGGCGAAGCGGCCGTTGTCGATGGAGGGAAGCACCGCGTCGATGACCGCGCGGATGTCGCCGTGTGCCGCATCCGCCTCGGGGGCGCTGCCCGCCACGGCATGCCTGGTCGAGAAAATGTTCTTCATGAGGGCCGGTGCTCCAGGATCAGCGTGGACAGCGGCGGCAAGGTGAGGCACACCGACTGCCTGCGTCCGTGGGAACCCACGGGCGCCGCCTCGACGCCCCCGAAATTGCCCCAGCCCGAGCCGCCGAACTCGGTGGCGTCGGTGTTGATCACCTCGCACCAGCGCCCGCCCAGTGGCACGCCGAGCATGTAGTTGGTGCGCGGCACCGGGGTCATGTTGCTCACCGCGAGCAGCGGCGGGCTGCCGTCGCCGGCCTTGCGCAGGAAGGCGAAGATGCTCAGGTCGGCCTCGTCGGCGGCCAGCCATTCGAAGCCGGCGGACGAGAAATCGAGCCGGTGCAGCGCNGGCGAGGCGCGGTAGACGCGGTTGAGCTGCGACACGAGGCGCTGCAGGCCCGCGTGGCCNTCGAGCCCGCTCACCCACCATTCGAGCTCGCCGTCGTGCGTCCANTCGCGGCGCTGGCCGAATTCGCCGCCCATGAACAGCAGCTTCTTGCCCGGGTGCGCCCACATGAAGCCGTACAGCGCGCGCAGGTTGGCGAACTGCTGCCAGTTGTCGCCGGGCATCTTGCCCAGCAGCGAGCCCTTGCCGTGCACCACCTCGTCGTGCGAGAACGGCAGCACGAAGTTCTCGTGGAAGGCATACACCAGCGAGAAGGTCAGCTTGTGGTGGTGGTACTTGCGGTGCACCGGCTCTTCCTTCATGTAGGCGAGCGTGTCGTGCATCCAGCCCATGTTCCATTTCTCGCCGAAGCCCAGGCCGTCCATGTCGGTGGGNCGCGAAACGCGCGGCCAGGCGGTCGACTCCTCGGCCACGGTGAGCGTGTCGGGGTGCTCGCGGTAGACGGCGCGGTTCAATGTCTGCAGGAAATCGATGGCCTCCAGGTTCTCGCGCCCGCCGTGGCGGTTGGGCACCCAGCCGCCGTGGCCGCGCGCGTAGTCGAGGTAGAGCATCGACGCCACCGCATCCACCCGCAGGCCGTCGATGTGATACAGATCGAGCCAGAAAAGGCCGGACGACACGAGAAAGCTGCGTACCTCCGGCCGGCCGTAGTTGAAGATGCTCGAGTTCCACTCCGGGTGGAAGCCCTGGCGCGGATCGGCATGCTCGTACAGGTGCGTGCCGTCGAANTACGCGAGCCCGTGCTCGTCGGTGGGGAAATGCGAAGGCACCCAGTCGAGCAGCACGCCGATGCCCTNCTGGTGCAGGTGGTCCACGAGGTACATGAAGTCCTGCGGCGAGCCGAAGCGCGCGGTGGGCGCGAAATAGCCGGTGGTCTGGTAGCCCCAGGAGCCGTAGAACGGATGCTCGGTCACCGGCATCAGCTCGACGTGCGTGAAGCCCATCTCGAGCGCATAGGCCGCGAGCCGGTGCGCGATCTCGCGGTAGCCGAGAAAGTGGCCGTCTTCGCGGCGCCAGGAGCCCAGGTGCACCTCGTAGACCGACATCGGCGCATCGAGCGCGTTGCGCCGGCCGCGGTCGGCCATCCACCCGGCATCGCCCCACTGGTACGAAAGCTCGCAGATGCGCGAGGCCGTGGCGGGCGGCAGTTCGGCGGCGAAGGCGACCGGGTCGGCCTTGTCGACCNTGTAGCCGCCGTGGCGCGAGCGGATGCGGTACTTGTAGGTCTGGCCGATCGCGGCATTCGGGACGTGCCCGCTCCAGATGCCCGTGCCGTCCGGGTCGGGCTGCAAAAGATCGGCGTCGCCGGACCAGTAGTTCCAGTCGCCGACCACCGACACGGCCTCCGCGTTCGGCGCCCAGACCGCGAACCTTGCGCCGCCGCCCTTCTCGTCGGGGTGGCAGCCCAGCAGGTCGTACAGCCGGGAATGGGTTCCCTCGCGGAAAAGGTAGGCGTCTTGCCCGCTCTGGCGTTGTTCGTTCGACGGCACCGGCGCTCCTTCGTTGAAGACCAGCGGAACGGNGCATCGAGGACCGACCTCGGTTGTTGTTGCCCGTTCACGCCTGACCCGGCTCAATTTGCGAGCGCCGGCAGGATCGTGGTTACGGCCTGCGCCGACTCGCCTTGTCGGAGAGCTGCCCGTATCGGCGGAAGCCGGAACCAAAGTCGGGCAGGCAGGACCAGGCCTACATCCGCGAAAGACGACGGTTGTTAAAAAGGAGTGCCCCAAGCCACCATGGAAGCCATGACCGACCTCGATGCCTCCGCGCTCGCGCTGATCGACAACTGCTCGCAAGCCTCGCTGGCACTTCTGGAACGCAATCTCACTTCTCACGGCATCCTGGCGGCCGCCCGCACCGAGGCCGCCGTTGCGCGGCGCTACACGCGCATCTTCGGGCGCGACGCCGCNATCTGCGTGATGGCGATGTGCGGCAGCGGCGTGCCCGCGCTGGAACAGGGCGCGGTGGCGAGCCTCGAGGCGCTCGCGGCGCAGCAGGCGGCCAACGGGCAGATCCCCAAGTACGTGGACCCNGAGGGCCGCGATGCCGATTTCTGGTACCTGGGCTGCATCGACGCCACGCTGTGGTGGCTGATTGCCGTGGACCACGTGCGCCGCCACGGGCAGGTCGGCCCTTCTCGTTGGACGGAGGAAGTTGCCCGCGCGCTCGGCTGGCTGCTGGCGCAGGAGCACCAGCACTTCCGACTGCTGCAGCAGAACGAGGCCAGCGACTGGGCGGACATCATGCCGCGCTCGGGCTATGTGCTCTACACCAACGCGCTGTGGTACGAGGTCAAGCGCCGCTTCGTGCTGGACCATGCGGAGGCGACGCACTACCACTTCAACCACCTGTTCAATCCGTTCCAGCGCGATCTGCCCGAATACCACCGGGCGCGGCTGCTGCAGCACTACGCGCGCCGCGGCCGGCGCGACCCGGGGCTGTACCTGAGCTTCGTCAACCTGGCGGTGGTCGGCGACGAGGGCGACGTGTTCGGCAACGTGCTCGCCATGCAGTGCGGACTGGCCGATTCAGCCATGGCGCGCCGCATCGTCGACACCATCGACCGGGCGCATGCCGGCGAGCCCTGGCCGGTGCGCGTGGTGTTGCACCCGCTGCCGCGGCAGCACCCGCTGTGGAGGGCCTACATGGGCCGCCACCGGCAGAACATCGTGCACCAGTACCACAACGGCGGCATCTGGCCCTTCGTCGGCGGCTTCTGGGTGATGGCGCTCGCGAAGCTGGGAGAGCACGGCATGGCCTGGGCCGAACTCGCGAAGCTGGCGCGGNCCAATGCNCTGGACGACTGGCGCTTCACCGAGTGGTTTCACGGCCGCACGCTGGCGCCCATGGGCATGGCCGGGCAGAGCTGGAACGCGGCGACCTTCCTGCTTGCGCGGCGGGCGTTGCTGAACGGCGAAGCGGTCTGGTGAACAGGCCCGTCCCGGCCTCACACGGAGGCGACTGGCGTTTCCAGCGCGGATGCGGCCCCCTCTTGCCCATCGCTGGCCGGAGCCCAGCGTTCGAGCAGCAGGTAGAGCGCCAGCCCGCCGGCCAGCGGCACCAGGTAGTACAGCGCCCGGTACGCCAGCACGGCTCCCATCAGCGCGCCCTGCTTCACCGTGCCAGAAAGCAAGGCGAGATACACCGCTTCCAGCACGCCCAGGCCGGCCGGTATGGGCGTGAGCACGCCGACGATGGACGCCGCGAGCAGCACGCCCAGCGTGGTGGCGTAAGGCACCGTCTGCCCCAGCAGCAGGTACATGGCTGCGCCCATCAGCGCCCAGTTGGCGGCAGACAGCGCCAGCTGCATCGACGCGATGCGCGCCCCCGGCAGACGGATGTGCCTGCCCCTGACCACCCATTCGCGCTTGCGCGAGACCGCGCATGCCACCACGTAGCCCAGCGCCAGCATGATCATCGCCACGCCCAGCGCCTGCAGCGCGCCCTGCCCGATGTGCGCCTGCCGCGGCGGCTCGATGACGCCGGCAGCGAACAGGCCCCCTGCCAGCAGCCCATACCCCAGCCAGTTGGTCGCAAGGCTCAGGCCGACGATCTGCGCCACGGTGGCATCGTCGAGCCCGGCGCGGGCATAGAGGCGCGCACGCATCCCCACGCCTCCGACCAGCGAGCCGAGATTGAGGTTGAACGCATAGCTCGTGACCGCGATGGCCCATGTACGCCAGGCCGGCAACCGGTGCCGCAGATGGCGCCGGCCGATCAGGTCGAAGCAGCCGTAGAGCGCATGGCTGGCCGTGGCGAGCCCGAGCACCGCGAGCAGCAGCCACGGCGAATACCGGTGCAGCGCGTGCCAGGCACCGGCCCAGTCGATCTTGTGGATGTGGGACAGCAGCAGGCCCAGCACTGCGACGCCCACCAGCGGCAGAACCCATCGACGGCAACGCTGCCACCGTGTCGAGCCGGTGGCAGGCCGGGGGCTCATCGCGTCCGCCGGGTCAGCGAGAGTCGCGGTCGGTGCCGTGCTCATCGGCGGACCTGTCGGCCTTCTTAGCCTTCTCGGCCTTCTCGGCCTTCTCGGGCGTCTTGTGTTCGGCTTCGCCCTTGTCGTGCAGCTTCCTGTTGGTCACTTCCTTCATCAACTGCTCGCCCTCGACGTCGCGGCCGTCGCTGGGAACGGACTCTTCGTTCGCGAGTTCGGGTTCCTCACGCGGGGATTGCCTGGCGGGGTTCGGCTTGTTCGACATGGATGGCTCCTCGGGCTCTGTGCATGCGCCGAGTTTTGGGCGCGAGCAGCTGGCGCGCCGCCATCCGCGAACGACGGCGGGTGCAGGACATTTGCCATAGGCCGGGCCTGCGCGAAATGGGGAGGCCGATGTCGGCATAGGCCGACATGGCTGCGCGCCGTCTGTCCTCAAGGTGCGTGTGGCGTGCGATCTAGGCTCGTCTCGAAGACGAAGAACACACCACCGCTACCGCTGCAGGAACCCCAGCCCAGTGACGACAGACATCAGCACGCCCCCAGTCCCCGCCGGCGTACCCGGCAACAGTGCGCCCTCCGCGGCATCGACACCGCACCGATGGCTTTTCATCCGTGCCGGCGGTCTCGACCAGGTGGTGTTTCGCAGCGGCGCGGACATTGCGCACATCGCCGAGCTCGACCAGAAACTGTGGGTCGCGCTCGCCTGCCCCACGCGCGGCATCGACTTCGATGCGCGCACGCTCGATCTGATCGACAGCGACGGCGATGGCCGCGTGCGCCCGCCCGAAGTGATCGCGGCATGCCAGTGGGCCTGCGAGCGGCTGCGCAGCGCCGATGCGCTGCTCGCGGGCGGCGGAACGCTGTCGCTGGACGATCTCGACGACAACAGTGCGGCAGGCGCCGACCTTGCCAGGGAAGGCCGGCGCATCCTCGACCTGCTCGGCAAGAAGGACTCGAACACGCTCACGCTCGCCGACATTTCGGACCGCAGCGAATGGCTGGCGGCCATGCGTTTCAACGGCGACGGCGTGGTCACGCCCGACACCGCCTCCGACGACGCGCTGCGCTCGACCATCCAGGAAGCGATGCGCACCCACGGCAGCACGCCCGATCGCCACGAGAAGAAACCCGGCCTCGACCGGGCGCGCGCCCAAGCCTTCATGGCCGAAGCGAAAGCCATGCGCGACTGGTACGCGCGCGGCGACTGCAGCGACGAGGTGCTGCTGCCGCTGGGCGATCGCACGCTTGCCGCCACCGAGGCCCTGCGCGCGGTCGCGGCCAAGATCGACGACTTCTTCGCTCGCTGCCGGGTCGCGGCCTATGACGTGCAGGCGGTGGCGGCGCTCAATCCTTCGCCGCAGGCCTATGACGCGCTCTCGGGCCACACGCTGGACGTGGGCGCGCAGCCCATCGCCGAGCTGCCGCTCGCGCCGGTCACGCCCAGCCGCTCGCTGCCGTTGCGCGGCACGAGCCTGAACCCGGCCTGGGCCGATGCGATGGCCGCGTTCGCGCGCGACGNGGTGGCACCGCTGCTGGGCGAGCGCGATGCGCTGGAAGAAGAGCAATGGCAATCGCTTCGCAGCCGGCTTGCGCCGTGCGAGGCATGGATCGCGGCGCGGCCGGCCAATGCGCTGGCCGCACTGTCGCGGGAGCGCATCGACGCGCTGCTCCAGACGCAGGAGGCCTTGTTCTCGCTCATCGCCGAGGACGAGGCGGCGGAGCTTCACAACCGGCTGCTGNTCGACCTGGAGAAGCTGCTGCGCCTGCAGCGCGACCTGCTGGTGCTGCTGCACAACTTCGTGTCGTTCAAGGCCTTCTATCGGCGCGAAGGCGCCATCTTCCAGGCAGGCACGCTGTACCTCGACGGGCGCAGCTGCGAGCTCACCGTGCAGGTGCAGGACACCGCCCGGCACGCGACGCTGGCGGGACTGGCGAAGACCTGCCTCGCGTACTGCGACTGCACTCGCCAGGGGCAGAAGATGAGCATCGTCGCCGCCTTCACCGCGGGCGACGTCGACTTTCTCTTCGTGGGGCGCAACGGCGTGTTCTACGACCGCCAGGGCCGCGACTGGGACGCCACCATCACCAAGCTGATCGAGAACCCGACCAGCGTCGCGCAGGCCTTCTTCGCGCCGTACAAGAAGTTCGTCCGCATGATCGAGGAACAGGTGGCCAAGCGGGCTGCGGCGAGCGAAGCCGGGTCGCAGGGCGCGCTGCAGTCGCTGGCCGGCCGGGTGGCCACGGCGGATCAGGCGGCGGGCGCGGACGCCGCTTCGAAGGCCCCTGCCAAGCCCGGCGTGCCAACGGCGGGCAGCCGCATCGACGTGGGTACAGTGGCGGCGATCGGGGTGGCGCTGGGCAGCATCAGTGCGGTGCTGGTCGGCATCTTCGGCAAGTTCATCGACCTGGGGCAGTGGATTCCGGTGGCGCTGGCCGGCATCGTGATCGCGATCTCGGGGCCCAGCATGCTGATCGCCTGGCTGAAGCTGCGCCAGCGCAGCCTGGGGCCGATCCTCGACGCGAGCGGGTGGGCCATCAACGGCCGCATGAAGGTGAGCGTGCGGCTCGGGGGGATGCTGTCGCAGACGGCGCGCGTGCCGCCGGGGGCCAAGCGCATCGCGCCCGATCCGTACCGTGAACGGCATGGCCTGGCGGGCGCGCTGGCGGCCGCCTGCATCGTCGGCGCGGTGGCGCTGCTGGCCTGGCGCATGGACTGGCTCGACGACCGGCTGCCGCCACGGCTGCAGCACGATCAGGCGGCGGTGACGGCGCCCGGCGCCTGAGCGGCTGCGACGACGCTCCCGAGCCTCCTGGAGCGAGCCCGGCCGGGGTGTTGCTTCTTTACACCCAGCCAATCGGCCGGCAGTAGTCCAAAGCATTCACATTCATACTCTTGCGCAGGACAATTGAAAGCAGATCGCAACTGGCGATCTGTGCCGTCGAACCCTCTTTGAACCGCAGTTTCGGGAATATCGCTCGAATCCATGGAACATCGGCTGGACTGGACCCTTGCTGCCTGCGCCCGGATTCTCCGGCCGGTGGTCAGGCTCGCGCTCGCCATGGGGGTGAAGCACCCTCACCTCGAGGAACTGCTGCGCGACCTGCTGATCGAGGAAGCCCAGCGCAGCTGGCGCAACCAGGGGGTGGCCAACCCGAACCTGAGCCAGCTTTCGGTGACGACCGGGCTCAACCGCAAGGCGGTGACTGCCAAGGTCAGGGCAACCACTGATCCCCTGCCCCACACCGAGCTGTCGGCTGCAGCCAAGACTTTCACGTTGTGGTTGCAGATGCTTACTAAAGATGACACTTACCGGCGCCTGCCCATCACGGCGGGCCACGACGCGCCCTCCTTCGAGGCCGTCGCGCGCATGAGCAGCCGCGGCAACGTACATCACCGCACCATCCTCGACGAACTGGTGCGCCTGAACATGGTGAGCGAGGACGAGGACAAGGGCGTGGTCGAGCTCACGACGGACGGCTTCGTGCCGGTGGAAGACCTGCAGTCGATGCTGGCCTTCCTGGGCGACAACGGGCGGGACCACCTGCTGGCGGCCGTCGCCAACACGCTGGGCGAGGAGCCCAGGATGCTGGAACGCGCGGTGTACGCGCGCGGGCTCACGCTTGCGGAATGCGAGCAGATCCAGCGGCTCGTGCGCGAGCGCTGGACGGCGCTGCATCACGAGCTGGCGCAGGAAATGTCACGGGCGGTCGACGAGGCCCCCGGCGGTGCGAACGGGCGCATCCGTGTCGGCATCTACACCTACTACGAGGACGAGCGGACCGAGCGCACGCCAGCGCCGCCGCCGCCGGAAGAAAGAGGGCCCAAGCCATGAGCACGATGAAGACGCCTCGAAGGCTCCTGCTCGGACTCCTGTCCGCCGGTTTCCTGGCGCTGCTGCTTTCGTGCGCGGGGGTGGAGGCGGTGGAGGCAGCGGCGGCTCCATGGCTGGCATCGGCGTCGGCACCGGTAGCGCGCCCGCGGCGACTGCAACCGGGGGCGACTCCACCGGAACCGGAACCGGAACCGGAACGGGTTCGGGTTCGGGTTCGGGGACCGGGTCAGGAACCGGTGCCGCAGGGGATTCCGGCGGCACGGGCGGCACAGGAAGCACCGGTGGCGACGCCGGCGCAGGCACGAGCACCGCCGGCAACAGCAACACCGACGGCTCCGGCGTGGGCTCGGGCGGCACCGGCGTGACGGCGGATGCCGCCGGCATCGGTGCTGCGGACGGCCTGGGCAGCATCATCCTCAACGGCCTGCGCTACGACACCGACAGCGCGACCTTCACCATCGAGGACGCGACCGGACTGCAGATCGGCATGAGCGCGCGGGTCGCGGGCAAGGTCGACGAGAACTTCACGAGCGGCATCGCCAACCAGGTGGTCTCCGCGGCCGAGTTGCGGGGCGCGGTCTCGAACATCGATGTTCCTGCCGGCACCTTCGTCGTGATGGGCATCGGCGTCAGCATCGACTCGGCCACGGTCTGGGGCGACGCGAACGGCCTGGCCGACGTCAAGGCGGGCAGCATCATCCAGGTGTGGGGCCTGCCGGGCGCGCCCGGCACGCTGCGGGCCACGCGCATCCAGGTCTCGCCCACGGTGGCCGACCCGCTTGCCACGGGCGCGGTGCAGAGCCTCGACAAGGCGCACAAGACCTTCATGCTCGGCCAGCTGACGGTCAACTACGGCACGGCCGTCTTCGCGGGGCTGGATGAATCGTCGCTCGCCAATGGCGTCGTCGTTCGCGCCCGGGGCACCACTGCGCCGGTCGGCGGCGTGCTCACGGCCACGAAAGTCCAGGGCTGGTACGCCATTCCGACGAGCGACGGCGTGGCGGTCCAGCTCGCGGGCGTCATCACCGACTTCGTCTCGCGCGGCTCGTTCGGGGTGCTGGGCACGCCCGTCGATGCGACCAACGCGCAGATCACAGGCGGCCCCGTGGGCTCGCTCGGCAACGGCGTGAAGGTCGAAGCCGACGGATTCATGTCGGGCGGCGTGCTGGTGGCGAAGAAGCTGCGCATCCGCAATGTGCCGGGCACGGGCGGACCGGCCTCCTTCACGCTGATCGGCGCCATCGGCGCGTATCGCTCCCCTGCGGACTTCAGGGTGCGCGGCCAGCCGGTGGATGCCGATGCGGCCGTTTTCGAGAACGGAACCAAGTCCGACCTGCGCAACGGCCGGAAGGTCACGGTCGTGGGCGACCGGGTGGTCGACGGCGTGCTGATTGCTCAGCACGTGACGTTCTCGCCCTGAAAACGAGAAATCCTTCACAAAACTAATTCTCGACAAGGTCGAGCGGCAGGAGTACAACGAAATGACTAAAGTGAAAAAATCACATTTAAAGTGTCGAAGTCCTGCCGCCCACTTGACGACCCAAGATCGTGTTACTCCGGCATTCCGCCCGCGGTAACGCTGTTACACGTCCAGAGGCGGCATCCGGGATCGGCGCTGCGATGCGGGCATCCGTCCGCAGGTCCTTCCCATTGCTCGATGTGCACCAACGACGGTGCAGACGGGAGCATGTATGCCGCTCAATCTCCTCCTCCGGCTTCTGCACGAGAAGTTTCCGGTCACGCTCACGGCTGAACCCGACATCAGGCACGCCTCGGTCCTGATGGCCACCGGGCTGGTCGAAGCCGAATTCCATCTCGATCACTTCGGATACCAGCAGTACGAGAGCGCCGTGGTGTTCGACATCACGGAGGAAGGGCATGCGGAAATCGCCAGCCTGAAAGCCGGCGCCGCAGCCATCGCGCTCGAGGACCAGAAATGGCCCGTGATGCCCCTGGACTACCTGCGCAAGATCGGGAATTCGGTCTTCCCGCTGCGCATCGACGATCCGACGGAGATCAATTCGGTGGCGGTGCTGAACGCTGCGGGCATGGTGGAAGCAACCCTGCCCCCGCCCTGCCGGACCAGGCAGAGCCCGCAGAAATTCAGGCAGGCGGTCGTGCTGCGGGTCACGCCGCTGGGCCGTACCGCGCTGGTCGAGCGCCGGGCCTGAAACCCGGAACCCGGTCGCGCCTTTCGCACTGAACAGGTACCCGCAAATAGCGCGCTTCCTGGCAGCCGGCCCGCTCGCCCTCCTCTGCCGCCACCTCGAAACGCCCCGGCCAGAGACGAATGCAACTGAATGCAACAAGAGTCACAAACTGGCGATAGACCTCGGACCCCATTGTTTTCGACTACCAAAGTAGTAATGTGAAACCTTCACATACATCCCTTTCAGGTACGAGGAGTGAATTCCAAAATGACACCGTGCCGCTTCGCCAGCAGCAGCCGCCTTGCGGCCCGCATCGCGTGATGTACCTCCTGCCGGAATTCGTCTTCCATGCTGGCCCACACCACTGCCACCCCCGACGCCGGCATCAGCGTCGCCGCGGATGCGCTCATGGTCTCGCGCATGCGGCTGGTGCTCTCGGTCTCGGCGCTGCTGGCGGTGGTGGTTGATGCCGGGGACCATCGGAACCATGTCGACGGCGCCGTCTGGCTGGCCTTCTGCGGCTACGTGCTGCACAGCCTGCTGGTGTACGCATGCACGCGGATGGGCCGCCCGTACTTCCAGGGCAAGGTCATCCACTGGTCCGACGTACTCTGGTTCACGCTCATCATCTTCGTGACCGACGGGGTACAGAGCCTCTTCTTCCTCTTCTATTTCTTCGCGATCCTCACCTCCGCCTTCCGCTGGGGCTTCGAGGAAGGCGCCCGCGTCACGGTGGCGTCGGTCGCCTCCTTCGCCGCCTGCGGCCTCGCCACCAGCACCGGCAACGACGCGCCCCAGCTGCTGATGCGCAGCACCTTCCTGCTGGCGCTCGGCCACATGATCGTGCACTGGGGCGGCTCCAAGCTCGGCCTGCAGCGCCGCCTGGCCCTGCTGGGCGACGTCAGCCAGCTCTCCAACCCGCGCTTCGGCGCCGGCCGCACCATCGCCCGCACCATGGAACGCACGCTGGCCTTCTTCCGGGCCAGCCACTGCATCCTGCTGACGCGCGACACCGCCACCGGCAACTGGGTCTTGCGCACACTGCGCAAGAACGACGCCTGCGAGCACGTCAGTGTCGAGACCATCGGCCGCATCGCCGAATCCCCGCTCATGGCCCTGCCGGCCGACCACACCGTGCTCAGCAACCGCCTGCCCTGGCCGTTGAACCGGCTGTATGCCCAGAGCCACGTCTTCGAGGCTGGTGCCGCAGATGGCTGGCGCGTCGAGGACGAAGAAGGCGCCCGGCGCTGCGAGGCCATCACCGCAATGCTGGAGGCCCGGGCCTTCATCAGCGCTCCGCTGCCCATGCGGCTGGGCGAAGGCCGCGTCTTCGTGTCCTCGCGCGACGGGCTCTTCAACAAGTCCGACGCCCTCTTCCTCACGCACCTCATGGAGCAGATCTTCCCGATCATCGAAACCATCGAGGTGCTGGACCGCATGGCCTCCGAGGCAGCCACCGCGGAGCGTCTGAAGTTCGCGCTCAACCTGCACGACACGGCCGTGCAGCCCTACATCGGTCTGCGCATGGGCCTGTGCGCCCTGCGCAAGAAGGCCACCGCCGACAACCCGCTGAGCGAGGACCTGGAAAAGCTCGCGAGCGTGGCCGACGGCGTCATCGCCGACCTGCGCCGCTATGCCGGCGAAGTCAGGCAAGGCAGCAACAGCAGCCCGGGTGGCCTCGTGCTGCCGCAGTTGCACCGCCAGGCCGCGCGGATCAAGGGCCTCTACGGCATCGACATCGCCGTCGACGTGGACGGCCCGCTGCACCTGGACGACCGGATGACCGCGGAGGTGCTGCAGATGGTCGGCGAAGGCCTCAACAACATCTGCAAGCACACCCAGGCGCGCCACGGCAGCGTGCGCCTGGCCTGCCGCAACGGCCGGCTGCACGTGCGCATCGAGAACGAGGCCGACGGCGAGGAGAGCTTCACCCGCTTCAGGCCCCACTCCATCACCGAACGCGCAGCCGCCCTCGGCGGGCGCGCGCAGGTCCGCCAGTGCGACAGCGGCGGCACCGCCGTGCTGGTGGAAATCCCGATCTGAGCAACAACGACGAATCCCGGCAGCAAGCCGCTGCACCTGCCAAGAGACAAACCAGAGCCGAATCAAGGAGCCCACCATGCAACCAGCTGCCACCCATCCCATCGGCGTCCTGCTCGTGGACGACCACCAGACCATGCTGTGGGGCCTGTCCAGGCTGATCGACGGGGAGCATCCGCGCATGAAGGTGGTCGGCACCGCCTGCTGCTGCGAGGACGCGGTGGCCACGTCGGAAAGCCTCGCGCCCGACGTCATCGTGCTCGACCTGGACCTCGACGGCCACAGCGCCCTCGACATCCTGCCGAGGCTGGTGTCGAACGACGTCTCGCGCGTCATGGTGCTCACGGGAGAACGCGAACAGCGCACGCTCGACCTGGCGGTGCTGCAAGGCGCACGCGGCGTGATGCGCAAGGACGCGCCGGCGCAACAGGTGATCGACGCCATCGAGCGCGTGCACAACGGCGAGCTCTGCATCGACGCCCAGTCCATCGGCCGCGTCTTCTACGAGCTGACCTCGGTGAAGAAGCAGCAGCCCAAGGCCGATCCCGAAGCCGCCAGGCAGGCCAGCCTGACGCACAAGGAGCGGGAGATCATCCACACCGTCGTGAGCGGCAGCGGCGCCTCGAACAAGGCCCTGGCCGCGAAGCTCTTCGTCACCGAGCACACGCTGCGCAACCACCTCACCTCCATCTACCAGAAGCTTGGCGTGAGCAACCGCCTCGAGCTCTACATCTACGCGGTCAAGCACCAGCTCGACGCCGCCCCGCACTGAAGAAGAGAAAAAAGCTCGAAGCCCTGCGCGCCGTCTCCGGCGCGCAGGGCTTTTTTTGATCGGAAGGCCGAAAGCGCTCAGGTCCCGTTGAGCATCGGCATGATCATCCGGATGATGCGGATCGCCGCCGGCGTCAGGATCACCAGCGAGATGCACGGGAAGATGCACAGCACCAGCGGCAGCAGCATCTTGGTGGGCACCTTCGCCGCCAGTTCCTCGGCGCGCACATGGCGCTTGTGGCGCAGGTCCTCGGAGAACACCCGCAGCGATTCGCCGATGCTGGTGCCGAAGCGGTCCGCCTGCGTCACATGGTCGCGAAGGTCCCGATCTCCTCCACGCCCGTGCGCAGCGCCAGGTTGCGCAGCGACTTCTCGCGCGTGGCGCCGGCACGCATCTCCAGGTTGGTCCAGTGCAGCTCCTGCGCCAGCGCCGCGCTCTTGACCTGGATCTCCTCCGTGACCTTGACCAGCCCGGCATCCAGCCCGAGGCCGGCTTCGACGCACACCAGCATCAGATCGGCGGCATCCGGAAAATTCTCGAAAATCTCCCGGCGGCGCGAGCGGATCATTAGGCGCAGCACCAGGTTGGGCAGGTAGCAGCCGGCCAGCGCCGCCACCGCGAGCCACAGCAGCATCACCGTGCTGTCTTCGGCGGCCCCCGTCGCCCTCAGTCCGACGTACGCCAGCGCGGCAAGGCCCAGTGGCAGCAGCGTCTTCGTGCCGAAATACACGAGGTAGGCGTCCGGATGGCGGATGCCCGCGTTCAGGAAGCGCACGCGCAGCGGCGACAGCTCGGCATCGCTGGTCGGTGATGAAAGCTGCGCGAACGGCCCGACGATCTTGACGGCCTTCTCGGTCCAGGCCGACTTGCCCGCTGGCATCGCCACTGCCTGCAGGCGCTGCTCGGTGCGCGTCGGCGACAGCCATGCGGCCATTCCGATGATCGCCAGCGACACGGCCACGAAGACGAGGATGGGAAACAGCATGGTCATGGCTCTTCTCCTTCAGACGTGGATCTTCACGATCTTGCGCAGCAGCACGACGCCCACAAGCATCACCACCAGCATGTACTTGATCACCATCTGCCCGATCGGGTCGGTCCACAGCGGCGACATGAATTCGGGGTTGAACACGTTCATGAGCGCGGCGAGTGCGAACGGCATCAGCCCGAGGATCCAGGCCGACAGCCGTCCTTCCGAGGACAGCACCCGCACCCGCGCGAGCAGCTTGAGCCGTTCGCGGATCAGCCGGCTGAGGTTGCCCAGCACTTCCGTCAGGTTGCCGCCCGAATCGCGCTGGATCAGCACCGACACCACGAAGTAGCGCAGGTCGGTCAGCGGCACACGCTCGCTGAGGTTGGTCAGGGCCTGCTGCAGCGAGACGCCGAAGTTCACCTCGTCGGCGACCATGCGGAACTCGCTGGCGATCGGATCNGCCATTTCGTCTCCGATCATCTGCACGCCGCTGGCGAAAGAATGCCCGGCACGCAACGCACGCGTCACCAGGTCCAGCGCCTCGGGCAGCTGCTTTTCCATGCGTGTCAGCCGGCGGCTGCGCTGGCGCTGCAGGTAGAGCAGCGGCAGTACCGCCAGGCAGCCTCCCGCCACCAGCGCCACCAGGAGCGACTGGTGCACCATCACCATCNCGGCGAAGAAGCCGAGCACNCCCAGCACGCAGGAAATCAGCAGGAAGCTGGAAACCGTCCAGTCCAGCCCGGCCTGCAGGATGAAGCGGTCCAGCCGGTGCGCCCGCGGCAGCGTGAGCAGCAGGCGCTGCATCCACGGCACCTCGCTGAGCATGCGCTCCTTGGCCAGGTGGGCCTGCGGCGTGCGGTCGNCCGCGGCCGAGAACGCCTGCAGCCTCTTCTCGATCTTGCGTGCCTCGGGCCCCTTGTAGGAGCGCCACAGCATGTAGAGCCCCTCGAGCATGAGCAGCACGGTCACGAACACCAGCACGGTGACGGTGATGAGGGTGTTGCCCCCCAGGTTGTTGAGCATGATGGCCTCCTGTTCCTTGCCTGGTCAGGTCATTCGTAGTGCTTGCTCGGGTCGAACATCGTGTCCGGCAGTTCCACGCCGTAGGCATGCAGCCGCTCCGCGAACTTCGGCCTGACGCCCGTCGCATGGAAGTGCCCGCGCACCTGGCCGTCGGGCCCCATGCCGGTCTGGTGGAAGCTGAAGATCTCCTGCATCGTGACCACCTCGCCTTCCATGCCGGTGATCTCCTGGATGCTCGTGACCTTGCGCCGCCCGTCCACCAGCCGCAGCACCTGCACGATCACGGTGATGGCCGATGCGATCTGCTGGCGCACCGTGCGGTGCGGCAGGTTCAGGTTGGCCATGCCGAT
>Ga0055534_1000618_pt1 | contig 18314 bp, 15 predicted proteins | sample AraplaCol_mLB_r2_2_FD_54993 | JGI IMG/M metagenome (GOLD analysis project Ga0055534, IMG submission 54993) | Arabidopsis root microbial communities from North Carolina, USA - plate scrape MF_Col_mLB_r2 | ecosystem: Host-associated > Plants > Roots > Endosphere | place: USA: North Carolina... | reverse complement strand
CGCCTCGACCTGGAAATGGCGCTGCGCCGCGCGCTGGACAACAACGAGCTGGAGCTGCATTACCAGCCCAAGGTCAACCTGACCACGGGCCGCATCAGCGGAGCGGAAGCGCTGCTGCGCTGGAACCGGCCCGGCTACGGTCTGGTCTATCCCGCGGAATTCGTCAGCGTGCTGGAAGACACGGGCCTGATCGTACGCGTCGGCAGCTGGATCATCGACGCGGCCTGCCGCCAGATCGCGGCCTGGCTGCGCACGCCGGTGGGCGGCGTGCATGTAGCGGTCAACGTGGCCAGCCGCCAGTTTGTCGAGGGCGACCTGGAGAACGACGTCAAGCAGGCGCTGGAACGCCACAAGGTGCCGCCGGAACTGCTGGAACTGGAACTGACGGAAACGGCCTTGATGTCGAATGCCGAACGCACCATCCAGGTCCTGAGCGCGCTGAAGGAGCTTGGCATCAAGGTGGCCATCGACGACTTCGGCACCGGCTATTCCTCGCTGGCCTACCTGCAGCGCTTCCCGATCGACAAGCTGAAGATCGACATCGCCTTCGTGCGCGACATCACGACCAATCCCAACGACGCTGCGATCGCACTGGCCATCATCAGCATGGCGCACAGCCTCAAGCTGCGCGTGATTGCGGAAGGGGTGGAGACGCGCCCGCAGCTCGAATACCTGCGCCGCAACCGCTGCGATGAAATCCAGGGCTACTTCTTCAGCCGCCCCCTGGCAGCGCCGGAAATGGGCGCGCTGGCCGAATCGGGCAAGAGCCTGCCGCCCGACCCGAACGTGGCAGCTGAACCGCCGCAAACCCTGCTGCTGGTGGATGACGACGTCAACGTGCTGTCTTCGCTGCACCGCCTGTTCCGCCGCGACGGCTACCGCATCCTGACGGCAGTGACGCCAGCCGAAGGCTTCGACCTGCTCGCGCTCTACCCGGTGCAGGTGATCGTGTGCGACCAGCGCATGCCGATCCTGAGCGGCACCGAATTCCTGGCCAAGGTCAAGGAGATGTACCCCGACACCATCCGCATCATCCTGTCCGGCTATACCGGCCTGGAAGCGGTGCTCGACTCGATCAACCGCGGCGCGATCTACCGCTTCTATACCAAGCCGTGGGACGACACCCAGCTGCGCGACAACATCCGCCTGGCCTTCCACCATTACTGGCTGATGCATGGCAGCGGCCGCCGCGCCGGCGAGCCGGGCGAAGACCACACCGCGCTCACCGGATAAAAAAATGCCGCCCTCATGGGGGCGGCGGAAAACATTCACGGGAGAGTGGTATGAATGTGGAGACAGGCAGGATAATAGTTGCTGCTTGTTACCACTTCATGACATCTGCCGGGCTTAACGTGGCGGCAGCTGGTAGCTGAAGGTGTAGCGGTGCTGGCCGCCGGTGACGTCGATGGTCATCGTGCCTTGCAGGCCGGACAATTCGCCCGTGGCGGAGTCGGGCACGACGCTGACGTTCAGCGTCGGCGTGCCTTTGTTCATCAGGCCGGAATGCTGCAGGAAAAAGCTGCCTGTGCGGCCTTCCAGCGTGGCGTTGACCTGTTCCAGTGCGACATAGCCGGCCGAGCCTTTCACGGCAGTCATCACGGCCAGCATCTCGCCCTTGCTGGTGCCATCGAGCGGACCGTGGAATGTCTTGGTAATGGTTTGCCGGCCCCAGGGCTGGCCTTCCACCGCTGGCTGCGGCGTGAGTTTGACGTCGAACGTGCCTTCGATTTGCATGGGTTTGTCTCCTGCACTGGCCGCCGTGGCGACGCATGCGAATAGTAGGGGGATCAGTGTTTTCATGGCCGCCATTATGGTAGTCTCCATCGCCTGATGATTGGAAAAACGCGACAAATCAATACTGAGCCGCGCGGCATCCTGGTGCCGCGCTTTAAGGCGGGCTCATTCTGCCATGAGCGCGTGGCGCCAAGCGCCGCGCTGGCTGCCCTGGTCGAGCATTACTGGTTCGTCGGCTGGGACATGCAGGGCCACCCGCCACAGCAGCAGGAAACGCTGCCCCATCCCAATGTGCACCTGGTGATCGAAAATGACAGCGATGGCGTGTACGGCGTGCATACAGCGCGCTATACCAAACGGCTGGCGGGGCAGGGTTTTGCATTCGGCATCAAGTTCAGGCCGGGCGGCTTTCGCCCATTTTTCGGCAGCGCGGTGCCGAAATTGCCGACCGCCGTGTTGGGTTGGCGCAGCTGTTCGGCACGGATGGCGCAGCGTTGACGCGGCAGGTGCGCGCTTGCGCCGCTTCAGCGGACACGGCGCCCGCCGCGATGGCTGCGGCCGCGGAAGCTTTCCTGCTGGCGCGCTTGCCGCCCTGCGACGCGGACGCCGGCCGGGCCGCCGCGCTGGTGGCGGCCATTGCGGGCGATGCGGCGCTGCTGACGGTGGACGCCTTGGCCGAACAGGCTGGCCTCAACAAGCGCGCCCTGCAGCGGCTGTTCCAGCAATACGTCGGCGTGGGACCGAAATGGGTGATCAGGCGCTACCGCATGCATGAAGCGGTGGCGCAACTGCAGGCTGGCGCCGCACCGGAACTGGCGCAGCTGGCGCTGGGCCTGGGCTATTACGACCAGGCCCACTTCATCAAGGAATTCACGGCGCTGGTGGGCAAGCCGCCAGGCGAGTATCGCCGCGCTATTGCGTGAAGTGGTCGAAGCTGGACAGCTCCAGCACCAGCGGCACACCGCCGGCGTCGGTCCAGCGCAGGCCGGCGGCGTCCTCGATGCGGCCGATGCGGGTGACGGGCGTGCCGCATTCGGCGCCGGCGGCAAGGATGGCGTCGCGTGCTGAAGCCGGGGCAGTGAAGCAAAGCTCGTAGTCGTCGCCCCCGGCTGCGCTGAAGGCGCGGCGCACGGCTTGCGGCTGGGCCGCCAGCACCGGGCCGGCCGGCAGGGCGTCGGCATTCAGGGTGGCGCCGACGCGGGATTTTTCGAGGATGTGTCCGAGGTCGCCCACTAAGCCGTCCGAGATATCGATGGCGGCATGCGCCAGGCTGCGCGCGGCCAGCATCGCGCCCAGCGCCACGCGCGGCGTCGGCGTATGCATGCGCGTGCCGGCGGCTGCCTGCATGTCGGCCGGCAGCGCCAGTTCACCCTGGTAGCCGGCCAGGGCCAGGCGCGCATCGCCCAGGGTGCCGGACACCCAGACGTCGTCGCCGGGCCGGGCGGCGCTGCGGCGCAAGGCGCGCCCGGGCGCCACTTCGCCGAACACGGTGATGCAGATATTCAGCGGTCCCTTGGTGGTGTCGCCGCCGATCAGTTCACAGCCATGCGCATCGGCCAGCGCAAACAGGCCGCGCGAGAAGCCCTCCAGCCAGGCCCGTTCGGCNGCCGGCAGCGCCAGGGCAAGCGTGAAGGCCACCGGGCGCGCGCCCATGGCCGCCAGGTCGGACAGGTTGACCGCCAGGCTTTTGTGGCCGAGGCGCTGGGGATCTTCGCCGGCAAAGAAATGCCGGCCCTCGACCAGCATGTCGGAGGAAATGGCCGTCTGCATCCCGGGCGACGGCGCCAGCAAGGCGCAGTCGTCGCCGATGCCAAGGGCGGCGCGTCCCGGTACGGGGCGCACGAAGTATTGTTTGATCAGGTCGAATTCGGAAAGCATCCCGCCATTCTAGCGGGACACCCCTGCTTCGTCCTTATTTGGCTTGTCGCGCAAATAGATCCAGGTGCCGCCNGATGACACGGCTGCCATCGCTAGCAGGAAAACATAGCTGGAATCNGGTGGGGTGAAGAAAAGGGCTGCGGCAGTCGCAGGGAACAGGACGCCGGACAGTCGGGACCAGGAATGCCAGAGTGCATTACGCATGGTTTTTTCCTTCCGTAAAGTGCCAGTAAACTCAGTCTAGGAACAAAGGTGCCATAAGTAAAGTTGTTTGCGCCGAATATTTCAACCATCCACGATTTGGCGCAACAAGATTTTATGGTTTCGTGCCGCAAGTCAGCATTGTCGTCCAGGCGACAGTTTATTAATTTGTTTGGCAGAAAAATCGCGCCCCAACTCAATGATTCTTAATTGAAAGTCAACGAAANCCGATGAAAATTCGGCATTGGTAAAAATACCTACGTTAGAGCAACCACTCTATCTGCTAGAATCAAAGGCTTTCGGACACAGGATAGAAGGGGCAGTAGAGCATGGATTCGGGATCTGACAAGAAAGAAGAACTTCGTCAACAACTGCGCGCAGCGGCGCTTGAGTACCATGAGTGCCCCAAGCCAGGCAAAATCAGCGTCTCCCCCACCAAGCAACTGACCAACCAGCGCGACCTGGCGCTGGCCTATTCCCCGGGCGTGGCGGCGCCTTGCGAAGAAATCGTCATCGACCCGGCCAACTCCTATAAATACACCGCGCGCGGCAACCTGGTGGCCGTGATCTCCAACGGCACCGCCGTGCTGGGCCTGGGCAATATCGGCCCGCTGGCGTCCAAGCCGGTGATGGAAGGCAAGGGGGTGCTGTTCAAGAAGTTCGCCGGCATCGACGTGTTCGACATCGAGATCAACGAATCCGATCCGGACAAGCTGGTCGACATCATCGCCTCGCTGGAGCCGACCTTCGGCGGCATCAACCTGGAAGACATCAAGGCGCCGGAGTGCTTCTACATCGAGCGCAAGCTGCGCGAGAAGATGAAGATCCCGGTCTTCCACGACGACCAGCACGGCACCGCCATCATCGTCGGCGCGGCCATCCTGAACGGCCTGAAATACATCGGCAAGGACATCAAGGAAGTCAAGCTGGTGGTCTCCGGCGCCGGCGCCGCTGCGCTGGCCTGCCTGGACCTGATCGTCGACCTCGGCTTCCCGATCGAGAACATCCTGGTCACCGACCTGGCCGGCGTGGTCTACCAGGGCCGCACCGAACTGATGGACCCGGACAAGGAGCGCTTCGCGCGCGACACCCCGCACCGCACCCTGGCCGACTGCATCAAGGGCGCCGACATCTTCCTCGGCCTGTCGGCCGGCGGCGTGCTGAAACAGGACATGGTCAAGCAGATGGCGCCTAACCCGCTGATCCTGGCGCTGGCCAACCCGAATCCGGAAATCCTGCCGGAAGACGTGAAAGCGGTGCGCGGCGACGCCATCATCTGCACCGGCCGTTCGGACTACCCGAACCAGGTCAACAACGTGCTGTGCTTCCCGTACATCTTCCGCGGCGCGCTCGACAGCGGCGCCAGCACCATCACCCGCGAAATGGAAATCGCCGTGGTGCACGCGATTGCCGACCTGGCGCACGCCGAACAGTCGGACATCGTTGCCACCACCTATGGCATCGCCAACCTGGCCTTCGGCCCGGAATACCTGATCCCTATGCCGTTCGACCCGCGCCTGCTGACCAAGATCGCGCCGGCCGTGGCCAAGGCGGCGGCCGATTCCGGCGTGGCCACGCGCCCGATCAAGGACCTGGAAGCCTACGCCGACAGCCTGCAGCAATTCGTCTACCGTTCCGGCACCTTCATGAAACCGGTGTTCGCCGTCGCCAAGAAGGCCCCGGCGGAAATGAAGCGCATCGTCTACGCCGAAGGCGAAGAAGAGCGCATCCTGCGCGCCGTGCAGGTGGTGGTCGATGAAAAACTGGCGCGCCCGATCCTGGTCGGCCGCCCGGCCGTGCTGGACGCGCGCGTGCAGAAATTCGGCCTGCGCCTGAAGCAGGGCATCGACTACGACGTGATCAACCCGGACTTCGACGAGCGTTACCGCGAATACTGGCAAGCCTATTACGAGCTGACCGCGCGCAAGGGCGTGACGCAGGAATACGCCAAGCTGGAGATGCGCCGCCGCCACTCGCTGATCGGCGCCATGATGATCAAGAAGGGCGATGCCGACGGCATGATCTGCGGCACCTTCGGCACCACCCAGCTGCACCTGCACTACATCGACCAGGTGCTGGGCAAGCGCCCGGGCGCTTGCGTGTACGCGGCGATGAACATCCTGGTGCTGCCAGAGCGCCAGCTGTGCATGGTCGACACCCACGTCAACGAAAACCCGAACGCCAACGAACTGGCGGCCATCACCATCATGGCCGCCGAAGAGATGAAGCGCTTCGGCCTGGTGCCGCGCGCGGCCCTGCTGTCGCACTCGAACTTCGGATCGTCCAACAGCGAGTCGGCGCAGAAGATGCGCGCCGCGCTGGAGCTGGTGCGCCAGCGCGCGCCTGAACTGGAAGTGGATGGCGAGATGCACGGCGACACCGCGCTCGACACCAAGTTCCGCCACAAGCTGCTGCCGACCACCACCCTGAAGCAGGACGCCAACCTGCTGGTGATGCCGAACATCGACGCCGCCAACATCGCCTACAACCTGGTCAAGACCGCGGCCGGCAACGGCATCGCGATCGGCCCGATCCTGCTCGGCTGCGCCGCGCCGGTGCACATCCTGACTCCGTCCGCCACCGTGCGCCGCATCGTCAACATGACGGCGCTGTGCGTGGTCGACGCGGTGTCGGAACGCGCTTAAGCGGGAGGGCGGCCATGGTCGACCTGCTGCTCGCGATCGTGCATCACCTGCTGGCTTTCGGCATTGCCGCGGCCATCACCGCCCAGCTGGTGCTGGTGCGGCCCGGCATGCAGGCGCCGGCCGTGCAGCTGGCGGCCAAGTACGACATAGCGCTGGGCATCATGTCGCTGTCGCTGGTGGCGATCGGCTTTGCGCGCGTGTTCTTCGGCGCCAAGGGCGCCGATTTTTACCTGCATAACCATGTGTTCTGGACCAAGGTGGTGCTGTTTGCCGTGATTGGCCTGCTGTCGATCAAGCCGACCCGCGCTTTCCTGCGCTGGCGCAAGGCGCAGTCGGCGCCGGAAGAGGNGGANGTGCGCGCCATCCGGAAGACATTGATGGCTGAAATNCACATATTTGCATTTTTGCCAATTGCCGCCGCGGCGATGGCACGCGGCTACGGCTACGCCTGAATTGGCCATTTTGCTGGTTCCACGCGACGTTTCCTTACATCAGTTATAGCTTTTGTAATTTCCACACGGTAAAATTCATTGATGCACTGCCCTCTTTATGGGCAGTGTTTTTAATTATTTGAACCTCTGGAAGGAAAAGTTGTCATGGGGCAGCAAAACGCCGTAATCATTGGCGCCGGTCCCGCAGGCCTGACTGCGGCCCTGGAGTTAATCCGGAACACCAATATTCGTCCGATTGTGCTGGAAGCGAGTAATGAAGTCGGCGGGATTTCCCGTACCGTCTGCCATAACGGCAANCGCATGGACCTGGGCGGCCACCGCTTCTTTTCCAAATCCGACTGGGTCATGAACTGGTGGCAGGACATCCTGCCGATCGACGCCGCGGCCAATGCCTCGCTCGACCTGACTTACCAGAACAAAAAGACTTCGGTGCAGGTTGCCGGCAACGCGCAGGAAAGCGACGACGACCGCCGCATGCTGGTGCGTTCGCGCCTGTCGCGCATTTTCTTCCTGCGCCGCTTCTTCGACTACCCGATCAAGATGAACGCTGCCACCGCCAGCAAGCTGGGCCTGTGGCGCCTGACCAAGGTCGCGGTGACTTACGGCTGGATCATGCTGTTCCCGCGCCGGCCGGAAAAGAACCTGGAAGACTTCATGATCAACCGCTTCGGCCGCGAGTTGTATGAAACCTTCTTCAAGGATTACACCCACAAGGTGTGGGGCATCCCGTGCGACCAGATCAGCGCCGACTGGGGCGCGCAGCGCATCAAGGGCCTGAACATCAGCAAGGCGCTGTGGCACGCGGTCAAGCAGATCTTCAAGAGCAAGGGCGGGGTGTCGCAGAAGGGCACCGAGACCAGCCTGATCGAACAATTCCTGTACCCGAAGTTCGGCCCTGGCCAGATGTGGCAGGAAGTGGCGCGCCTGATCACCGAAGGCGGCGGTGAAATCCGCTACAACCAGGCGGTGAGCGGCGTGGAAACCAGGGATGGCAAGGTGGTGGCCGTTGCCGGCACCGATACCGCCAGCGGCCAGGCCTTCCGCATCGAGTGCGGCCATGCAGTGTCGACCATGCCGGTGCGCGAGCTGATCAAGGGCATGAACGAAGTGCCGGCCGAAGTGCGCAAGGTGGCCGACGGCCTGATGTACCGCGACTTCCTGACCGTCGGCCTGCTGGTGCGCAAGGCGGACGTGCTGACCACCAATGGCGAGGCGCTGCCCGACAACTGGATCTACATCCAGGAAAAGGACGTGCGCATCGGCCGCCTGCAGATCTTCAACAACTGGAGCCCGCACCTGGTCAAGGATGAGGACACCATGTGGATGGGCCTGGAATACTTCTGCAACGAAGACGACGACCTGTGGCAGATGAACGACCAGGAGCTGATCAAGTTCGGCGCCGCCGAACTGGCCAAGATCGGCATGCTGACCGGCACCAGCGTGCTGGATGGCACGGTGGTGCGCGTGCCGAAGGCCTACCCGGCGTACTTCGGTTCCTACGACCAGTTCGACGTGGTGCGCCGCTATACCGACACCATCAGCAACCTGTTCCTGGTCGGCCGCAACGGCATGCACCGTTATAACAACCAGGACCACTCGATGCTCACGGCCAAGCTGGCGGCCGAGGCGATCGCTTCGGGCGAAGCATCCAAGGATGCGCTGTGGGACGTCAATATCGACGACGAGTACCACGAAGAGAAGAAGGCGGCATGAACCAGCCGCTGCGCCAGGTCCCGGCACTTGCGCCAGANNTACCTGGCCAGCCGGCGCCGCGCGGCAACGCGCCGGTACCGCTGCTGCGGCGCTGGGACCGGCGCACCCTGCTGATGTTCGTTGGCGTGCTCGCTGTCTGGCTGTTCGCGCGCCCCTGGAACGGACTGTGGCATGACGGCAGGCTGTATGCGGTGCAAGCCTTGCACCGGCTGCAGCCGGCGCAATTTGACCGCGACCTGTTTTTCCTGTTTGGCTCGCAGGATACGTTTACCCTGTTTAGCCCACTGTATGCGGGCTGCATCGAGGCCTTCGGCCTGGAGGCCGCCGCGCGCTTGCTGCAGGTGCTGGGCAGCCTGCTGTGGCTAGGCAGCGCGGGCTTCTTGCTGATGGCGTTCCGGCGCGGAGTGTGGCCATGGCTGTGCCTGGCCTGCCTGCTGCTGCTGCCATCCGACTACGACCCTGTACGCGCCCTCGGCCTGGCCGAACCGTTCCTGACGCCACGTATTTTTGGCGAAGCCATCGGTATGCTGGCGATCGGCTGCCTGCTGCGCGGCTGGCGCTGGCCGGCCGTCGCCGCGCTGGTGTTGGGTTTCCTGATCCATCCGCTGATGTTGGCCGTCGTCGCGCTGTTTGCCCTTTGCTACCACGCCGGGGAACTGTTGCGTCCACCGTTGCTGCTGGCAATGGTGGCAGCGACCGCCGCGACCGTTGCCGCCGCGGCGCTGGGAATCGTCCCGTTCGACCGCCTGTTCCAGAGCATGGACCCGGAATGGTATGCGCAAGTGGTGCAATTGACGCCCATTGTTGGCTGGGATTCCTGGCACTTCGACGAAATGGCCAGCCGCACCACAGTATCGTTTTGCCTGGTCCTGGTTGCCGGCGGTTTGTCGTCGGGCTGGCGGGCGCGTTTTTACTGGTCTGTTGCGGCAGCCGGCGGGGCTGGCTTGCTGGCCAGTTGGATCGGCACCAGCCTGTTCCATAACTTGCTATTGCTGCAACTTCAGCCTTGGCGCACGCTGTGGCTGGTGCAACTGGGGGCCGGGATTGCGCTGGCGTGGTTGGGCGCGGCATTCTGGGAGCGCGGTCGAGTGTTCCGGGCCTTGTTGCTGGCCCTGGGCGTGGCAGTCTTGACGCGCGATACCTATGGCGGGCTGCTGGCCATGGTGGCCGGGCTGGGACTGGCCTGGCAGGGCCGGCGCGCGACGCCGCTGGAATTGCCGGCTCGCCAATATGGCTTGCTTTTGCTGGCCGTTGCAGCACTGGCGCTGGGATGGCTGGCTCAGGCCGATCGCCTGGCCGTGCCAAGCGCGTGGGTGATGCATTGGAATTATGCCGATCCGGAATCGACGGCCAGCTTGCGCAACTGGGCGCTGCTGCGCTTGGGCGGGGCCGCTTTGCTCGGCAGTGCTCTCCTGCTCAGTATCTGGCGATTGGCGGGACTGCGGCGGCCCGCCGGTTGGCTGGCTGCCGCAGTGCTGGCCAGCGCCGCGCTAGCTGCGGCACTGGGCCTGTCCGGTAGCTACCAGGCGCAGCAAGCGAAGATGTCGCCGGCTGCCATGCACGATGTGCAAGCCCGATTCGTGCCATTGATTCCGCCGCAGGCGACTGTTTATTGGCATGGCGACGTGGCGCGCAGCTGGTTCCTGTTGCGGCGTGCCGGCTATGCATCGCGGCCACAAATGTTTGGCATGGTCTTCAACCGGGGCACCGCCATTGAAGGCCGGCGCCGCCTGGAGCGCCTGCAACAACTTGGCAATCCCGACGCCCTGTTTGGCCTGCCGAAAGCCGAGCGCAGTGAATTGGCGCAGCGCTTGCCGGCGCCTGACGCCGCCGGCCTGGCCTATGTTTGTGCCGACCCGGCGCTGGACTTTGTGGTGCTGGAACAGCGCCTGGCCGCCGGCTTGGTGGCGCAAGCCCGGGATCCGGTATTCAAGACGGGCTACTACTTGTATGAATGCAGCCGCTTGCGCGGCTTGACGCTGAAAGAGGTTCGCAATGCTGAAAAAACTACTGGGTAAGCAACCCAGCTCGAATAGCTTGATCCAGTTCGTTCGCTACCTGTTTGTCGGCGGCTCGGCCTTTGTGGTGGACTTCGGTGCGCTCTACCTGCTGGCGCACTTCCTGGGCTTGCATTACCTGGCCGCGGCCAGCTTGTCCTACTTGCTGGGCATGGCGTGCAATTACATGATTTCGGTCAATTGGGTATTTGACTTCCGTCGTGTGACGCAATGGCAGCGCGAGTTCATCATTTTCGGCCTGATCGGGATCGCCGGGCTAATCCTCAATGGCTTCGCCATTACCGCGCTGGTGGAAAGCTTCGGCTTGCCGTACCTGGGGGCCAAGCTGGTGGCCGCCGTGCTGATCCTGTTCTTCAATTTCGGTGCGCGCAAAATGCTGCTGTTTTCGGCAGCCAAGAGCACGGCCTGATGCAAGGACTGGGTCAACACGGAGCCTGGCGACGCTTGCCGTTGTTGCTGATGCTGGCAGCGTGCTGGCTGCTGGCCCATGCCTGGAATGGCTTGTGGCACGATGGCCGCTTGTATGCCTTGCAGGCGCTGCACCGCCTGCATCCTGAGAACTTTCGCAACGAACTGTTCTTCCTGTACGGCTCACAAGACAGTTTCTCTCTTTTTAGCCCACTGTATGCCGTTGTAATCGCCCTGCTTGGCTTGCCGGCCGCCGCGCTGGCAATGTATGTGCTGGGCAGCGTATTGTGGCTGGCGGCGGCAGGCACCCTGCTGCGCCGCCTGCTCAAGGGCTGGGCATACTGGCTGGGCCTGGCTTGCCTAGTGTTGCTGCCGACCGATTATGGGCCGGCCAAGGGCATCTTGACGCTGGGCGAACCGTATCCGACGCCGCGCATCTTTGCCGAGGCGCTGAGCATGCTGGCGCTGGCCTGCCTGTTGCGCGGCGCATGGCTGCGGGGGGGACTGTCGCTGGCCCTGGCGTTGCTGCTGCACCCCTTGATGGCCGCTGGGGCCGCGCTGTTGGGCCTGCTTTACCTGGCCAAGGGAAGGACGCGCACCCTGGCCTTGGCCGCCGCCGCCGTGCTGACGCTGGGGCTGGCGCTGGCCGCAGCCAGCTTTGGCGTGCGCCCCTTTGACAGCCTGCTGGCGAGCATGGATCCGGCATGGCTGGCGCTGGTTGAACGCTTTGCATTCATGCATGTCTGGAATGGATGGCAGGCCGCGCACTGGCTGAGCCGCACCGTGCTCGCGTTCAGCCTGGTGCTCGTGGCGGCGCGCCTGGCGCGTGGAAGCCGGGCCCGCTTTTACGGTTGTACCGCACTGGCCGGAGGCCTGGGCCTGTTACTCAGCTGGATCGGCACCGGCCTGACCCATAACCTGCTCTTGATCCAGGTCCAACCGTGGCGCGTGCTGTGGCTGGTGCAACTGGTTTCCTGGGTCGCCTTGGCCTGGTTGCTGGCCACGTTCTGGCGGCGCGGCGGCGTGTTCCGCCTGTTGCTGCTAACCCTGGTCATTGCGGCGCTGATGCGCAACAGCATTGGCGGTTACCTGGCCGTGCCGGCGGCTGCCGCCTTGTGCCTGCAACGGCAGTATTTGCAGCAGCTGGTGCTGCCGGCCCGCACGGTCCGCTTGCTCGCGATGCTGCTGCTGGCGATCGGCGGCGTTTGGCTGGCCGAGTTGCTGAAACTGGCTACCGACTCCGGTGCCTTGGTGGCCGACACGATTGAAGACTCGGCGGCGCGCATCTGGACCTGGACCCTGCTGCTGAGCGGCGCGGCCGGGCTGCTGGGAGCCGCGCTCATGTGGCTGGCCTGGCGCTGGTCCGGCAGTGTGCAGCGCGGGCGCTTCGCGCTGGCTTGCCTGCTTGCGCTGGTGAGTCTGGCTGCGGCCGCCGCATTGAGGCCCGGACCGCCCGACTATGCCCATCCCATCTCGGCGCAAGCATGGCGCGACGCGCAGGCCGCCTTCCAGCCCGTGCTGCCGCCGCAAGCCGTGGTGTATTGGGAAAACGATGTGCGNGGCAGCTGGTTCCTGCTGCAGCGCGCCAGCTATGTCACCAGCGTCCAGCTGGCCGGGCTGGGATTCAACCGGGGCACAGCGGTGGAAGGGGCGCGTCGCCTGCAGCGCTTGCGCCAGCTGGGAGTGCCGGACGCGGTGCGCGAATTTGACCCGAGCCGTGCCAAGCTCGAGATTGCGGCGCTGCCACCCGTTAGTTTGCAAGGCCTGCTGTTCCTGTGCCGCGACCCGGTGCTCGACTTCGTCGTGCTGACGCAGGATTTTGCGGTCGGCGTGGTGGCGCGGGCGACCGACCGCCAATTCCCCTATACCTATTACCTGTACCAGTGCGCGCGCCTGCGCAACTATAATCCGCAATCGCTTACCAACCAACGCTAGGGCTATCCCGCAATGCGCAAGATCCTGTTGGCAGTTGCCATCTTCCTCATCCTTTTCATCGCCTTGCGCCAGGCCTGGCCGCAAGGCATCCTGTACTACCAGGGCATCGCGCTGGCGCTGCTGGTGGCGGNCANCCAGGTCGCGCTCGACTGCAAGCGGGCCAGCGCAGCGGCTTCCACCGCGGCGAAGGATGGCCTGCTGACCTTCTTGCTGATCTACTGCTTCGTTTTCACCGTTCCCACCACGGTGGACCGCGCCTATTCGGTCAAGATGCTGGTGCGCATGGGCGCAGCGCCGGCTGGCATGAGCAAGGCCGAAGTGGCGGACATGTTCGTCAACGGCTTTAAGGAGCAGGGTGCGATCGACAAGCGCCTGCAGGAGCAGACGGCCACNGGCTCGATCGAACTGCGCGACGGGCGCTATGCGCTGACTGCGACTGGACGCCTGCTTGATCGCGCTTTCCGCTTCACCCAGGCCGTGTTCGCGTGCGAGGGCAACCGATGAGTGCACCGGCCGCGTCGGGCGTGCCGGAAAACGACGCGGCATTCACGCTGGCCCTGCTGTATGTGGCGCTGCCATGCCTGGTGTTCCTGCTGGCATTCGTGCGACCCATGCTGGGACTGCCGCTGGCCGCTGCACTGGTCTTCGCCACATGGCAGGCTGCCGCACCGCTGCGCGGCCGGTTATCGCTGCGCACTTGGCTGGGGCCGGCCGTCGCCGGCGCCGCGCTGGTGGCGGTGGTGGGCATCCTTAACGCCGAGTCGGCATGGGATTGGCTCAAGCACTGGGCCCTGATCAATGAAATTGCGGGGCACGAATGGCCGGTCCGGGTCGAATTGCATGGGGAGCAGAAATACCTGCGCTTTTATCTCGCCTCTTACTTGCTGCCGGCCTTGGCGCGCAAAGTGACCGGCTTGCCAGTNGTGGCCGNGACGGCGGCCTGGTACTTCCTCGGGTATGCGCTGGTGTTCCGCCTGGCAGTGAGTGAATGGGCGCGGCGCCCGGCCGGCTTTTCCATCGCGGCCATCGTGCTGTTGCTGATGCTGGGTGGTGCCGATGCGCTGTCCGAGCATGGCTTGCGGGCACTGGCCGGCCTCCCGGCCTACCCGGTCTGGCTGGGCATTCATTACGAGACCTGGGCAACGGGGCTGCTGCAGCCCTCGCTGGAGTTTGCCTCCGTTCTGACCAACCTGGCGTGGGTGCCGCACCAGAGCATTCCCGTAATGTTTGTAGCAGCCATGATTGTGCTGGACCATGGACCGCAGCGCTTGCCGCGCCTGATCCTGGTGTATGGCCTGATGGCCCTGTGGTCGCCGTACGGAATGATTGGCCTGCTGCCGCTGGTGCTGTACCGCGTCATGCCCGACTGGCGCCAGGCGTTCNCGCTGCCGGTGGCTGCCGCGATCCTGGCGGGGGGCGCGTTCGCGCTGTTGAGCATTTCCTACCTGTCGACTGAAATGCCGCAGGCCGGCATGTGCCTTAGTTGCGCCGCGCAGAACGCCACGGAAGTCACCACCACCATTCCCTTCCTGTTCGTGGAGCTGTTGCCGTTTGNCTTGATACTGCGCAGGAAATTGCTCAAGGATCCCTGCTGCTTGCTCGCTTGCTTGAGCTTGCTGGCGATGCCGCTGCTGCATGGCGAAAGCCTCGACTTCGTGGGGCGCGGCTCGATGGGGCCGCTGTTTGTGCTTGCCTTGCGCTGTGCCCAGTCCCTGCTNGGNGTGGCGATTCCCCGCACGCAGCAAATCTTTGCCGCGCTGGCGTTCGCGCTGTGCCTGCCGACCACCGTGAGCGAACTCGCCTACCATGCCTCCAAGGGTGCCGGCCAGAAGGTCGTTGACCAGTTCAAGCCGGAAAGCCGGCGCTGGGCCTCCAAATTCAGCCGCGACCCGCATATCGATGCCGTCCGGTTCCTCGATGAATGCGGCTGGATTTACGAGTCCCAGTACTTCATTCGAACCAAGCCGTCGGTCCTGAGATAGCAGCATGCCGATACCGCGCCCGCCAGCCCAGGTCCTGTCCCAGTTCGTCCGTTACGCGATGGTGGGCGCGGTCGTCTTTGGCATTGACACGCTGGCGCTGTATTTGCTGGTCGAGTTCGCAGGATGGCATTACCTGCTGGCGGCCAGCCTGGCCTACCTGCTGGGGATTCTGTGCCACTACCTGGTATCGATCCGCTGGATCTTCCATTTCCGCCGCTTGCCGGACTGGCGCCATGAGTTTGCCATTTTCGCGCTGGTCGGCGCGGCTGGCCTGGGCCTGAATGCGCTGGTGATCGGCGTGCTGGTCGAGCAGGCCAGCCTGGGCTACCTGATTGCCAAGTTGATAGCCGGGGCCATGATCGTCCTGTTCAACTTTGGCGCGCGCAAGCTGCTGCTGTTCACCTGAAATTTCGGCCTTGTAATCACGCCTGCCTTTGCTTAAATGTTTAGGTGTGACCGAAAGTCGACCATGTTGATCGAGCGTGAAGTTCCATTGCAACGTTTGCGGGAAATGGCCAAGCAGGCTGCGGCGGGGCAGGGCTCGACCGCGCTGGTGCTTGGCGAAGCCGGGATCGGCAAGTCCTCCTTGCTAAAGGAGTTTGCCGCCGGCCTGGGCGCCGGCTACCAGGTCCTGCAAGGTGGTTGTGAAGACTTGTTCACACCGCGCGCGCTGGGCCCCTTGCGCGACATGGCGCCACTGCTGGACGAGGGCGTGGCCGCCTTGCTGGACGGTGAAGCCGGCAGCGACCGCCTGTTTCCCAAGCTGCTGGCCTGGCTGGCCGGCGCCCCGGCCACCACCGTGCTGCTGGTGGAAGACGTGCACTGGGCCGACCAGGCCACCCTCGACCTGCTCAAATACCTGGCGCGGCGCGTGGCCGGCATGCGCGTGCTGCTGCTGGCCAGCGTGCGCAGCGATGAACTGATGGCCGGCCATGCTTTCTGGCGCTGGGTTGGCGACCTGCCGCCGGCGAGCACCCAGCGCATCGCGCTGTCGGCGCTGTCGCAGCAAGCGGTGGCGCGTCTTGCTACAGATGCCGGACGCGATGCAGATGAACTGTATCGCATCACTTCCGGCAATCCTTTCTTCGTCACGGAGTTGCTGGCGGCAGCCGATGCTGGCGGCAGCTTGCCCTTGTCGGTGCGCGACGCGGTATGGACCCGGGTGGCGCGCCTGGACGGCGCCGAACGCGGCCTGCTGGAAGTGTTGAGCGTGAGCCCGGTGCCGTGCGAAGACTGGCTGCTGGCCAGCGTGCTGGGCGACGGCGTGGCGGCGGCGTGCGACCGATGTGCCGCGCGCGGCTTGCTGCTGACGACCGCGGCCGGCCACTACATGTTCCGCCACGAGCTGGCCAGGCTGGCCGTGGCGTGCCAGATCCCGCCCGCCCGCCTGCGCGAATTGCATGACCGCGTCTGTGAAGCCCTGATCGCCCATGCGCCGGGGCAGCGCCCGGTCGAGCTGGCGCGCCTGGTGCACCACGCCGCCGCCGCGCATGACCCGATCCGCGTGCTGCGCCTGGCGCCGCGCGCGGCGCGCGAGGCGGCCCGGCTGGGCGCGCANCGCCAGGCGGCCGCGCACCTGGCGGCAGCCTTGCGCTTTGTCGGCGCAGCGACGCCGGCGCCGGANGCGGCCCAGCTCTACGAAGACTGGTCTTACGAAGCCGGCCTGGTGCGCATCGACGACGAGGTGATCGCGGCGCGCCACAAGGCCATTGAATTGTGGCATGGCCTGGGGCGCAGCGATAAGGTTGGCTTCAACCTGCGCTGGCTGTCGCGCCTGCACTGGTACCGCGGCGAGGCCGAACTGGCCGGGCGCTACGGCATGGAAGCCATCGCCACGCTGGAACAGCTGCCNCACAGCAGCGAACTGGCCATGGCCTACAGCCTGCGCTCGCAGCANGAAATGCTGCAAGACCGGCCGCAGGGAGCCATCGCCTGGGGCCAGCGCGCGCTGGCGCTGGCGGCCGAACTGGGCGATGTCGAAACCCGCATCCACGCGCTGAACAATGTCGGCACCGTGCGCCTGTTCGGCGGCGACCCGGCCGGCCAGGCCATGCTGGAAGAAAGCCTGGCGCTGGCGCTCAAGCATGGCTACCACGAACACGCCGCGCGCTGCTTCACCAACCTGAGCGAATGCGCCGTCACCGCCAAGCGCTTCGCCCTGGCCGAGCGGGTGCTCAGCGACGGCATCGCCTTCGACACCGAACATGACCTCGACGCCTGGACCCATTACCTGGTCGGCTGGCAGGCCCAGTTGCGCATGGCCCAGGGCCGCCTGTCCGAAGCCGAGGCGATCGCCCGCGGCGTGCTGCAACTGCCGCAGCTGACCCTGATCATGCGCCTGCCGGCGCTGACAGTGCTGGGCCGTACCTGTGCCCGCCTGGGCAAGCCCGAAGGCCGGCGCCACCTGGACGAGGCCTGGCAGGGCGCGCTGGCCACCGGCGAGCCGCAGCGCATCGTGGAAGCGAGCCTGGGGCGGATCGAGACGGCCTGGGTCGAGGGCGACCTGCCGGCTTGCCGCGCCGGCCTGGCCGCGCTGGCGCAATACGATATCGCCGGCGTCAACCTGTGGGACCGCGGCGAGATCGCCTTGTGGCAGCACCGCGCCGGCCTGCCGCAGCCGGACCTGGACGCGGCGGCGCTGCCGGCCCCGATCGCGGCCGAACTGGCCGGCGATGGCGCGGCGGCCAGCGCCCGCTGGCGCGAACTGGGCTTGCCGTTCGAAGCCGGCCTGGCGCTGCTGGGCGTGCAGGGCGAAGGCGCCGGGCCCGCCACCTTGCGTGCGCTGGCGCTGTTTGAAGAGCTGGCGGCGCGGCCGGCTGCGGCACGGGCGCGCAGCCTGGCCAGCCAGCTGGGCCAGGGCATCGGCCTGCCCAGGCTGCGGCGCGGGCCCTACCAGGCCGCGCGCAGCCATCCGGACGGCCTGACGCGGCGCGAAGCGCAAATTCTCGACCTGCTGCTGGATGGGCAAAGCAATGCCGACATTGCACGCCGGCTGGTGCGCTCGCCGCGCACGGTGGAACACCACGTCTCGGCTCTGCTGGACAAGCTGGGCGCGCACAACCGCTCCGAGCTCATGCTCCGGCTGCAGCAAAAAATAGGTGGGGAACAGCGGGAATCTGGGTAGCCTTACCGATGCCGCGGCGCGCGCCGCAGCGTATATTGAAGGCAAGCGTTGGGGAAGAAGAGGTGGTGCCCGAGGCCGGAATCGAACCGGCACGCCTTGCGGCGGCGGATTTTGAGTCCGCTGCGTCTACCAATTTCACCACTCGGGCCACTTAACGCGACGTGCATTATTACCGATTTGCCACCCCGCGGCAACCCTGCCGTAAATATTTAAGCTATGGGGTG
>Ga0055534_1000608_pt1 | contig 18536 bp, 20 predicted proteins | sample AraplaCol_mLB_r2_2_FD_54993 | JGI IMG/M metagenome (GOLD analysis project Ga0055534, IMG submission 54993) | Arabidopsis root microbial communities from North Carolina, USA - plate scrape MF_Col_mLB_r2 | ecosystem: Host-associated > Plants > Roots > Endosphere | place: USA: North Carolina... | reverse complement strand
AGAAAAGATGTGCCACATGTTCGGCGTGGTCAAGAACAAGATCATGTACGGCAAGAAGGTCAAGGGCATCGAGCGCAGCACCTTCCTGATCGGTGCCGACGGCGTGCTCAAGGCCGAATGGCGCGGCCTGAAGGTCCCCGGCCATGTCGACGACGTGCTCAAGGCCGTCAAAACGCTCAAGAAGGCCGCCTGACCCTCTTGTTACGTGCTCTATTGCGCATTCGCGTTGGCGGTGCGCAACGGCAGCGGTTGCTGTCACACGCGGTGTGCATAATGGGCTCATGCCGTTGACGCCCGCAACCGCATCCAACGAACGAAGCCGCCTTAGGTCTAAGGCGGCTTTTTCGTTTTTCGGCCTTCACATTTCCACCTTTCCAGCGAGCGAACCGCCACATGCCCCTGCCTCCCGCCCCCACGAAACGCGCTGCTTTCCTGTCGCCGGACGCCATCGACGCACCGGCTCGCACATCGCATAAGGGCTCCCGCCGCGCCACCGATCGCCGCCCTGACGATCGAGCACCCGCCGGCCCCCAGGCACTGGAACTCTTCGACCGCCACACTACCGACGCCGGCGGCGCCGCCGAGGACAGCGTCCCCGCCCTGCTGAAGGCCCCGGCGCCCGCGGTGACTGCGCCCAAGGCCAAGCGCCGCGGCAGCGAAGCCGCACCGGCCGCCGCGACCGCGGCGCCCCAACCCGCCCCCCGCGTCAAGCGGGTCAAGGGGGACGGCGCCACCAGGCTCTTCGTGCTCGACACCAATGTGCTCTTGCACGATCCGACCTGCCTGTTCCGCTTCGAGGAGCACGACATCTTCCTGCCGATGATCGTGCTGGAGGAACTCGATGGCCACAAGAAAGGCACCACCGAAGTGGCCCGCAACGGCCGCCAGAGCAGCCGCACGCTGGACGCGCTGGCCGCTGCCCAGGGCGCCGACATCGCCAAGGGCCTGAAACTGGACTCCACCGGCCACAAGGAGGCCGGCGGCCGACTGTTCTTCCAGACCGCTCCCCTGGAATACACCCTGCCCACCAGCCTGCCCCAGGGCAAGGCCGACAACCAGATCCTGGGCGTGGTCCAGGCNCTGCGCGACCGCTACGCGGTGGAGGCGCCAGACCGGCCCANNCGCGACGTGGTGCTGGTGTCCAAGGACATCAACATGCGCGTCAAGGCCCGGGCCCTGGGCCTGGCCGCCGACGACTACCAGAACGACAAGACGCTGGAAGACGGCGACCTGCTCTATTCCGGCTCCCTGGCCCTGCCGCCCGACTTCTGGACGCGCCAGAGCAAGACGGTGGAAAGCTGGCAGAGCGGCAGCAGCACCTACTACCGCATCAGCGGCCCGCTGGTCCCCAGCCTCTACATCAATCAGTTCGTGTATTTCGAGGCGCCGGGCGAGCCGAGCATGTACGCCCGCGTCACCGAGATCCGCGAGAACACCGCNGTGCTCAAGACNCTGAAGGACTACGCCTCGGGCAAGAACGCGGTGTGGGGCGTCACCACGCGCAACCGCGAGCAGAACTTCGCGATGAACNTGCTCATGGACCCGGAGATCGACTTCGTCACCCTCACCGGCACCGCCGGCACCGGCAAGACGCTGATGGCACTGGCCTCGGGCCTCACGCAGGTGCTGGATGACCGCCGCTACACCGAGATCATCATGACCCGCGCCACGGTGAGCGTGGGCGAGGACATCGGCTTCCTGCCCGGCACCGAGGAAGAGAAGATGGGGCCGTGGATGGGCGCCCTGGACGACAACCTCGAGTTCCTGGCCAAGGGCGACGGCAGCGGCGCGGGCGAATGGGGGCGTGCGGCCACCAACGAATTGATCCGCTCGAAGATCAAGATCAAGAGCATGAACTTCATGCGCGGCCGCACCTTCATGAACAAGTACGTCATCATCGACGAGGCGCAGAACCTCACGCCCAAGCAGATGAAGACGCTCATCACCCGCGCGGGCCCGGGCACCAAGATCATCTGCATGGGCAACATCGCGCAGATCGACACGCCCTACCTGACGGAAGGGTCTTCGGGCCTCACCTACGCGGTCGACCGCTTCAAGGGCTGGCCGCACGGCGGACACATCACGCTGGCGCGCGGCGAACGCTCGCGCCTGGCGGATTTCGCCAGCGACGTGCTNTAGTCACCGGTTGCCGGCACCCGCCGGCGGTCGTCATTTCTGTGTCACGCGGCTCCTGACAAGACGTTGTCAGGAGTGCGCGCGCAGCATGGCACTCCCTCCAACAAGAACAGAGAAAGAGAGAGTGCTTCATGGCCAACGCCATCAACTGGTTCGAAATCCCTGTCGCCGACATGGATCGCGCGCAGCGCTTCTATGAAGTGACGCTGGCACGCGCATTGCGCCGCGAGAACTTCGGCGGACAGGACCTCGCCGTGTTCCCCTACGAAGATCCGCACGTCGGCGGCTGCCTGCAGGCCAGCAGCGGCGACGCTGCGCCCGCCGGTGCCGGCGTGCGCATCTACCTCGACTGCATGCCCAGCATCGACGCGGCCCTCAAGCGCGCCAGGACCGCCGGCGGCGAAGTGGTGGTCGGCAAGACCGCCCTGCCGCCCGGCATGGGCTTCTTCGCCCATGTCCGCGACAGCGAAGGCAACGTCGTAGGCTTGCACGCGCCCAACTAGCCGTGCCCCTGGAGCCGCGCGCCCGCGCCACGAACGCGTGCGCGCCGGCAATTCCGTGATCCCAAAAGGAGTGTGAGAAATGCATCCGCAACTTCTGCGCCGCGAAGCCTTCAGCATCGCCGGCCTCACCACCCGCACCTGCAACAGGGACGAGCGCGACCCGCATTCGGCCCGCATCGGCAAGCTGTGGAACCGCTTCTTCGACGAGTGCGCCTACGAGGCGCCGCACCGAGTGAACGACATGCGCCTGTACGGCGTCTATTCCGGCTACGAGTCGGGCTCGGAAGGTGCCTACGACATGACCGCCGGCGTGGCCGTCAATGGCGACCCGGCCACGGTGCACATCGAGGCGGGCGACTACCTGGTCTTCAGCGGCCAGGGACCGATGCCGCAGCTGGTGCTCGCGCTGTGGGATTCGATCTGGCAGTATTTCGAGTCGCATCCCGACGTCCGCCGCACCTACCGCAGCGACTTCGAGTCCTACGGCGGTCCGGAGCAGGTCGACATCCACATCGGCGTGCTGGCCCACGTCGTTGAAGACTTCCACAACAAGATCGCCTGAGCATCCATCGCATCCATGCGCCGTGCCGACCGCCTGTTCCAGATCGTCCAGCTCATCCGGGGCCGTCGCCTCACCACCGCGGCATTCCTGGCGCAGCGGCTGGAGGTGTCGGATCGCACCATCTACCGCGACGTGGCCGACCTGCAGACGCAGGGCGTGCCGATCGAGGGCGAAGCGGGCGTCGGCTACCGCCTGGGCACGGGCTTCGACCTGCCGCCGCTGATGTTCACGCAGGAGGAAGCCACGGCGCTGGTCGCGGCGGCGCGCCTGGCGCAAAGCTGGGTGGACCCGGCCATGGCGCGCGACATCCAGACGGCCATCGGCAAGGTGGTGTCGGTGCTGCCGCCGGTGGCACGCGCCTCGGCCGAGAGCCTGGCGCTGTTCGCGCCCGCGCCCTCCTGGGCGCTGGACGATGCCACGCGCATGCGCCTGCAGACCCTGCGCGAGGCCGTGCAGTCGCGCAACAAGCTGCGCATGCGCTACCACGACGTGATCGGCTCGCCGACCCAGCGCACCGTGCGGCCGCTGGGCTGCTTCTACTGGGGCAAGGTGTGGACCTTCTCGGCCTGGTGCGAGCTGCGCGAGGACTTCCGGGGCTTTCGCATCGACCGCATCGACGACATCGAGGTGTTGCCCGAGCGCTTCCGCGACGAGGACGGCAAGACGCTGGCCGAGATGCTGCGCCGGCTCGAGGCCGATCCGACGCGCACCCTGGTCTAGAAGTCGTCGACCCCGCCGGCCAGGTTCTCGAACTTGGTCAGCGGCTTGAGGAAGGCCAGCTTCACCGTGCCGGTCGGGCCGTTGCGGTGCTTGCTGATGATCACCTCCGCCACGCCGGGCTCCTTGGAGTCCTTGTTGTAGTAGTCGTCGCGGTAGATGAACATGATCAGGTCCGCGTCCTGCTCGATGGCGCCCGATTCGCGCAGGTCGCTCATCATGGGGCGCTTGTCGGTACGGCTTTCCACGCCGCGCGAGAGCTGCGACAGCGCGATCACCGGGCACTTGAGTTCCTTGGCCAGCATCTTCAGGCCGCGCGAGATTTCGCCCACCGCGGTGGCGCGGTTCTCGTCGTTCATGCTGGTGGACACGCTCATCAGCTGCAGGTAGTCCACCACGATCAGGCCCAGGCGCCCATACTGGCGCGCCAGGCGCCGCGAGTTGGCGCGCAGCTCGCTGGTCGTCAGGCCCGGCGTCTCGTCGATGTGCAGCGACACGGTGCGCAGCTTCTCGATCGCCTCGGTCAGGCGCGGCCATTCCTCGTCGGTGAGCTTGCCGGTGCGCAGGTGCCCCTGGTCGATGCGGCCGATGGAGCCCACGATACGCACCGCCAGCTGGGCGGCGCCCATTTCCATCGAGAACACCGCCACCGGCAGGCCCTCGTTGATCGCCACGTTCTCGGCGATGTTGATGGCCAGCGAGGTCTTCCCCATCGAGGGACGCGCGGCCAGCACGATCATGTCGCCGGGCTGAAGGCCCGAGGTCATCTTGTCGAATTCGTAGAAGCCGGTGCGAACGCCCGTGATGTCGTTCGGGTTGTCGGCCATCTCGGTCACGCGGTCGAGCAGTTCGACCACCAGGGTGTCCATGCTCTGGAAGCCCTGCTTCATCCGCGTGCCTTCTTCCCCGATGTGGAAGATCTTCTGCTCGGCCTCGTCCAGGATCTTGTCGACCGGCTTGCCCTGCGGATTGAAGGCGTTGGTGGCGATCTCGTCGCTGGCGCTCACCAGCTTGCGCAGGATCGAGCGCTCGCGCACGATCTCCGCGTAGCGGCGAATGTTGCTCGCGCTGGGGACGTACTGCGCCAGCGAGTTCANGTACACCAGCCCNCCCACTTCCTCGGNCTTGCCCAGGCTCTGCAGGTTCTCGTAGACGGTGATCACGTCCGCCGGNTTGCTGGCGTTGATGAGCTGCTCCATCGCCGTGAAGATCAGCTTGTGCTCGTGCCGGTAGAAGTCGCCTTCGGTCAACAGGTCGCCGACGCGGTCCCAGGCACCGTTGTCGAGCAGGAGGCCGCCCAGCACGCTGGATTCGGCCTCGACGGAATGGGGAGGAACGCGCAGTTGGGCGATCTGGCGGTCGCCCGACGGATCGTTGTCTGCGTACGAAAAGACTGCTGACATAGTTTTCTGGAAGCCCTGCATGCTAAGGCGCGCAGGCGCTCCCGTCACTGGACAAGGCTGTGAATAACCGGTGATCTTCCAGTGCAGCAGGCGGGACAACCTGCGCACCGCAAAATAAAAGGCCGCCCGAGGGCGGCCTTCTCATGCATGCGCGCCGAAGGCGCGCATGGCTTCAGGCGCTTTCGCCGTAGACCGTGACGTTGATGTCGACGACCACGTCGGTGTGCAGTGCCACCGACACGGCGCTGTCACCCACGACCTTGATCGGGCCGTTGGGCATGCGCACCTGCGACTTCACCACCTTGTAGCCGAGCTTGTTCAGCTCTTCGGCGATGTCGTGGTTGGTGACCGAGCCGAACAGGCGGCCGTCGACGCCGGCCTTCTGCGTCAGCTTGATCGAGGCGCCGGAGAGCTTCTCGCCCTGCGTTTGCGACTCGGCCAGCTTGGCGGCGGCGGCCTTCTCGAGCTCGGCGCGCTTGGCGGCGAATTCGGCCTTGTTGGCTTCGGTGGCGCGGCGGGCGCGGCCCGAGGGGATCAGGAAGTTGCGGGCGTAGCCGTCCTTGACCTTGACGATGTCACCCAGGGCGCCCAGGTTGACGACCTTGTCCAGAAGAATGACTTGCATGGATGGTTCTCCTTAGACGCGGTGCTGGTCGGTGTAGGGCACCAGCGCGAGGAAGCGGGCACGCTTGATCGCGGTGTTGAGCTGGCGCTGGTAGATCGCGCGCGTGCCGGTCAGGCGCGCGGGGATGATCTTGCCGTTTTCGCTGATGAAATCGCGCAGCGTGTCGACGTCCTTGTAGTCGATCTCTTCGACGCCGGCGACGGTGAAGCGGCAGAAGCGCTTGCGCTTGAACAGCAGCGACTGGGTGTTGCGCTTGGGACGCTTGTCCTTGTTGAATTTCTTGAACGTGGCCATTTTCGGGACCTCTTTCGAAAATTAATCTTGCTGAAAATCCTGGATGTGCAGAACCGGGTGCTTGGCCGAACCGGGAGTGGCGAGAAAGCCCTGGAATCGCCAGAGACTTCCCAACGCCTGTCCTGCGAGCCGCTCGGCATTGCTGCCGAAGGCGACGGCCTTGAGGGCCGCCTTCACCTGCCTGGCTTGCCCGGCATCCTGGACAGTGGACTCGTGTTCGAGTCGCAGGTCGAGGGCCGGCACTCCGGCGGGCGTGTATCGCAAGGATCCGCGTTCGGCGAGGCAGGCAGTCAGCACCAGCTGATTGGCTGCCACAGCGGCGCTCGCATCAACCGTTGTTGTTGGCGGCGTACTCGGCCTGCTGAGCCTTGCGGGCTTCTTCGCGCTCGACGGTCTTCATCATCGCGGAAGGAGCGGTGTCGGCCTTCTTCTTCTGCACCGTCAGGTGGCGCAGCACGGCGTCATTGAACTTGAAGGCGTGCTCCAGTTCGGCCATCACGGCCTGGTCAGCCTCGATGTTGACGCACAGGTAGTGGGCCTTGTTCAGCTTGTTGATCTGGTAGGCCAGCTGGCGGCGGCCCCAGTCTTCCACGCGGTGGATCTTGCCGTTGCCGGCCGTGATCATGCCCTTGTAGCGATCCAGCATGGCCGGAACTTGCTCGCTTTGATCCGGGTGGATCAGCAGAATGATTTCGTAGTGACGCATGACACTCCTTTTGGATGTGGGCCCGGCGGAGGCTGCGTTCACGGCGATGCGAATGAAGGCCGGCGGCATGGCGCCGACGGCACCGCGTGTTTCATGGCCNATCGGATCAACGATCGACCGGCCTGCGGCATTCGCGCCCCTGGATTGCAACCCACCATCAGGCGGAGGTTGAAAGCCACCTGCAGCGTCAGATTGCAGTGTGGCAAGGCGAAGCCCGCGATTCTAGCAGTTTTTTCGTGAGGCGTGCGGGCGTCAGATGCCCAGCGCACGGTCCAGTTCGACCGCCCGGTCGGCACCCACCGCCGCCCGGATCTTGGGCGCCAGCCCCACCAGCTCTTCCCACGTGGTGGCTGCTTCGACCGCCAGGTTGAGCTTGAAGCCGCGCAGGCCCAGCCCGGCGGTGAGCTTGGTGGCGACCGGATAGGCCGCCTGATAGCGCTGCTGGTGGGACACGGCCGGACCCGACTCGGCAACCGGCGCCGCCGGAACCGCCGCCGCCGGTGCCGCCTGCGGGGCGAATGCGGCGAGCGGTTGCCCGTCGACCGGCACGAGCAGGCCGAGCGACATCATCTGCTCCACGTCCTCCCGGCTCACGCCCAAGCCCGCGCCGATCACCTCGTCGATCGAACGCTTGCCATCGAACAGGATGAAGGCCGAGCGCTGCCGCGGCGTGACGCTGACGGATCGCTCCTTGAGGGCCTGCTGCCCCGACTCGGTCTTGCAAAGGATCATCGGATGTTTTCTCGAAGTGAATGCTGGCCTGTTAGCGAGACCCGTCCCGTGGGCCTTCTTCGTGAAAACTCAGCAAAACGTCCCTGTGTCGCAGAATGTGACACAAGTTAGCCCGCATTAGCAATTACGTCTTCCCTGACGCCGAACTGACAGCAAGCCAAAGCGTGAAAAAGTGGCCCGGCGGCAACAACCGCGGGCCACTTTCAGCCGGGTGCAACGCGCTTTACTTGCCGGCAGCTGCCAACTGCTGCCAGGTGTCGATCACGCTGTCGGGATTGAGCGAGATCGACTGGATGCCTTGTTCGGCCAGCCAGAGCGCGAAGTCCGGGTGGTCGCTGGGACCCTGGCCGCAGATGCCCACGTAGGCGCCCTTGGACTTGCAGGCATTGATGGCCCGCGAGAGCATGGCCTTGACGGCCGGGTCGCGCTCGTCGAAGTCGGCCGCCAGCAGGTCCAGGCCCGAATCGCGGTCCAGGCCCAGCGTGAGCTGGGTCAGGTCGTTCGAGCCGATGGAGAAGCCGTCGAAGTACTCGAGGAACTCGTCGGCCAGGATGGCGTTGCTGGGCACCTCGCACATCATGATCAGCTTGAGCTCGTTCTCGCCGCGCTTGAGGCCCTGGGCCGCCAGCAGCTGCGTGACGCGCTCGGCCTGGCCCAGCGTGCGCACGAAGGGCACCATGATCTGCACGTTGGTCAGTCCCATGTCGTTGCGCACGCGCTTGAGCGCCTCGCACTCCATGGCGAAGGCCTCGCCGAACTCCTTGCTGATGTAGCGTGCCGCGCCCCGGAAGCCCAGCATCGGGTTCTCTTCCTCGGGCTCGTAGCGCGAGCCGCCGATGAGCTTGCGGTATTCGTTGGACTTGAAGTCCGACAGGCGCACGATCACCTTCTTGGGCCAGAAGGCCGCGGCGATGGTGGCCACGCCTTCGGCGACCTTGTCCACATAGAAGGCGCGCGGCGAGGCGTGGCCGCGGGCCACCGACTCCACCGCCTTCTTCAGGTCGTTGTCGACGTTGGGATAGTCGAGGATGGCCTTCGGGTGCACGCCGATGTTGTTGTTGATGATGAACTCCAGGCGCGCCAGGCCCACGCCCTCGTTGGGCAGCTGGGCGAAGTCGAAGGCCAGCTGCGGATTCCCGATGTTCATCATGATCTGCACGTCGATCGGCGGCATCTCGCCACGCTGGACCTCGGTGACCTCGGTCTCGAGCAGGCCGTCGTAGATGTGGCCGGTGTCGCCTTCAGAGCAGCTCACCGTGACCAGCGTGCCGTCCTTGAGCAGCTCAGTGGCGTTGCCGCAGCCCACCACGGCCGGGATGCCCAGCTCGCGCGCGATGATGGCCGCATGGCAGGTGCGCCCGCCGCGGTTGGTGACGATGGCACTGGCGCGCTTCATCACCGGCTCCCAGTTCGGGTCGGTCATGTCGGTGACCAGCACGTCGCCGGGCTGCACCTTGTCCATCTCGCTGATGTGGTGCACCAGGCGCACCGGGCCCGTGCCCACCTTCTGGCCGATCGCGCGTCCTTCGGCGAGCACGCTGCTGCGGCCCTTGAGCTTGTAGCGCTGCTCGGACTTGCCCTGCTGCTGGCTCTTCACCGTCTCGGGGCGCGCCTGCAGGATGTAGAGGTGGCCGTCGGTGCCGTCCTTGCCCCACTCGATGTCCATCGGGCGGCCGTAGTGCTGCTCGATCACCAGGGCGTACTTGGCCAGCTGCTCGACCTCGGCGTCGGTGAGCGAGTAGCGGTTGCGCTGCTCGGCCGGCACGTCGGTGGTCTTCACCAGCTTGCCGCTCGATGCCTTCTCGGCGGCGGTGGCGAACTCCATCTGGATCAGCTTGGAGCCCAGGTTGCGGCGGATCACCGCGTGCTTGCCGGCGTTGAGGGTGGGCTTGTGCACGTAGAACTCGTCGGGGTTCACCGCGCCCTGCACCACCGTCTCGCCCAGGCCGTAGCTGGAGGTGATGAAGACCACGTCCTGGAAGCCGGACTCGGTGTCGATGGTGAACATCACGCCGGCCGCGCCCAGGTCGGAGCGCACCATGCGCTGCACGCCGGCCGACAGGGCCACCACGTCATGGGCGAAGCCCTTGTGCACGCGGTAGCTGATGGCGCGGTCGTTGTAGAGGGAGGCGAACACCTCCTTCATCTTGTGCAGGATGTCCTCGATGCCCACCACGTTCAGGAAGGTCTCCTGCTGGCCGGCGAAGGAGGCGTCGGGCAGGTCTTCTGCCGTGGCGGAAGAACGCACCGCGAAGCTGGCCTGCGGATTGCCCGCGCTCAGCTTGGCGAAGGCCTCGGCAATGGCCTTCTGGAGGTCGGCCGGGAAGGGCTGGGCCTCGACCATGGCGCGGATCTCGGCGCCGGCCGTGGCCAGGGCGCGCACGTCCTCGGTGTTGAGGTCCGACAGGCGCTTGTTGATGCGGTCGGCCAGGCCGTCGTGCGCCAGGAACTGGCGAAAGGCGTGGGCGGTGGTCGCAAAGCCCGTCGGAACGCGAACGCCCTGGGGAAGCTGGGAGATCATCTCGCCGAGGCTGGCGTTCTTGCCGCCGACCGCCTCGACGTCGGTCATTCTCAGGTTCTCGAACGGTACGACCAGGGCGGTCGCGTCGAAGAGTGCAGACATGGGAAAGCTCCTAAAGTTGAAAGCGGTGTCCCATGCCGGCGACAGTGCACGATCGTTCTCGTTGCTCTGGGTGCGTTGGCGGCTGGCATGGAGGTGGAATCGTTCTGGTGCCAGGCCCGGCCCATGACCGGAAGTCCTGATAATGGCCGGAATTGTAGGCGCGCCCGCCGGCCGGGCGCCCACAACAGCCCAGAGCGCCCCTTCATGACCAACCGCACCGTTTTCTTCGTCTCCGACGGCACCGGCATCACGGCCGAGACTTTCGGCAATGCCGTGCTGGCGCAGTTCGAGATCAGGCCGCGCCACGTGCGCCTGCCCTTCACCGACACCGTGGACAAGGCGCACCAGGCGGTGCGGCAGATCAACCACACGGCCGAGCTCGAAGGCGTGCGCCCGCTGGTGTTCACCACGCTGGCCAACACGGAGATCCTGGGGGTCATCGAGAACGGCTGCAAGGGCATGCTGCTGGACATGTTCGGCACCTTCGTGCGCCCGCTGGAGATCGAGCTGGCGATGAAGTCCAACCACCGNATCGGCCGCTTCAGCGACGCCAGCAAGAGCAAGGAATACAACGAGCGCATCGCCGCCATCGACTTCAGCCTGGCGCACGACGACGGCCAGAGCAATCGAGACCTGGAAGGCGCGGACGTGATCCTGGTCGGCGTGAGCCGCAGCGGCAAGACACCCACCTCGCTGTACCTGGCCATGCAGCACGGCCTGAAGGCAGCCAATTACCCGCTCATTCCGGAAGACTTCGAGCGCAAGCAGTTGCCGCCGGCGCTCATGCCGCATCGCAAGAAGATCTTCGGGCTGACGATCCAACCCGAGCGGCTCTCGGAGATCCGCAACGAGCGGCGGCCCGGCTCGCGCTACGCCAGCCTGGAGAACTGCCGCAACGAGGTGTCGGAAGCCGAGGCCATGATGCGGCGCTCGGGCATCCGCTGGCTCTCCACGACGACCAAGTCGATCGAGGAGATCGCCACCACCATCCTGCAGGAGCTGCGGCCGGAGCGGCTCATCTACTGAGGCCGCCCCGCCCTCTGCCTCAGGCCGGAGCCGAGGTGCGGATCAGGTGGTCGAAGGCGCCGAGCGCGGCCTTGGCGCCATCGCCGGCGGCGATGATGATCTGCTTGAAGGGCACCGTGGTCGCGTCGCCCGCGGCGAACACGCCGGGGATCGAGGTCTGGCCGCGCGCATCCACGATGATCTCGCCGTGGCGCGACAGCTCCAGCGTTCCCTTGAGCCAGTCGGTGTTGGGCACCAGGCCGATCTGGATGAACACGCCTTCCAGCTCCACCTTGTGCGCCTCGCCGCTAGTGCGGTCCTTGTAGTTCAGGCCGTCGAGCTTCTGGCCGTCGCCGGTGATCTCGGTGGTCTGCGCGTTGGTGATGACCTTCACGTTGGGCAGGCTGCCGAGCTTGCGCTGCAGCACCGCGTCGGCACGCAACTGCGTGTCGAATTCGATGAGCGTCACGTGGCCCACGATGCCGGCCAGGTCGATGGCTGCTTCCACACCGGAGTTGCCACCGCCGATTACCGCCACGCGCTTGCCCTTGAAGAGCGGGCCGTCGCAGTGCGGGCAGTAGGCCACGCCCTTGTTCTTGTACTCCTGCTCGCCCGGCACGTTGATGTTGCGCCAGCGCGCGCCGGTCGAAAGGATCACGCTGCGGCTCTTGAGCTTGGCGCCGCTTTCCAGCTGCACCTCGATCAGGTCGTCGCCGGCCACCAGGCCCTTGGCGCGCTGCAGGTTCATGATGTCCACGTCGTAGTGGCGCACATGCTCTTCCAGCGCAAGGGCGAACTTCGGTCCCTCGGTCTCCTTGATGGAGATGAAGTTCTCGATGCCCATGGTGTCCAGCACCTGGCCGCCGAAGCGCTCGGAGGCCACGCCAGTGCGGATGCCCTTGCGGGCCGCATACACGGCCGCCGCGGCGCCAGCCGGGCCGCCGCCGACGATCAGCACGTCGAAGGGGTCCTTGGCGTCGATCTTCCTGGCCTCGCGCTCGACACCGCTGGTGTCGATCTTGGCGAGGATCTCTTCCAGCGTCATGCGGCCCTGGCCGAACTCGGTGCCGTTGAGGAAGACCGTGGGCACGGCCATGATCTGGCGCTCCTTCACCTCATCCTGGAACAGCGAGCCGTCGATCATGGTGGCGCGGATGCGCGGATTCTGTACCGCCATCAGGTTCAGCCTGCACCACGTCCGGGCAGTTGTGGCAGGTCAGCGAGATGTAGATCTCGAAGTCGAAGTCGCCGTCGAGCGCGCGGATCTGCTCGAGCACTTCCTTCTCGACCTTGGGCGGGTAGCCGCCCACCTGCAGCAGCGCCAGCACCAGCGAGGTGAACTCGTGCCCCATGGGCAGGCCGGCGAAGCGCGGGCCGTGGTTCTCGCTCGGGCGGTTGACCGAGAAGGAGGGCTTGCGATGGTTGTCGTCGCGGCTTTCCGTCACGCGGACCAGCGGCGAGGACTCGGCGATGTCCTTGAGCAGTGCCTGCAGCTCGCCCGAGGCCTTGCCGTCGTCCAGCGAGGCAACGATCTCGATCGGCTGCGTGGCGCGTTCGAGGTAACTCTTCAATTGGGCTTTGGTGGCTGCGTCGAGCATGAAGGACTCACTTTCTCAAAGACGAAAAACGGGAACGAAAAAGCCCGGGCACGGGAGCGCACCCGGGCTTCGTAGAAGGAACAGTCGCTGTGTGTAAGGACGCGGCTTAGATCTTGCCGACCAGGTCCAGCGAAGGCTTCAGCGTGGCAGCACCTTCTTCCCACTTGCGGGGCAGACTTCACCGGGGTGAGCGGCGACGTACTGGGCGGCCTTGACCTTGCGCAGCAGGTCCTTGGCGTCACGGCCGATGCCTTCGGCGGTGATTTCCACGGCCTGGATCACGCCTTGCGGGTCGACGATGTAGGTGCCGCGGTTGGCCAGGCCCTGGTCTTCACGCAGGACTTCGAAGTTGCGGCTGATTGCCAGCGTGGGGTCGCCGATCATCGGGTACTGGATCTTGCCGATGGTTTCCGACGAGTCGTGCCAGGCCTTGTGGGTGAAGTGGGTGTCGGTCGACACGGAGTAGATCTCGACGCCCAGGTCCTGGAACTGCTTGTAGTGGTCAGCCACGTCGCCCAGCTCGGTGGGGCAGACGAAGGTGAAGTCGGCCGGGTAGAAGAAGAAGACCGCCCACTTGCCCTTCACATCGGCGTCGGAGACTTCGATGAACTTGCCGTTCTTGAACGCGCTGGCTTTGAAGGGCTTGATTTGGGTGTTGATCACGGACATTCAGTAGTTCCTCGGGTGGTTAAAAAGACTNGCGAGGCCATAGTATAAACACTGATANACGTTCATTTCGATAGACGTGATCTATTAAATCCATTGCCGGGGCCTATGTTTTTTTAAACAGTGCGCTGCGGCAGGGAGCACATGCAAACACGAACGCCTATCAGCCTTAAACGCATGCAGAACACATCGACGGGGGCATAGGCTCGCAAGCTTGCACCCACCCACCTTCGCCCGGGAGAATTCCCTGTTCACACCATAAGAAGGACAAATCATGAAGGGCGACCCCAAGGTCATCGACCACCTGCAGGCACAGCTGAAGAACGAGCTGACGGCCATCAACCAGTACTTCCTGCACTACCGGATGCTCAAGCACTGGGGCTTCGACAAATTGGCGAAGAAGGAATACGAGGAATCCATCGGCGAGATGAAGCACGCCGACTGGCTCATGGACCGCATCTTCTTCCTCGACGGCCTGCCCAACCTGCAGGACCTGGGCAAGCTGCGCGTGGGCGAGGACGTGCCCGAGATCCTCTCGTGCGACCTCGCCTCCGAGCAGGGCGCGCAAGCCACCATCAAGGACGGCATCGCCTATTGCGAGTCGGTTCGCGACTATGTGTCGCGCGACCTGCTGCAGAAGATCCTCGACGATACCGAGGAACACATCGACTTCCTCGAGACGCAGATCGACCTGGTCGGCAAGGTCGGCCTGCAGAATTACCTGCAGTCGCAGATGAGCGAGCCCGAGTAAGCCGGCGCGCCGCATCGCAGTTGCATTCATTGGGGCCTTCGGGCCCTTTTCTTTGCCTGCGCTTTACATGCAAATGGAAGTCATTCTCATCTGGTTGGCTAGAATCGGCGGCTGCCCATCATGTCCGCCACCCCCGCTCATTCCCGCCGCCGCGCCTACTGGCTCAAGACCTTGCACGAATGGCACTGGGTCAGTTCGGCCATCTGCCTGATCGGATTGCTGCTCTTCAGCATCACCGGATTCACGCTCAATCACGCGGGACAGATCGAGGCCAAGCCGAAAGTCCAGAACAAGATCGCGCAACTCGAGCCGGCCCTCCTGCGCCAGGTGATCGAGCAGTTGCCGGCCGCGCAGGACAGCAAGGACCGGGCCGAACTGCCGGCATCGCTGCGCGCATGGGTCCAGGACCACTGGGACGTCGACACCCGGGGCCGCGAGGCCGAATGGTCCAGGGACGAGGTCTACCTCTCGCTCCCCCGCCCCGGCGGCGACGCCTGGCTGCGCCTGAACCTGCAGGACGGCGAGCTGGAGTACGAGCGCACCGACCGCGGCTGGCTCTCGTACCTCAACGACCTTCACAAGGGCCGCAACACCGGCCTGGCCTGGAGCTGGTTCATCGACATCTTCGCGGCCGCATGCCTTGTCTTCGCCATCACCGGCCTGTTCATCCTGAAGATGCACGCCGGCAATCGCCCCTTCACCTGGCCGATGACGGCGCTGGGGCTGGTGGTGCCGGTGCTGCTCGCGTTGCTCTTCATTCACTGATCCAACCATCCATCGAGGACTCATTCGTGCAAGTTCGCTATTCCCTGGCTCTGGCATCACTGCTGGGCGCACCCGCCTTCGCCGCCGGCCTCAACGTGAGCATCGAGGTACCGCGCCTGGACGTGGCGGAGTACCACCGCCCCTACGTGGCCGCGTGGGTGGAACGCCCCGACCAGAGCGTGGCCGGCACGCTGGCCGTCTGGTACGACATCAAGAACAAGGGCAGCGCCGAGGGCGAAGGCACGAAGTGGCTCAAGGACATCCGCCAATGGTGGCGCCGCGTCGGCCGCGAGTTGCAGATGCCAGTGGATGGCGTGAGCAGCGCGACCCGGCCTGCCGGCAAGCACCAGGTCCAGGCGACCGAAGGCTCCGTGCAACTGCCCAAGCTCGCCCCTGGCGCCTACAAGCTGTATGTGGAAGCGGCGCGCGAAGTGGGCGGCCGCGAGATCGTCAGCATCCCCTTCCAATGGCCACCCGCGAAGGCAGAACAGGCCAGCGCCTCCGGCAGCAGCGAACTGGGCGAAGTGAAGCTCGAACTCAAGCCCTGACGACGAAGAAACGAAATCCCGGTCCAACAACCTCCCAGGCACACTATGAAAAATATCCTCCGTTCCGCCGCGCTCGTCGTTACCCTCACCGCCGCCGCGTTTGCCGTGCAGGCGCACAACGTGTGGCTGCTGCCCTCCAGCACCGTGCTGTCGAAGGCCGACTGGATCACGGTCGATGCCGCGGTATCCAACGACCTGTTCTTCTTCAACCACCGGCCGCTGGCGCTGGAAAGCCTCAGCATCACCGCGCCCGACGGCAGCATCGTCCAGCCGGAGAACATGGCCAAGGGCAAGCTGCGCAGCACCTTCGACGTCAATCTCACGCAGACCGGCACCTACCGCCTGGCGGTCATCAACGAGGGCGTGTTCGCGCGCTGGAAGGACAAGGCCACCGGCCAGGTCAAGCGCGCACGCGGCACCCCGGACAACATCACCTCGCAGGTCCCTGCGGACGCGCAGGAGGTGGAGATCACGCAGTCGGCCGGCCGCATCGAGTCCTTCGTGACGGTGGGCAAGCCCAGCACGCTGCGCCCCAGCGGCAAGGGCATGGAGCTGATCCCCGTGACCGCGCCCAGCGACCTGGTCAAGGGCGAGAAGGCCAGCTTCAACCTGCTGATCGACGGCCAACCGGCACGCGACGTCGAGGTGACCGTGACGGCAGGCAGTACGCGCTACCGCGACAAGGTGGGCGAGCAGACGATCAAGACCGATGCCAACGGGCAGTTCAACGTCACCTGGCCCGCGGCTGGCATGTACTGGCTCGAAGCCAACACGCACGACAGCAAGACCTCGGTGGCGCGCGCCAAGGAGCGCCGCCTGAGTTATGCGGCCACCCTGGAGGTGATGCCCTGATCAGCTTCAGGTCATCGCCTGCCGCCGCCGGCGCGTACTCGGTGCGCGGCGCAGCCGGCTACGGCGTCGTGCGGCCGCCGCGCGCCGTGGATCCGTCGCGGCTGCAGGACCTGTCCGGCCGGACCATGGGCACGCTCTGGTCGCTGCGGCTGGACAACCCCGACCTGCTGCCGCTGGAGGACGTTCGCGCGCGGGTCGAGGCCTGCTTCGACCGCGTGATCGCACAGATGAGCACCTGGGAGGCCGGGTCCGACATCTGCCGGTACAACCGGGCGCCGGCTGGCAGCACGCATGTCCTTGCGCCGGAATTCCTGAAGGTGCTCGCCTGTGCCTTGCGATGGGCGCAGGCAAGCGGCGGCGCCATCGATCCGACGATCGGGCCGTTGGTCGCCCTGTGGGGCTTCGGGGCGCAGGCAAAGGCTGCCTACCGCCCCTCCGAGCAAGCGATCGCCGAGGCGCGCCGTCGCGTGGACTGGCGTCGCCTGGGTCTTGATGCGACCGATGCCACCGTGCAACAGCCCGGCGGCGTGTCGCTCGACCTGTCCGGCATCGCCAAGGGTTTCGCGGTCGACCATGCATGCGCCGCCTTGCAGGCGATGGGCCTTGCGAACTTCCTGCTGGAAGTGGGCGGGGAACTGCGTGCCTGCGGCACGCGCCCCGACGGAAGCGCCTGGCGCGTGCAGGTCGAGGCGGCCGAAGGGATGAACATGCCGGTAGCGCTGCGCGACATGTCGATCGCCACCTCCGGCGACCTCTGGCACCACCACACGCAAGACGGCCTGCACTGGTCCCACACCATCGATCCAAGGAGCGGCCTGCCCGCGCCTCATGCGCTGGCGGCCGTCAGCGTGCTGCACGCCGAGTGCATGCAGGCCGACGCGCTTGCCACGGTGCTCGCCGTCCTGGGCCCTGACGAAGGCCTTGTGTTCGCCAGACAGCACGACGTCGCGGCCTTGCTGGTCGCGCGCCTCGCGGATGGGTCCTTCGGGCCGCTGGCCACGCCTGGCTGGCTGGACGCCACGGCGAGCGCATGAGCGAGCTCGCCTGGCGCGCGGCCGGCGCAGCGGCCACGGTGCTTGCGTATGCGGGCCTGTGCCTGGGGACGTACAAGCGGCAGGCGCGGCGCGCCGCACAGAACGCGCGTCAAGCGGCCGCAGTCGCCGGCGCTGGCGATGCGACGCCCACGCTCGTCCTTTTCGGCAGCCAGACAGGACAAGCCGAATCGCTTGCCTGGCAGACCGCCGGCTGGCTGAAGGCCAGAGGCGAGCCCGCGCGCGTCTGTTCGCTCAACGAGGTCAATGTGGCAGACCTGCAATCCGCGCCGCGCGCCATCTTCGTGGCCAGCACCTACGGCGAAGGCGATGCGCCTGACGGCGCCAGCATCTTCGACGAGCGAGTGATGTCGCAAGTGCCATCCCTGCCGGCCTTGCGCTACTGCGTGCTGGCCTTGGGCGATCGGCAGTACATGCACTTCTGCGGCTTCGGCCGTCGCCTGGATGCATGGCTGGCCAGCACCGGCGCACAGCGCGAGCACGACCGACTGGAGGCCGACAACACCGATCCTGCCGCCATGGATGCGTGGCGCCGGCAGATGGGCGGCGCGGACGCGGGCACGTCGGTTTCACCAACTGACGATGCCGTCGCCTGGCGACTGGTGGCACGGGATCTGCTCAATGCCGGCAGCGAGGGCGCGCCACTCTTTCACCTCGCGCTGGTTGCAGAGCAAGGTGAAGCGCCGCCATGGCAGGCCGGCGATCTTGTGCGGCTCACGGTGCCCAGCGATCCTGCACGTCCGCGTGACTATTCGATCGCATCGATTCCGCAAGACGGCGAGTTGCACCTGCTGGTGCGACAGGAACAGCATCCCGACGGCCGGCTAGGCGCGGCGTCGGGTCTGCTGACCGAGGCGCTTCCCGTCGGCGGCAGCGTGCCGTTGCGCATCCGTCCCCATGGCAACTTCCGCCTGGGCGACAACGCCATGCGGCCCCTGGTCCTGATCGGCAATGGCAGTGGCCTGGCAGGGCTGCGCGCGCACCTGCGCCAACGGGCC
>Ga0055534_1000606_pt1 | contig 18579 bp, 10 predicted proteins | sample AraplaCol_mLB_r2_2_FD_54993 | JGI IMG/M metagenome (GOLD analysis project Ga0055534, IMG submission 54993) | Arabidopsis root microbial communities from North Carolina, USA - plate scrape MF_Col_mLB_r2 | ecosystem: Host-associated > Plants > Roots > Endosphere | place: USA: North Carolina... | reverse complement strand
TTCCTTTAAACAGGACGCCCGTCGCGTCGGCAAGCTGTACAACGTTGCCCGCACTATCGTAGGTTCGCGTGATGACGCGCCCCATCAAGTCTTTGAAGGTCAGGACCTTGTTGTAGTCCACCGTATAGGTCGTCTCCGTCGAAACGGCATTGGCGGTACCTGCCAGAAGCGTCTGGCGAGTCATGTTGCCGCCAGCGTCGTACTCATACGCAGTCTTGCGACCAAGCGCATCGGTGACAGAAAGCAGCAGATTAGTCGTAGCGTCGTACTCGTACGATGTTACTTGCTGTTCTGGCAGCCCCAGGGCCTCGGTGACGGTAGTGATATAACCCTTCGCATTGAATACCATGCGCCGCACAACGCCACGTTCATTGGTAATGTCGGTCTGCGTGACATGGTTGCTGGCGTCCAGCGTGTATGCGAACAGGTTCGTTGTGCCATCGGCATAGGTCTGCTTCGAGACGCGATTATTGCCGTCATACTCATTCGTCACCATCAAATTGCCACGCTTATCCTGCACGGTCAGCATATTGTGCGCGGCATCGTAAGCAAAGACTTCAAAGTTGCCGAGCGGATCAGTTACCTTAATCAAATGACCCTGTGCGTCGTACTCATACTTCACGGTGCGGTTCAGGTTGTCCGTTGCCTGCGTGATGCGATTTGCCGCGTCATATTGCAGGTCCACTGTGCGACCGGAAGGCGAGGTAATCCGCGTCAGGTTGTCGTTCGTACGCGTGAAGGTGAGCGTATTTCCAAATCGGTCCGACATCGAAACAGCCGCCGCCTGACGTGCGGAAGTGGAATTCATCGACTCCGGGAAGCAGATGTGACTGCCATCTTTTAGGGAAAGATCCCAGTAGCAGGAGCCAGCGCCCCGCCTCATCGTCGACCCGTAGTACTTCGTAGTCGACGACTTGTGCTCATAGACCGCATCAGTATAGTTAGTACCAGGCGAGATGCGATTGTAACGAATCCTTCCCCCATCCGGCAGAATCAACTCCTGGTACGTCCATGGGTTGGTATCGCCAACCAAGAACATATCGTACGAAAGATTGGTACCAATGCCAAAGGAGCGCGACGCAGCATCGCGCGGGCGGTAGGTGCGGGAAATTTGGATTGGCATGATGTCGGCAATGGCGAGATCCGTCGCCGAATTTAGGAACAGGCCTGTGGCGCAATCGACTGGGTCGCCGCCGCAGCCGCTTGGGCGCGAAGGCTGGTTCGGATCACAAGAGCCACCAACGCCACCACCTCCCGCACCGCCACTTCCGCAGCCTCCAGGCGGGGGACCATCGGAAGGCGCATTGCTCGGCAGCGAAATCATTGCGCCGGTAAATTCATAGATTTTCACGTCCGCATCGGGAATCGCCTGCTTGCCGTCCTTGCTGATGGTGCCTTGACCATACACATACCATCCCTTGCCACGTGCGTCGTAGTTCCAGAAATCAACGCGGCTGCCTGGCGCCAGCCCATTAAAGTTCGGGTAAATTAAGCGTGCGCCCTGTAAAGCCTGGCCGTTTGTACTGGTGAGCGTCGCGCCACCTGGTTGAATCGTGAAGTACACCGGCACGCCTACGTTTGGCAACGGGAATGGTGGACGGTCAATCGGGATGGCCGTCATATTCAATTCCGTCACAATCTTGCCGTTGTGGTCCCGAATGATTGTGCCCGCTGGAATGCGGAGTTCCAGACCTGGGATGCGTGGTGAGGTCAACACGACTTCGCCAGCCGTAGGAGATGCTAGCGCCACGTTACCAGCCGGGTCCAGACGAGTGCTCCAAATCGTATAGCCCAACACATTGGTCTGTTTTGCCTTCACATCCACGCGCACTTGATAGAATCCATACTGCCCTTTACCCTCACCTCCACCTTCAATAACAAGCGGTTGCGTACCAGGCGTGAGGTTCGACAGCAGGAAGCGGCCAGTCTCGTCTGTCAACACTGACTGGTTCCCTATTTGTACTTTCGCGCCACGCAAAGCGCGGCCATGCATGGTCAGAATTTGCCCCGCCAGCGCTGTCACGCCAGGCGCTGCCTGCAAAGGTGGCAGCTTCTGCAGCGGACTGGCGCCGCGCTTGGCATTCCAGTCGCCTTTGAAATGCCGAGCGTCGGGCAGCCAGAATTCATTATCTGAATTCTTCTCCGCCGCTGCCAATGCCTGTCGCTCAAGTGATGGCGCTGCACTGACCGCTGCCAACGGCGGCACTGTCCCACTGGAAGTGGCCAACACATTGGAATCCGGCTCCGCCTGTGCCAAGGCATTTGCGCCGCCGCCCACACTGCCTAGATTATTACCAGCACTAACGCCCAAGCGAGCAGTCGTAAACCCAAATGATGTAAATGCCAGGCTTTTTCCCGTCCAGGATTTAACGCCATCGAGGAACACGTTGTACCGGCTGTCGGGCAGCAGGTCCGTTGACGGCTTTAAAAACGCGAGCATGCCCTGCTCCACCGGAATGACGTTCAGTGGAACGGCGCCGTGTGGGCCCATCAACGTGACGGTTGAGGCGTTGAGCGACGACACCGCCATCGGCTGGTTAAAGCGAATGGCAACAGGCTTATCGACTGGCGCGGCGGGCTCATTGGCATCTGGACGCGTCGCCATGATTGCGCCGACTTCGGGAGCCTTCGCCGCCAGAATTGCGTCTGCCGTTGCCGCTTTCGACAATGTACTAAACCGCTGCGATGTAAACTCGTACAGGTCGCCATCTTCGCGAGCCCGATTTTCCACATCGACACCTTGCGAAAGAAGGACGTCAGCGGAAGGAAGAAGCGTCGCAATGTGATTGAGGCGCGGCGCATCAAGCTTCGGATTAAAACGCTCAATATCCTTACTCAAAGGGTCATAAATCTCCGCTTCGTAGACTGCATTACCGCGTGCGTCCGCACCACCAACAATCAAAAGGCGGCCATCCATCAAGACCGTCGCAGTATGGCCCCGTCGCGGGAGCAATGCAGATTCCTCTTGTGCGCTGAAACGACCATTGGCAACGTCAAATCGTTGGACTGTCGAAATCACCGCACCAGAGCTGTCCATGCCACCAATGACCAGTACCGAGCCATCTGAGAGAAGTGTGGCCGAGTGCGATGTGCGGCCAGTAGCCAGCAGTACCTGCAATACTTGTGCCTTGCCATCGGACGAGACCAAGGTTGCCGTCGCGGAGGCCTGCCCATTTCCGTCCTCTCCACCCAGTAACAGCCAGCGGCCATCCGGCAGCAGCGTCGCGGTCTGCCAGCGCTTTGTAATGGGGGCCGTCGGATAACCCAGAACTTGCAAGTCCGATGCAACGGGCGAAGCCGCCTGTGCGGGCAGCTGACCGAGGGTATAAGTACCAAGAACTACAGGCAGCAGTCCGGCCAGTACCCTTTTCAACACGCGCGACCTGTCGGAATTCATTGGCGATGCAGAAGCTCTGTAATCTTGATTTACCACGGCGATTTTTCCTAGTGGAGTCATAACTGTTTGTCGCATTCGATTGCTGATGGCTTACTGCAATTGCACGTTGACCTGACCAGTCGTCGCGCCAGCCGGACCAATAAAGACGGTGTACGTGCCTGTCGTCGCCAAGGCAGACAGGCTTAAGGTCGCACTTGATGTCACCGACGTCGAAGAAAGTGTGGTGCCGTCCGGCTTGAGTACCGTGACGGTGGCCGAAGACGGGAATGTCCCACCGGTAAAGCTCAAGGTGTATGCCTGTCCAGCAGTACCATTGAATGTGAGACGCGCGTTCTGTCCTACGCGGCTGATTTGCACCGTGGTGGAAGGATTGTTTTGAATCAGCGTGCCTGATATATCAGCCGAAAGCCATACATTCGTCGTCACACTGGCAAAGGCGTTGGTCGCCTGCACAACAACGGTATAGGTTCCGTTGACTGGCAAAGCGGGCACGTCATTACTGTTGGCGTTGCTCCACCAGTCCGAGAAGAGCTGCGTTCCGTCAGGCTTATTGACGTAGTAGTACACGTTCGTTGATACAGGCACTGTGCTCACTCCTGTGTATCCCAGGCCCAAACGCTGCCCAGCGGTACCAGTAAAACTAAGTACCGCCCGCTGCTTCACGGCGAGATTAAGAGAGACGGCATTACCATCGATCGCGATTGGAGAAGTAAAGTCTGCAGGAATAGTCACGAACTCGACATCCACCTTCCCCGTGGCGGTCACCGTAGGATCAATCCATAGCGTATACGTGCCCGATACCGGAAGGACGCCAGTATCGAGGTCCTGCGATGTCGTGACCGCGGTGCTAGTCAAGGTCGAGCCGTCTGGTTTATAGATATACAACGTCGCCGGGCCAGCAAACGTACCGGCACGAAGCTTCAGCCAATATCTTTGACCAGCGGCTGCATCGAACGTGAGACGCCCATTTTGTCCAATGCGGGTGATATTCATGGTGACGGGCCCAGCGTCTGGCACGATGGCTCCGGTCAATTCACTTGACACAAGCAACGATAGGTTCGTAGTTGCGTAAGTCCCGGACGCGGACTGAATCTGAATTGTGTACGTCCCGCTTAATGGCAGAACCGGCAGGTTATTGCTGTTGCTGTTGCCCCAGTAATCAGAGAACAGTTGACTACCGTCCGGTTTGAATACCGTGTAGTAGGTAATCTGCGACGCTGGATTAGTCACCACATTGGCATATCCCAAGCCCAGGCGTTGGCCCGCAGTGCCATTGAATGTGATCATGGCACGTTGACGTACCTGCAGGGAAATCGGCAACGCGGCGCCATCTACGTCTACCGATCCTGTCAGATCCGGCACCATGGTATTAAGCTGCACATCGACTTTGCCAACATTCGCCGTATTCGGATCAATGAAGATCGTGTACGTTCCCGTTACGGGCAGTGCCGGTACGTCAGCTTTCGTGGAGGTAGAAACACTTGTGCTAACAAGCGAAGTCCCATCCGGTTTCAGAATCGTGACAATGGCCGGGTTCGGGAAAGTGCCATTCGCCAGGTTCAGCCAGAACTTCTGGCCCGCAGTACCGTCGAAGGTAAGCCGAGCATTTTGGCCCACGCGAGCGGTATTGAACGTCGTCGGCGCACCGTCAGGAATTACGGTTCCTGGCATATCGGTTGACAACGTGATGAGCTCCGACACGGTAGCTAAGGTCGTCTGCTCTACTTGAAGCGTGTATTGTCCACTGACTGGAAGCGCCGGGAGGTTATTGCTGTTGTTGTTGCTCCAGAAGTCACTGAACAGCTGAGTACCGTCTGGTTTGAATATCGTATAAGTAATGCTTTGTCCGGCAGGCGATACGCTCACATTTGAGTAGCCAAGACCAAGACGTTGACCGGCCGTGCCAGTAAAGGTGAGCAGCGCTCGCTGGCGCACGGTTAATGCAACAGGTACGCTGGCACCATCAACGGCAATGTTACCGATGATGTCCGGATCAACCAAGTTAAGCTGCACGTCGACCTTACCGATGACGGTAGTAGTCGGATCGATGAGAATCGTGTACGTGCCATTCGTGGGCAATGCAGGAATTTCGACTTTGACGGTCGATGATGCCACCGAAGTAGTCGTCAAGTTGGTCCCGTCAGGCTTAAGCACCAAGACGTTTGCGGCGGACGAGAAAGTGCCGTTACTGAGCATCAGCCAGTAACGCTGCCCGGCTGTACCGTTGAAAGTTTGACGGAAGTTTTGGCCAACTCGCGTGGAGGTGACCGTAGCTGTCTGACCGGGCGTAAGTTGTCCCGAAATATCCTCCGACACCCAAAGGCTCAGACTTGCAGTCGAAATCGATGACGGATCTACAAGCAACGTGTAAGTCCCCGCCACAGGCAACATCGGCAGATTATTGCTGTTGCTATTGCTCCAATAATCGCTGAACAGCAGTGTTCCGTCCGGCTTGAGCACCTTGTAGGTAATAGATAAGGACGGGTTGACGACAACATTGGTGTATCCCAATCCGAGATACTGACCAGCCTTTCCGACGAAGGTGTAGCGACCGTTCTGTCCAGCGCTAAGGCTTATTGCCTTCGCAGGCCCATCTACCACCAGCGTGCCAGTGTCTTCAGCCTTCAATTGCAGCGCAACATTGCCCGCAGCGGACGATGACAGTACCATCGTATATGTGCCGGACGTTGGCAAGGCGGTGAAGTCAAGGGTACCGCTGTTGCTAATGCCGCCGGTTGTGAATGTCTTGCCATCTGGCGTATAGATGGTCGCGCCGGGGGAACTGGAGAACGTTCCTGCAGTAGACAACAGCGAAAGCATCTGTTTCGCACTTCCATCAAAGAGCACGATCGCCTTCTTCCCCGCGGTGCCGATCTGCACGGTCAGTGCACTTCCTCCGACAACCAATCGGCCGGTGAAGACTACGTCAGCAGAATTGACACCCGGAGGCAACGCATAAAAATCATTTGTGCTGATTGCTTTGCCGTTGATGGTCGCGACTCCGATCTTGCCGGACGCTGCGATCGATGGCGCCGCGATACCAAGTTGCGTAGTGCTGGCGCTACTCACAGTCGTAGCAAACGTGCCAATCGTTACCTTGTTGGCGACGGGCTGCGCGCCGAAGTTTGTACCCGAAATGGTGATTGCGGTTCCCGCCGGCCCCATCGCCGGGCTGAAGGACGTGATGTTGGGAGCGCTAGCAGTCGCAATCACGAAATCGGACACGCTGGTTGCCGTTCCGTTCGAGTTGGTTACAGTGATCTTCCCGGTTGTCGCGTTCGCGGGCACATTGACACTCAGGATGGTCTTCGTTGCGCTCACTACAGTGGCAGGCGCGCCGTTGACGGTCACCGTGTTGTTGGTAGCGACTTCGTCAAAGCCACTCCCGTATACCGTAACCTGGGCTCCTGGCTGGCCCGAGTTGGGGGAAAACTCGGAAATAAAGACGCCGCCTGGCGTAATCCTTTTTACAGAAAGAATATTTCCGATTGCATCGTACTGGTAGGCTGTGCCACTCCCGTCAGGAGAAGTGACTTGAACCAGCCTTCCTGCCTCGTCATAGACGTAGCGAATCTGATCGGCCAACGCCGGGATGCTAACTAGCCCTAGCAAAACGATAAGAGAAGCGGCTGGTAACTTCCGCACCTGCCAGAGTAAAGAGTTAATACTGACTCTATTCCACAACTGCCTTGCAGCCAGACCGAGCAACATGCGCAACCCCTTCAATCGTTTTTGGCGTGTACAATTTCTTCATAGAAATTTGCGGTATGGAGTTTTGCATAATAAGAAGCTGAAATCAACAAATTTAATAATGTGACAATTCGATAGAATTAACTTTTTATACTTGAAGATGAAATATTTGCACGACCCTCAACCGCATTTCATAACTTGCCGTTTCGGCGCCAAGCTTCTTATTGGCATTGTCATTTTCATCACCGTTTCAACTGGTGTAGCATTGGCTGAAATACGGGGGCTACCTCGTAATCAGACTGAGACGGAACAAGCTTCGTCTAACTTGATTTCACTAGGCCGACAGCTATTCTTCGACAAACGGCTCAGTGCTGATGGGACCGTCAGTTGTGCCTCCTGCCACGTTCCCGAAAAGGCGTTTACCGATGGACGGCGGTTGGCGGTCGGCTTCAAGCAGCAAGTCGGGACGCGCAATACTCCCTCACTGCTTAACGTCAGGTTCAACTCGTCGTTCTTCTGGGATGGACGGCAGGATAGTCTTGAAAATCAAGCTCTGGACCCGCTGTTAAATCCACGCGAGCATGGACTAACAGATATAAATAGTATGCTTAGTACTATTAGCAAGGACGCCACATACAAAAAGCAGTTTGCGTCTGCTTTTCCCCATAAAGACTCAAAGATAAGTGCAAACCAAATAGCAAGTGCCATTGCCAGTTTTGAGCGAATCCTTGTCGCAGCGGACTCCCCTTTTGATCGATTTTATTACGGTGGAGACCAATCGGCGCTGAGCGCGCCCGCGAAGCGCGGAATGCAGTTATTTCAGGGGAGTGCCAGGTGTGTGAGCTGCCATACATTTGATAGACAAAGTGCCTTATTCACCGATAATGAGTTTCATCAACTCGGCATCGGAATCTCAAGGATTTCTAACGAGCTGCCTGAGCTGACACAGCAGGTCGTGAGGTTGCGTGAAAAAAATCTGAGCCTGGATTCGTCCATATTGAACGACGCGAAGCTCGCAGAGCTTGGACGCTTTGCGATAACCATGAAGCCACTGGATATTGGCCGCTTCCGTACGCCTTCGCTGCGCAATGTCGCACTGACGGCTCCGTACATGCACGACGGCAGCATCGCGACATTACCTGAGGCCGTGGAACTTGAGCTCTACTACCGCAGCACGGAGATAGGATATCCTTTGATTTTGACGCCTGCCGAAAAGAATGATCTTGTGCAGTTCCTGGAAAGCCTAAGCAGCCCTACTGCTCTTTCTCCCCCTCCCGAATGGCACGAACCTCGAGCATCCCGGTAATCGCGAAAATCACGCTTCATTGGCACTGAACTACAACTTAGGAGCGAATGGTATTACGCTCATCAGTGCTAGTGGTCCTATCGAATAGGATAGGCTTCACTTTTGGCAGTGAAGCCGCGGCTGACAGCTGAATAATTCCCGGTAGGTTCCCTCGGTGGGACAGACAGTTGCGCACCTCAAGCAGGAATTCCCATTCACTCGACTTACTCAACTCTTCGACTTTCACGGCGAGGCCTACAGCACCTACATGCGGCTTCAGCCATTCATACAGCTTGCTCGGATTACAGGCCCGCTGCGCCTTCTCCGAGAAATCAAAGGACGGCACAACGCTCGTGTACGCAGCAATCGCGTAGAGGGTTGCCTCGATACACGATACTCCCGCCGTGAAAAACCCAAATAGCGATTTCTCACGCTGGTAATGGTCCTCATGATCGACCGGCGCATTCTTCTGACTGTAATGCCCCCTCAAGAAGCTCAGTTCCTCGAACGCGTTACGGTATCGCCATGCGATGGCGTTCAATGCAAGACCAAATTCCTTACACTGAGGAGTTTGTATGCCATCATTGACCAACACAGTCTGTTGCAGCTTCCGTAATCAGGTGTGCGGCACAGTTGGAAATGCCGGAGGCATGTTGATGCAAAGGTTCTCGACGTAAGGCATGACAGGATATGTGCGTTGACGCGTTGAGATAGTAGCCGATTGATGGGCTGCAAATCCTCAAACAGTCAGGTTACATATGGCTTACATGGCAGGAGCCGAAGCAGAAACCGAAACAGGCCAATTTTGTATATCGCCCGTGGCTATTGGCCTGCCCAGCAGGAATCGAACCTGCGACCCTCGGCTTAGAAGGCCGATGCTCTATCCAACTGAGCTATGGGCAGTGCGGTGGGGATTCTCGTAAACGACGAACGGGTTGTCAAGAGACAACCCGCCAGGTGATATGGTCGGAGTACAAGGATTCGAACCTTGGACCCCCTGCTCCCAAAGCAGGTGCGCTACCGGGCTGCGCTACACTCCGATAACGTCATAATACCCCTTGGGAGCAGTTGCCGTCAATGTCAGGACAGCAACTTAGCTTACGCCGCAAGCTGAGTATCGACCTTGTCGGCAATGCGGCGTGCCATGCTTTCCGCTTTGGCAGCATCGCGCGCTTCAACCATCACGCGAATCAGCGGCTCAGTACCGGAAGCGCGAATCAGCACACGGCCCGCATCGCCCAGTTCTTTTTCGACCTTTTCTTTTTCCGCGACCATCGCTGGATTCTTCTGCCAGTCAAAGCCTGCAGGCACGCGCACATTGATCAGGGTCTGCGGGAACAGCTGCAGTTCGCCTGCAATCTCGGACAGCTTCTTGCCCGAGCGCTTCAGCGCGCACAGCACCTGCAGCGCGGAGATGATGCCATCGCCGGTGGTGTGTTTGTCCAGCGCCAGCAAGTGGCCGCTGCCTTCGCCGCCGAGAATCCAGCCCTTCTCCTGCATCACTTCCAGCACGTAGCGGTCGCCCACCTTGGCGCGCGCAAACCCGATGCCCTTTTCCTTGAAGGCCACTTCCAGCGCCATATTGGTCATCAGCGTGCCGACCGCGCCCTGCACGTCGCCGCGTGCCACGCGATCCATCACCATCACATACAGCAGCTCATCGCCGTTGTACAGGCGACCGTTGGCGTCGCACATGATCAATCGGTCTGCGTCGCCATCGAGCGCGATGCCCAGGTCGGCGTTGTGCTGCAGGACAGCTGCCGCCATAGCCTTCGGCGCGGTCGCACCGTGGCCTGCGTTGATGTTGAAGCCGTCCGGCTTATTGCCGATCGCGACCACTTCCGCGCCCAGTTCGTGGAACACGTGCGGGGCGATATTGTAGGCAGCACCGTGGGCGCAGTCGACCACGATCTTCAAGCCGCGCAGGTCTTGCTCGTTGGGGAAGGTGCTCTTGCAGAATTCGATGTAGCGGCCCTGCGCGTCTTCCAGGCGCTTGGCGCGGCCCAGCTTCTCGGAATGCACGCAGCCCATCGGCTGGTCGATCAGGGCTTCAATGTCCAGCTCCACCGCGTCCGGCAGCTTGGTGCCTTGGGCGGAGAAAAACTTGATGCCATTGTCCTGGAAAGGATTGTGCGAGGCGGAGATCACCACGCCGGCCGACAGGCGCAACGCGCGCGTCAGATAAGCGATAGCGGGCGTCGGCATTGGGCCGGCCAGCATCACGTCCACGCCGGCGGCAGCGAAGCCTGCCTCCAGCGCCGCTTCCAGCATATAGCCGGAGATGCGCGTGTCCTTGCCGATCAATACGGTCGGGCGCGCCATGCCGGGCGTGGCCGTCTTGGCCAGCACCTTGCCTGCGGCATAGCCGAGGCGCATCACGAAGTCTGGCGTGATCGGCGCTTCGCCGACCAGGCCGCGGACACCATCGGTGCCGAAATATTTGCGTGCCATTCTTTATCTCATCCTTTTTATTGAGCTGCGTGCCACACTTTTAATGCGTCGACAGTCTCGGCCACATCGTGCACCCTGACGATTTGAGCGCCATGGGCCACCGCGGCCAGCGCGCCACCAAGGCTGCCGGCCAGGCGCTGCTCCACTGGTTTGCCGGTCACGGCGCCAATCATCGATTTGCGCGACAGGCCCGCCAGCAGCGGCACACCCAGCTCGACCACCATGCGGCGCCCAGCCTTGAGCAATGCGTAATTATGCTCGACCGTTTTGCCGAAACCAAAGCCGGGATCGATCCAGATGCGATCCCGCTCAATCCCGGCGGCGGTCAGGGCCGCAATGCGTTCGCGCAGAAAGTCCACCACCTCCTGCACGACGTCATTGTACTCGGGCTTGTCTTGCATTGTTGTAGGATCGTTAAGCATGTGCATAATGCACAACGCACAATCGCTGTCTTTGACGGCTTCAATGGCGCCGGGGGCGCGGAAACCGTTTATATCGTTGATCATGTCCGCGCCGGCCAGTATCGCCTCGCGCATGACTTCCGGTTTATAGGTGTCGACCGAAATCGCCTTGCCGCTGTCGCGCAACGCGAACAGCACCGGTAGCACACGCCGCAGTTCTTCATCCAGCGACACAGCAGGCGCGCCGGGACGCGAGGATTCGCCGCCCACGTCGATGATGTCGACGCCGTCGCGTATCATCTGCTCGGCGTGATTAATGGCGTAGTCCAGCGTGGCGAATTCACCGCCGTCGCTGAAAGAGTCGGGAGTAACGTTGAGGATGCCCATCACCAGCGCACGGCTGGCGGGGAAATTGAAGCGGCCGAATTTGATTGGGGGCATGCTGAAAACCCGGGGCATAAACCCGGTGGCTGCCACATCGTGGCAGCCACCAGCTTCACGCTGGTGGTTCTAAAAAATAAGGGTGAGGATTGCTCCTCACCCTTCGGTAGTGTCTTGCGTCGGTACGATCAGGCCGGTGCAGCGACGTTGGAGTTCGGGTTGGCGCCCGGACCGTCACCGCTCGGCTGCTTGCGGATGGTCACGCCGGCTTTCGGCGGACGCGGCTCCTGGCCGGACATGATGTCGTTGATCTGGTCCGCATCGATGGTTTCCCATTCCAGCAGGGCCTTGGTCATCACTTCGACCTTTTCACGGTTCTCTTCCAACAGCTTACGGGCCAGCGCGTACTGGCTGTCCAGGATATTGCGGATTTCCGCATCCACCTTCTGCTGGGTCGCTTCTGAGATGGTCTTGTTGGTGCCGCCCAGGAAACCGTCGTTCTGGGTATCTTCATACACCATCACGCCCAGCGCATCGGACATACCGAACTTGGTGACCATCGAACGTGCCAGCTTGGTGGCGCGGGCGAAGTCGTTGGAAGCGCCGGTGGACATCTGGCCCACGAAGATCTCTTCCGCGATACGGCCGCCGAACAGGATAGAAATCTCTTCCAGCATCTTGTCCTTGTAGCCCGAGATATTGTCGTGCTCAGGCAGCTGCCAGGTCAGGCCCAGCGCCCAGCCGCGCGGCATGATGGTGACCTTGTGCACCGGGTCCGCTTTCGGCAGCAGCTTCGCAACCACGGCGTGGCCGGACTCGTGGTACGCCGTGTTGCGGCGTTCCTCTTCGCGGATGATCATGGACTTGCGTTCCGGGCCCATGAAGATCTTGTCCTTCGCATCTTCGAAGTCCTGCATGTCGACCAGACGCTTGGAACGGCGGGCGGCAAACAGTGCAGCTTCGTTGACCAGGTTGGCCAGGTCGGCGCCTGAGAAGCCAGGCGTACCGCGGGCAATGATGTCCGCTTTCACGTCGGTACCGATCGGCACCTTGCGCATGTGGACGTTCAGGATCTGTTCGCGGCCGCGGATATCCGGCAGGCCAACGGAAACCTGACGGTCGAAACGGCCCGGACGCAGCAGCGCCTTATCCAGCACATCGGCACGGTTGGTCGCGGCAATCACGATTACGCCGGAGGAAGCCTCGAAGCCGTCCATCTCCACCAGCAGCTGGTTCAGGGTCTGCTCGCGTTCGTCGTTACCGCCGCCCATGCCGGCGCCACGATGGCGGCCAACAGCGTCGATCTCGTCGATGAAGATGATGCAAGGCGAATGCTTCTTGGCGTTCTCGAACATGTCGCGCACGCGGGATGCACCCACGCCAACGAACATTTCAACGAAGTCCGAGCCAGAAATCGAGAAGAACGGCACCTTGGCTTCGCCTGCGATGGCGCGCGCCAGCAGGGTCTTACCAGTACCCGGAGGACCAACCATCAGCACGCCGCGTGGAATACGGCCGCCCAGTTTCTGGAACTTGGTCGGGTCTTTCAGGAAGTCGACGATCTCCGACACTTCCTCTTTCGCTTCGTCGCAACCTGCCACATCGGCGAAGGTCACGGTGTTATTCGTTTCATCGAGCATGCGCGCCTTCGACTTACCGAAGGAGAACGCGCCGCCCTTCCCTCCGCCCTGCATCTGGCGCATGAAGAACACCCATACACCGATCAGGAGCAGCATCGGGAACCAGGACACGAACACCTGTTGCAGGAAACCAGGCTCTTCAGGCGGCTTCACGTCGAAGCGCACGCCGTTGTCGCGCAGGTCGCCAATCAGACCGCGGTCCAGGAAGGTGGAGGTCGTGCGGACCTTGGAATCGTCAATGCGGGTCGCGGTGATGCTGGTGCCTTCAATCAGCACTTCCTTCACGCGCTTGGCTTTGACTTCATCCAGCAGGTCGGAATAGGCAATTGGCTTGCTGCCGCTCGAAATGCTGTGGCTGTCAAATTGCTTGAACAGCATAAATAACAGCAAGGCAACGATGACCCAAATAGCCGATTTAGAAAACATGTTATTCACGAAAACTCCTTGGATGCGGGGCCGCACCAGTTACCTGTAGCACGAAGACCGATTTTACTCGCAATAAGCAGGCCGTGCTACAAACCTGCCCAAAGGTGCGCAGAACAGCCACGCTCCTTGGCTGAATATGCGGCATTTTCGCGTAAAGACAAGGGCAAAATAGCAATCTATTCGGCCGGATTCTTCAAACCGCGGCCTAATAAGAAGATTTCTGAGGATTTATCCCGGCTGGCCTTCGGTTTTTTCTGAATGACTGTCTTGAATTCCGACCTGAATTTCTCCACGATCTGGCTGAATCCCAGATCCTTGAAACATTTGACCAAAAGCGCCCCACCCGGTTTCAGGTGGTGCCGAGAGAAATCAATTGCCAGGTCAATAAGATCTTCCATGCGGGCCGCGTCCGCGACCGAGATACCGGACAGGTTTGGGGCCATGTCGGACAAAACAAGGTCCGCCTTGCGGCCCTGCAGCACTTCGGCCAGTTGGTCCAGGATTTCCTGCTCGCGGAAGTCGCCCTGGATGAAGTGCATGTCGGCGATCGGCTCCATCGGCAGGATGTCCAGGCCAATGATGGTGCCGTGGATGCCGCCGCCTTCCTTGCCCGCCAGCTTGCGGCGGGTGTACTGGCCCCAGGAGCCAGGGGTGCAGCCGAGGTCGACGATGACCTGGCCCGGCTTGATCAACTTCTCGTCTTCGTCGATCTCTTTCAGCTTGTACGCGGCGCGTGCGCGGAAGCCATCCTTCTGGGCGGCGCGCACGTAAGGGTCGTTGATATGGTCGTGTAACCAGTTTTTGTTTATTTTGTTCTTAGCCATTAGCGTAGAATACTGCCTTTAAGAGAACCACTAGAGAACTAGCAAAAAAATTATGTTGAACCTGACTCCTGTCGAGCGCAGCGCTCTGCGCGCAGAAGCCCACGGCCTGAAGCCCATCGTGATGGTCGGCGAAGCCGGCCTGACCCCTGCCGTCATGAAGGAAATCGAGCTGGGCCTCGATTCCCACGGCCTGATCAAAGTCCGCGTTTTCGGCGACGACCGCGAAGCGCGCATCGAAATGTACGAAACCATTTGCGCGGAGCTGGATGCGGCGCCTGTGCAGCACATCGGCAAGCTGCTGGTGCTGTACCGTCCGAAGAAGGATGCCGAGAAGACTGCCACCAAGTCCGGCAAGGGCATGCGCATGGTCACCGTCGTCAAGCCCAGCCCTAGCGGCCGCAGCAAGCCAACCGTGACGAAGGTGCTGCTGAAAGGGAATGAACGCGTGACTTCCGGCGGCAACATCAAGCGCGCCAAGAAGCGCCAGACCAGCACCAAGAAAACGGTTCTGGGTTAAAGAAGCGGGTCGCACGACCCGCTTTTTTTTATGCCTGCTTCCAGACCAGCCAGCCGGCCAGCAGGCTTTGCACCAGGAAGATCACACTGGAAATTCCGTGCAGCATGCCGAAGCGGTTCTTCACTGCTTCATCGGCCAGGCCGGTGGAACGCAGCTCGGCCATCATCGGCTGCAGGCCAAAATGGCTGACCACGGTGCACATCACCATCGCCACGATCAGCAGCAGCACGGTGCGGCGGCGGCGCGGCGTCCAGTCCGGCGTTGCCAGCCACAGCAGCAGCCCCATCGCCACGCCGCAGCCCAGCGACAGCATTGCCTCCGCATGGAACAGGCTGCCGGCAATGGTGCCGGCCAGGATGCGGTCGTTCAGTGTCGCAAACAGGGTCGGCGCCACCAGGTAGCCGACCGCCCACAGGCTGCCGGCCCACAAGGCAGCGACCAGCAGGCGTACTTTAGGCAGCAGCATCAAATGTAGCGCACTTCCAGGATTTCGTATTCGCGCGGACCGCTTGGGGCCTGCACTTCCACCACGTCGCCGGCGTATTTGCCGATCAGGGCGCGGGCGATTGGCGAGGTTACGGAAACCTTGTTCAGTTTCAGGTCGGCTTCGTCGATGCCCACGATCTGGTAGCTCACTTTCGCGCCGGAATCCAGGTCTTCCAGATCCACGGTGGAGGCGAACACCACGCGGCCTTCCGCGTCCAGGGTGGACGGGTCCACGATCTGGGCCGAGCTCAGCTTGCCTTCCAGTTCCGCGATGCGGCCTTCCACGAACGCCTGGCGCTCTTTGGCGGCATCGTATTCGGCGTTTTCGGACAGGTCGCCGTGCGAACGCGCTTCTGCGATCGCGTCGATAACAATACGGCGCTCCTTGGTCTTCAGCTGGTGCAGCTCTTCCTTCAGCAGCTCGGCGCCAAATTTAGTCAGTGGAACTGTGTTCATGTTCTGTCTCTTGTTAAATTGCTAAAAAGCACAGAGCCCGCGCCATGCTTCAGCGCGGGCTCTGTAATTAGGTTGTTACTGCGTACTGCTTACATTACCTTAGTTTAAAGACTTATGCAGGCCTTGTAAATCGTACACGCGCAACTCGTCCAGATGGCGGATGCCGGCAACGGCCGCCTCGGCGCCAGCGATCGTGGTGTAGGTGGTCACACGGGCCGCCAGCGACGAAGTACGGATATTACGCGAATCGTTGATGGCAGTACGTTTCTCTTCAACCGTGTTGATCACCAGGGCGATCTCGTGGTTCTTGATCATGTCGACCACGTGCGGACGGCCTTCGGACATCTTGTTGACCGCGGTGACCGGAATACCGGCCGCCGAGATCACGGCCGCAGTGCCCTTGGTCGCCACCAGGGTGAAGCCGGCATCGACCAGGTCCTTCGCCACTTTCACGGCGCGCGGCTTGTCGGAGGCTTTCACGGACAGGAAGACCTTGCCCGACTTCGGCAGCTTCACGCCCGCGCCCAGCTGCGACTTCACGAACGCTTCCGCGAAGGTCATGCCGACGCCCATTACTTCACCGGTCGATTTCATTTCCGGGCCGAGGATGGTGTCCACGCCAGGGAACTTCACGAACGGGAACACCGCTTCCTTCACGCTGTAGTAAGGCGGCACCACTTCCTTGGTGATGCCCTGCTCCGCCAGCTTCTGGCCGACCATGCAGCGCGCAGCGATCTTGGCCAGCTGCAGGCCGGTCGCCTTGGACACGTAAGGCACGGTACGCGAGGCGCGCGGGTTCACTTCCAGCACGTACACGACATCCTTGCCGTCCTGCTTCTGGATCGCGAACTGCACGTTCATCAGGCCGACCACGTTCAGTCCCTTGGCCATCAGCGAAGTCTGGCGCTTCAGTTCATCGATGGTTTCCTGCGACAGCGAGTAAGGCGGCAGCGAGCAGGCGGAGTCGCCCGAGTGCACGCCGGCCTGTTCGATGTGTTCCATGACGCCGCCGATGAAGGTGGTGTCGCCGTCGGAGATGCAGTCCACGTCGCACTCGATGGCGTCGTTCAGGAAGCGGTCCAGCAGCACCGGAGAGTCGTTCGACACCTTCACCGCTTCGCGCATATAGCGCTCCAGGTCGCGCTGCTCGTGCACGATTTCCATCGCACGGCCGCCCAGCACGTAGGAAGGACGCACCACCAGCGGGTAGCCGATTTCCTGCGCCAGCTTCAGCGCTTCTTCTTCGGTACGCGCGGTACGGTTAGGCGGCTGGCGCAGTTCCAGGTCCTGCAGCAGCTTCTGGAAACGCTCGCGGTCTTCGGCGGCGTCGATCATGTCCGGCGAGGTGCCGACGATCGGCACGCCGTTGGCTTCCAGGTCCAGCGCCAGTTTCAGCGGGGTCTGGCCGCCGTACTGCACGATCACGCCGACCGGCTTTTCCAGGTCCACGATTTCCAGCACGTCTTCCAGCGTCAGCGGCTCGAAGTACAGGCGGTCGGAGGTATCGTAGTCGGTCGACACGGTCTCAGGATTGCAGTTGACCATGATGGTCTCGTAGCCGTCTTCGCGCATGGCCAGCGCAGCGTGCACGCAGCAGTAGTCGAATTCGATACCCTGGCCGATACGGTTCGGGCCACCGCCCAGCACCATGATCTTTTTCTTGTCGGTCGGGTTGGACTCGCACTCTTCCTCGTAGGTCGAGTACATGTACGCGGTGTTGGTCGAGAACTCTGCGGCGCAGGTATCGACGCGCTTGTACACCGGACGGATGCCCAGTTCGCGGCGCTTGTTGCGGATTTCGGTATCGGTGGTCTGCAGCAGGTAAGCCAGGCGGCGGTCCGAGAAGCCCTTCTGTTTCAGCTTGAACAGCGTGGTCTTGTCGATGTTTTCCAGCTTCTGGGTGTCCATCCACAGTTCCAGGTCCACGATCTCCTTGATCTGGATCAGGAACCACATGTCGATCTTGGTCAGGTTGTGCACTTCTTCCAGGGTGAAGCCCTGCGCAAATGCATCGCCCACGTACCAGATACGCTCAGGACCGGGCTCGCCCAGTTCCTCTTCCAGCGTTTCGCGGTCGGTGGTTTTCTGGTTCAGGCCATCCACGCCCACTTCCAGGCCGCGCAGGGCTTTCTGGAACGATTCCTGGAAGGTGCGGCCAATCGCCATGACTTCACCCACGGACTTCATCTGGGTGGTCAGGCGGTCGTCGGCGACCGGGAATTTCTCGAAGGCGAAGCGCGGCACCTTGGTCACGACGTAGTCGATCGAAGGCTCGAACGACGCCGGGGTAGCGCCGCCGGTGATTTCGTTGCGCAGTTCGTCCAGGGTGAAGCCCACGGCCAGTTTCGCTGCCACTTTGGCGATCGGGAAGCCGGTGGCTTTCGATGCCAGTGCCGAGGAACGGGACACGCGCGGGTTCATCTCGATGACGATCATGCGGCCGTCTTTCGGATTGATCGAGAACTGCACGTTGGAACCGCCGGTGTCCACACCGATCTCGCGCAGCACCGCCAGCGAGGCGTTACGCATGATCTGGTATTCCTTGTCGGTCAGGGTCTGTGCCGGAGCGACGGTGATGGAGTCGCCGGTGTGCACGCCCATCGGGTCCAGGTTTTCGATCGAGCA
>Ga0055534_1000602_pt1 | contig 18679 bp, 18 predicted proteins | sample AraplaCol_mLB_r2_2_FD_54993 | JGI IMG/M metagenome (GOLD analysis project Ga0055534, IMG submission 54993) | Arabidopsis root microbial communities from North Carolina, USA - plate scrape MF_Col_mLB_r2 | ecosystem: Host-associated > Plants > Roots > Endosphere | place: USA: North Carolina... | reverse complement strand
TCAGTACGGCGTTGCCATGTCGTTGGCCACGCGCGCACGGTCGCCTACGCGCAGGTTGCCCAGATTGCTTTGCGTCACCGTGGCCACGCGGCCATCGTCGAGCCGCACGTTTACGCGATACACGGTCGAGGTGTTGCTGCCCGTGCGCTTTTCGATCTGGTTGCCGGCCACGGCACCGCCCACGGCGCCAACGATGGTGGCCGCGGTCTGGCCACGTCCGCCACCGATCTGGTGACCCAGCAGACCGCCGGCCGCGCCGCCGATCACGGTACCCAGAATGCCCGAGCTGCCCTGCGTGGTCTGGATCGGTTCGATCGATTCCACGCGGCCGGTGAACACCGAGCCCGCCGGCGCCTGGTAAGACGTGGCGCCAGGCTGCTGGTAGCCCGTCTGCGGCGGCGGCGCGGTGTTGTAGTTGCCGTAGCCGCCATAGCCGGGCTGNGCGCAGCCAGCCAGGCCGGCCGNCAGGGCCAGTGTTCCGAGGCCNCCCAGGGCCAGCCACGATTTCGACGAATTCTTGCGTTGTGCCTGCATGTACATTCTCCTCTGTTGCCTAGTGCCTGTTTGAAAAGCNAACGCGCGGCAGATGCGCCAGCACGTCGTCCTAATTAGGAGATGTGCCGGCCCGACATGGTTCCGCTGTGTCCGACAAACACCGACAAGCGCGCGTAGTCTTAAGCATCCGCATCACCGGCATTGCACTGGCGGCTCCAACATTTTTGTATAATGCGCGACCGGGCACGATGGCTGACACGCTACAATGCCCGCGCACATCCTACCGGGAAGCGTGGCCGAGTGGTTTAAGGCAGCAGTCTTGAAAACTGCCGATGGGGTGACCCATCCGTGAGTTCGAATCTCACCGCTTCCGCCAGACAAGAAAAATGCCGCAGCATTGGCTCCCGCAAGGAGACCGGGCTGCGGCATTTTCGTCAGGGCGGCTGCTTGCCGCCCAAATCCGTCTATCAGTCGGACTGGTACTTCGGCGAACGCGGNCCNTAGAGGATGCCGTTCGGCGTGCCCGCCGACAACAGCCGCGCACTTGCCACGCCCGCCACCGGATACGCAGCGTCAGTCAGGTGGTTCATCGCCTGGTTGACCGCCGCGGTGATCAGCATGGCGACCAGACTCCCGCTGCTGCCGCCGCCGTCGTTGGCAGCCACCGCCGTACCGCTCCACAACACATCACCGGTTTTCAGGTCCACCAGCTTCGCATTCGCGGCCACGCGCGTCACGCTGCTCAGCACCTGGTAGCGCGAACCGTAATCCCGCACTGTCACGTACATCGCGGCGTCGGCGCCGAAGATCTCGCGCAGCTTGGGCACCGGCACGCTGTGAATATCGCCGGGCACGGTCAGTCCATTCTGGCGGAACGTTTCGTCGACCAGCGCCACCGGCAGNACGTAGTAGCCCGATTCGGCCAGCGGATAAGTGGCCTGCGACAGCATTGCGTANGTGGCCTTGATGTCAGGCGACTCGTTCAACGGCGGCAACACCACGATCGATCGCGGACGCGCGGCCTTGAACGCGGCGTAGTCCACCTGTTTTCGGGGCACGGCACAGCCGGCAAAAAGCATCACGATGCCCAGCGCAGCCAGATAGGTCAGAACACGGCGCATCATTTGGTGGNCNCCGCGGTGGTGTCAGATTTGGCCGATGCCGTCGTATCGGTGCTGGTTTGCGGCGCGGCGCCAACCGCGCCAACCGTCACATCCTTGCGCTCGTCGGTCTTCACGTTCCGCAGCAGAAAGTCCATGTACGGNGTGGACTCCGGAAACAGTGTCTTCTCCGTCTGAAACTCCTTGATCATCTGATCGCCCTTGCCGACGTTCAGATACAGCATGCCAAGCTGGGCGTGATAACCGGGCGGCACGGCGCCGCCCTTTGCCTTGATCTTCTCCAGGCCGCTTTCCAACGCGGTGATCTGCGTCTCTTTCGACTCGCCCTTGAAATACTCGTAGACCTGGGATTGATACCCCTCCCACTGATACATCGGCTTTGGACCNGCACAACCGGTCAGCACAGCCGCTACCGNCAAGATCGCCGCATGTCGCAGCGTGACCCATTTTTTCATTGGTTTTTTCTCGCTCTTATTGACGGAGGCTTATTGCNCCGGTTTCCAGGCACCGCTTTCGATNGCGTTCACCAGGTTGTTCACGGCTTCNCGCATNGCCAGGTCCATCACCTTGCCGTTGAGCGTGGAGTCGTAGCTGGCCGTGCCGCCAAAACCGATCACCTCGCGATTCGACAGCTTGTATTCGCCCGCGCCCTGCGTGGCATATACAACTTCGGACGTGCTGATATTGATCACGTTCAGGTTGACCTTGGCGTAGGCCACCTGCTCGCGGCCACGGCCCAGGATGCCGAACAGCTGTACGTCGCCNACTTCCTTGCGGCCGAACTCGGTAATGTCGCCGGTCACCACAAAGTCCGCGCCCTTGAGTTTCTGCGCCTGGTTCTTGATGGCCGCCTCGCGCTTGATCTCATCGAGGTTTTCGCGCTCCAGCACGTTGAAGCGGTTGGTCTGCTGCAGATGCGTCACCAGGCTGGTCTTGGCCTGGCCGCTCAGACGGTCGATGCCATCCGAGAACACGCCGCGCATNTAGTTGGAACGGTTGTCGAACTTGCCCACGGCGATTGGCGCACGTATGCCGTTGTACGGTCGGCTGGCGCTTTCCACTTTCTGCACCGGCAGCGCGGTCGATGTTTCCGTCGCGCATCCGGCCAGGCCCATGACGGCGGCGACTCCGATCAGACAGCAACTTTTCAAACTTCTCTGACTCTTCAATTCATTTCTCCAGGCGGGACAAAGCGGCAATGTCTATCATGCCGTGACTGAATATGGATTGACCCAACTCAACCCTATACGGTATCGGCAACCAGAAGTCTGGATTAAGGCCAATTGCCTGTGNCCCCCCTTTGGTCTGGCATCGCGCCAAAGAAAACGCCCCGCCATGAGGCGGGGCGAATGACGACAGATCGNTGAACTGNCCGGCTTGCGCGCGGCTTACTCGGCCGTGATCTTGCCCTGCTCGATCACTGCCTTCCAGCGCTTGAGTTCCTGGTTCTCGAACTCGACGAATTGCTCCGGCGTGTTGGCCACCACTTCGAAGCCCTGCTCGTTCAGCTTCTTCTGCATGGCCGNATCCTTCAGCGCNCCGACGATGGCGCCGTGCAGGCGGGTCTTGACGTCGGCCGGCAAACCCTTGGGTGCGGCCACNCCCTGCCACGAATACACATCCACATCCTTCACGCCGCCTTCCACCATGGTCGGCACGTTCGGCAGCACCGCCGAGCGCTTGTCCGACGTCACGGCCAATGCCTTGAGCTTGCCCGTGCGGATGTGCTGCAGCACCGCGTTGATGTTCTGGAACGATACGTCCACCTGGCCGGCCAGCAGATCGGAAATGGCCGGGGCGCCGCCCTTGTAGGGCACGTGCAGGCCCTCGGTGCCGCTCTTCTGCCAGAACAGCGCGGCCGTCAGATGGTCGGACGANCCGGCGCCCGAGCTGGCAAACGTGACCTTGCCCGGNTTNTTCTTCATATAGGCCACCAGTTCCTGCAGCGACTTGGCCGGGAAGTTCGGATTGGCCACCAGCACGTTGGGCGCGCGCACGGCCACCGTCAGCAGGTCGAAATCCTTGGCCGGGTCGTATTGCAGGTTCTTCTGCAGGAACGGGTTGACCGCGAACACGCCAATCGATGCCACGAGCATCGTGTAGCCATCGGCCGGGGCACGCTTGACGAACGTCGCGCCAATCGCGCCGGTGGCGCCCGGGCGGTTGTCGATCACGAACGGCTGGCCGAGCTTCTCGTTGAGGGGCTGGGCCAGCAGGCGTGCGATGGTGTCGGTGGAGCCGCCAGCCGGGAACGGCACGACGACCGAGACGGCCTTCTGCGGCCAGGTGCTTGCCATGGCGGCGCCGCTGACCGTGATACCGGCGGCCAGNGCAACGGTNGCGCCGGCCAGCCGACGCAGCAGTGTGGAAATGCGGGACGCGCGCGGCGCGGCCGGGGACATCGGATGCATGTGGTTGTCTCCTGCTTTGATGAAGCTGTTTCTGATGTTTCTGCTATCTGCAATGCTGTCGGCTACGGGCAGCGCCACCGCGGCGCCACCGTCACCTTCACCATTGCTGGGGCCGATTCGCAATCAGCGCACCATGCAAGGCATCTTGTTGTTGAACTTCCAGTTGGGGATCAGGAACTGCATCGCGATGGCGTCGTCGCGCGCGCCCAGGCCCTTCTCCTGGTACAGGCGGTTGGCGCGCGCCAACGCATCCATGTCGAGTTCCACGCCCAGGCCCGGNGTCTTGGGCACCTGCACCAGGCCGCCNTCGATCTTCAGCGGATTGCGGGTCAGGTGCTCGCCGTCCTGCCAGATCCAGTGNGTNTCGATGGCCGTCACGCGGCCCGGCGCGGCAGCCGCCACGTGCGTGAACATCGCCAGCGAAATATCGAAGTGGTTGTTCGAATGCGAGCCCCAGGTCAGGCCCCACTCCGAGCACATCTGCGCCACGCGCACCGAGCCCTGCATGGTCCAGAAATGCGGGTCGGCCAGCGGAATATCGACCGATTGCAGGCGCACCGCGTGGCCCATCTGGCGCCAGTCGGTGGCCACCATGTTGGTGGCCGTGGGCAGGCCCGTGGCGGCGCGGAACTCGGCCATGATCTCGCGGCCCGAATAGCCGTCCTCGGCGCCGCAGGGGTCTTCGGCGTAGGCCAGCACACCGTGCTTGTCGCGGCACAGGCGGATGGCGTCCTTCAGCAGCCAGCCGCCGTTCGGGTCCAGCGTGACGCGCGCCTTCGGAAAGCGCTCGTGCAACGCGATGATCGCTTCCATCTCCTCGTCGCCGCTCAGCACGCCGCCCTTGAGCTTGAAGTCGTTGAAGCCGTAGCGCTCATAGGCCGCTTCAGCCAGGCGCACCACNCCCTGTGCATCCATCGCNACTTCATTGCGCGCACGGAACCACGCGTTGTCGGCGTCGGGCTCGGTGCGGTAGTCGAGCGTGGTTTTCTTGCGGTCGCCCACGTAGAACAGGTAGCCCAGCATTTCCACGGCGTCGCGCTGTTGCCCTTCGCCAAGGAGTGCGGCAACGGGCACCTGAAGGTGCTTGCCGAGCAGGTCGAGCAACGCCGCTTCCAGCGCCGTCACGGCGTGGATCGTGATGCGCAGGTCGAACGTCTGCAGCCCGCGGCCGCCCGCGTCGCGGCCCGCGAACTNCTCGCGCACCTTGTTCANGATCGACAGGTACTGGCCGATGCCNTGGCCCACCACCAGCGGACGCGCGTCTTCGAGGGTCTGGCGAATCCCTTCGCCGCCCGGCACCTCGCCCACGCCGGTGTTGCCGGCGCTGTCCTTCAGGATCACGATATTCCGTGTGAAGTAAGGGCCATGCGCGCCGGACAGNTTCATCAGCATGCTGTCGTGGCCCGCCACGGGCACAACGGTCAGTTCGGTCACCACGGGCGTCACGCCCGCGTATTGTGAAGTGGCATTCATGTGGATCGTCTCCGAGTCCGGGTGATTGGGCCGCCGGGATCGCGCTTCCGTTGGATATGGCGCCCTGCTGTCGTTCNACTCATACGCTAATACATTAGCTGACCGCNGCGTGCACCGCCATGGCGCTGCCACAACAGAACTACATCTGCAAGTTCCTGTGCGTTATCGGTCGTCGTATGACTTATGACGCAGTATAATGAGCGCGTACCTGCGCGGTCAACAACACGGCCGTCAGGGTCATCCCCACATTGGTTCCTACCCCTGTCCGCCATGTCCAACGCTTCGCTGACTTCGCCCGCTCCTCTGCGCCGCCGTGGCCGCACGCTTGCTGAAGAAGTGGTCGGCAACCTGACCGACAGCATCCAGCAGGGCCAGATCAAGCCGGGCGACAAACTGCCCACAGAATCCGAAATCATGGCCACCCTCGGCGTCAGCCGCACCGTGGTGCGCGAGGCGCTGTCGCGCCTGCAGGCCAGCGGACTGGTGGAAACGCGGCACGGCATTGGCACCTTCGTGCTGAACCGCCCGCCCGAGGCGCAGTCGCCGTTCCGCATCGATCCGTCCGCGATCGTCACCGCGATGGACGTGCTGGCGATGCTCGAATTCCGCGTCAGCCTCGAAGCCGAAGCCGCCAGCCTGGCCGCCACGCGTCGCTCCGACGACCAGCTGCGCACCATGCGCCGGGCGCTGGACGAGATGAANCGCAACGCCGCCGAAGGNAACGANGCCGTGGGCTCGGACTTCGAGTTCCACCTGTCGATCGCGCGCGCCACCGGCAACCGNTACTTCACCGACATCATGGGCCACCTGGGTACGATGGTGATTCCGCGCAGCCGGCTCCAGGTGAGCCAGCCCGAGCGCGAGCAGTACCTCGAGCGCGTGAACTTCGAGCACGAAAGCATCTACGATGCGATCGAGCGACGTGATCCGGAAGCCGCCAAGGCCGCCATGCGCATGCATCTGACCAACAGCCGCGAGCGTCTGCGCAAGGCCTCGGCGATGGCCGGATCTCCCGCCTGACAGGCATGCGTTGCCCCGACGGACATCCCACGGGCGACGCGGTTGCGAGCCTTCCCGGGTTGTCATATGATGTCTTACGACGACTGCTTTCGACAATTCCCGGGGCCGACACGCATCCTCGCAATGTCCGCGCAGCCACCCTTGGCTGTCTTGCTTGCATGACGGTGTTCTGGCCGTCCTTTCTACTCTCCCGCAGGATCCAAGATCATGACGATTACTGGCGAAATGCTCATCGGCGCCAGCGCCGTACGCGGCACTGAAGACACCTTTTACGGCATCAACCCGGCCACTGGCGAGAAGCTGGAAACGGCCTACCAGGGCAGCAGCCCGGCCGATGTGGACCGTGCCTGCGCGCTGGCCGAAGCCGCGTTCGACACCTATCGCGCCACCTCGCCCGAGCAGCGCGCCACGTTCCTGGAATCGATTGCCACCGGCCTGGAAGCCCTGGGCGACGAACTGATCCAGCGCGCACACCTGGAAACGGCCCTGCCGATCGCCCGCCTGCAAGGCGAGCGCGGCCGTACCGCCGGCCAGCTGCGCCTGTTTGCACGCGTGCTGCGCGATGGCCGCTGGCAAGCCGCCACGCTCGACAGCGCCCTGCCCGAGCGCACCCCGCCGCGCCCCGACCTGCGCATGCAGCGCATCGCGGTGGGCCCGGTGGCCGTGTTTGGCGCCAGCAACTTCCCGCTGGCCTTCTCGGTGGCCGGTGGCGACACCGCCTCGGCGCTGGCCGCGGACTGCCCGGTGGTGGCCAAGGCCCACCCGGCGCATCCGGGCACCTCGGAACTGGTGGGTCGCGTAATCCAGAAGGCCGTGGCCGATGCCGGCCTGCCCGAAGGCGTGTTCTCGATGGTGCAGGGCGTGGGCAATGCCATCGGCACCGCGCTGGTGGCGCACCCGGTGATCCAGGCCGTGGGCTTCACCGGCTCGCGCGCCGGTGGCCTGGCGCTGATGAACGTGGCGAACAGCCGTCCGGTACCGATTCCGGTCTACGCGGAAATGAGCAGTATCAACCCGGTCTACCTGCTGCCCGAAGCGCTGAACGCGCGCGGCGAGCAGATTGCCCGCGACCTGATCGATTCGCTGGTGATGGGCGTGGGCCAGTTCTGTACCAACCCCGGCCTGCTGCTGGCCATCGAAGGCCCGGCGCTCGAGAAATTCCGCGCCACCGCCCACACGGCGCTGACCGGCAAGCCCGCCGCCACGATGCTCACCCCTGGCATCCACGCCGCATTCGAGCGTGGCGTGGCGCAACTGTCGGAAATCTCCGGCCTGACCCGCGCCGCCTGCGGCGTGGACGCCACCGGCCCCAACCAGGCGCGCCCGGTGTTCTTCGAAACCTCGGCCGCGGAGTTCGTGGCCGATCACCGCATGCATGCCGAAGTGTTCGGCCCGTCCACGGTGCTGGTGGTCTGCAAGGACGCCGACGCACTGGTCGACGTGACGCGCGTGCTGGAAGGCCAGCTGACCGCCACCGTGCAGGCCGACGCGGGTGACCACGCCGTGGCCGCCAAGCTGCTGCCGGCGCTGGAACGCAAGGTGGGCCGCATCCTGTTCAACGGCTTCCCGACTGGCGTGGAAGTGTGCTTCGCGATGGTGCACGGCGGCCCGTTCCCGGCCACCTCGGACACGCGCACCACGTCGGTGGGCACCACGGCGCTGGACCGCTTCCTGCGTCCGGTCTGCTATCAGAACCTGCCGGGCAACCTGCTTCCCGAAGCGCTCAAGGACGGCAACCCGCTGAACCTGTGGCGCCTGAAGGACGGCGAGCTCGGCCACGCCTGAGCCCGGGTTCCTCCGCAATAAAAAACGGCCGCGTCGCGGCCGTTTTTTATTGGTGGCGTGGGATCAGGCGGCCACGCGCTGCGCCTCGGGCGTGGGCGCGGCGGCCGGGCCGATCGAACCGGCCGGCACACCCAGCGGCCCACCCAGCGCCCCACCCAGCGGAGAGCTGGCCGGCGGCTGGATCACGGGCGCGTTGCCACGCGAGCGTCCCGAGCTGAGGTAGTCGGCAATCGATTCCTGCGTGACCTCGCCCAGGTAGATGCCGTCGCCATCGATCACGGGCAGCCAGCTCGTGTTGTGCTGGTACATGCGCGACAGCACGATGCGCAGATGCTCATCGAACGCCGCCGTGGTGGTGAACTGGCGCATCACGTCGGCACAGTTGCCGCCGCGCGCCAGCGCGTTGCGCACGTCGCGGCGCGTGACATAGCCCAGCGCGCGCTGCGCGTCGTCGAGCACGGGCAGGTGGCGCACATCGGCATCGTCCATCACGCCAAAGGCGTCGGCCAGCGTCATGTCCGGACGGCAGCTCGGCGGCATCGTGGCCGCGTCGCCGGCACGCACCAGCAGCAGGCGCTTGAGCGTGTTGTCGTGGCCCACGAACGCCTGCACGAAATCGTCGGCCGGATGGGCCAGCAAGGCGTCCGGGTGGTCGAACTGCACCAGCCGGCCGCCACGGAACACGGCCACCTTGTCGCCCAGCTTGATCGCTTCGTCGATGTCGTGCGACACCATGATCACGGTCTTGCCAAGCTGGCGCTGCATCTGGAAGAACTCGTTCTGGATGCTCTCGCGGTTGATCGGATCCACCGCGCCGAACGGCTCGTCCATCAGCAGCACCGGCGCNTCGGCCGCCAGCGCGCGGATCACGCCGATGCGCTGCTGCTGGCCGCCCGACAGCTCGCGCGGATAGCGCTTGAGCATCTTGTCGGGGTCCAGCTGCACCATGCGGATCAGTTCGCGCGCGCGTTCGCGGCACTGCTTCTTGTTCCAGCCCAGCAGGCGCGGCACGACCATGATGTTCTCCTCGATGGTCATGTTCGGGAACAGCCCGATCTGCTGGATCACATAACCGATCTTGCGGCGCAGCGCCACGCCGTCGATGCCGGCGGTGTCCTCGCCCTCGATGCGCACGGTGCCCGAGGTAGGCTCGATCAGCCGGTTGATCATCTTCAGCGTGGTGGTCTTGCCGCAGCCCGAAGGGCCCAGGAACACACAGATTTCGCCACGCGGCACGGTCATGCTGACCTCGTTGACGGCACGCACTTCGGTGCCGTCTTTCTGCGGGAAGGCCTTGGTGAGTTTGTCGAGTTCAATCATTGTCGGATTCCTTTTGGCGTGAGCGCGCGCTGCAGGGCCTGCAGTGCGGCGTCCGCCACGATGGCGAGCAGGCTGACGAGGACGGCGCCCACGGCCAGCTTGCTCATGTTGCTCTGGCTGATCGCCTGCAGGATCAGCACGCCCAGGCCGCCCGCGCCGATGATGGCGGCAATGGTGGCCACGCCGATATTCATGACGACGGCCGTACGCACGCCGCCCAAGATCACGGGCACGGCCAGCGGCAGGTCCACCAGCCGCATGCGCTGCCAGGTGGTCATGCCGATGCCGCGGCCGGCTTCCTGGATGCCGGCATCGACGTTCGCCAGCGCCGTGTAGGTGTTGCGCATGATCGGCAGCAGCGAGTACAGGAACACGGCGGTCACGGCCGGCACGTAGCCCAGCGCGTGGCCGAAGCGCGCGAAGATCGGGATCATCAGCCCGAACAGCGCGATCGACGGCAGCGTCAGCACCACCGTGGCCAGCGCCAGCAGCGGCGTGGCCAGGAACCGGTGGCGCGTGATCAGGATGCCCAGCGGCACGCCGATNACGATGGCCATGCCCACGGCGGAGCCCACCAGCGCAAGGTGCTCGCCGGTCAGGCGCAGCAGCGTGGGCCAGCTATGGTGAAGGTAAGTCAGCAGATCCATGCGGGGCTCCTCAGATCAGTCCGTGGGTGCGCAGGAAATCGCCGGCCACCTTGTCCACGGGCTGCTGGTCGATGTCGACCTTGTAGTTCATGTCGGTCATCGCCGCGTTGTCGAGCTTCGCGGCCAGCGCATCGAGCAGCCCGGCCAGTTCCGGATGCGCGTCGAGCACGGCCTTGCGCACCACGGGCACCGCGTTGTANGGCGGGAAGTAATGCAGGTCGTCTTCCAGCAGCACGAGGTCGAAGCCCTTCACGCGGCCGTCGGTGGTGTAGACCAGGCCCAGGTCCACNTGGTTGTTCTTCAGCGCGGTGTAGACCAGGCCCGGATCGAGCTGGATCACGTCCTTGCGCGTGAACGGCAACTGGTAGGCGGTCTTCAGCGGTTCCAGGCCGTCGGGCCGCGCCGCGAATTCCATGTCCACCGCCAGCGGGTGCTTCTTGTCCTCGCCATCGGCGCGCATCTTCGCGGCGTAGGCCGAGAGCGTGCGGATGTCGCCGGCGCGCTCCTTCGGCATCGCGAACGCATAGGTGTTGTTGACCTGCGAGGGCTCGAGCCAGACCAGGCCCCTGGCGGCGTCGAGTTCCTTCACGCGCTTGTAGCTCTCGGGGCCGTCGAGCTTTTCCTCGACCTTGTTGAACACGATCAGCGCGGTGCCGGTGTAGTCCCACACCACGTCGAGCTGGCCCGATTCCATGGCCTGGCGCATCAGCGTGCTGCCCAGCCCGGACGTCAGCGTGGCGTCGATGCCCTTGGCCTTCAGGTACTGCGTGGTCATCGACGACAGGATCAGCTGCTCGGTGAAGTTCTTGCCGCCCACGCGCACCTGGGCGCCGCCCTCTTGCGCGCGCGCCGGGGCCGAGCTGAGCAGCAGCGCCGCCAGCGCGGCGCCAACCGCTGCCAGCAGCCAGAAGCCGCGGCCTTCGAGCAGGCGATTTACAGATTTGGATTTCATGCGATTCCTCACTTCGCCAGGCCGCGGCTGCGCAGGTACCAGTGGCCCGCGCCGGCGAACAGCGCGTCCAGGGTCAGCGCCAGCAGCGCGGTGGCGGCGGCGCCAAGCAGCAGCAGCGACTGGTTGTTCAGGTAGATGCCCGGGAAGATCAGGTCGCCCAGGCTGTTCGCGCCGATCAGGAACGACAGCGGCACCGTGCCCACGTTGATCACCAGGCTGATCCGCACGCCGGCCAGGATCACGGGCAGCGCGTTGGGCAGCTCCACGCGCAGCAGGCGCTGGCACGGCGTCATGCCAATGCCGCGCGCGGCTTCCTTGAGGGCCGGCGACACGGTACGCAGCCCTTCGTAGGTATTGCGCACGATCGGCAGCAGCGACGCGAGCCACAGCGCCAGGATGGCCGGACGCTCGCCAATGCCGAGCACGGCAAGCGCCAGGGCCAGCACCGCCAGCGAAGGCACGGTATTGCCGACGTTGAAGATCTGCATGAGCCGGTCNGCCCAGCGGCGCAGGCATGGGCGGCTCAGCGCGATGCCGGCCGGCACGCCGGTCAGCAGGGCCAGCGCCATCGAGATCGCCACCAGGCGAAGATGGTCGGCCACGTCGTAGATCAGGCGGTCACGGTACTGATGGATGACGTCGACGCCAATCCACGTGACCAGACCGGCCAGCGCAACGGCAATGACGCCACCCCAGGCCACGGCCCGGATGGTTTGCTTTGACATATTTCCCCTCTCCAACTCCAGGGCAAAGGGGAAACCATGCAAAATGCATCAGTCGCCACATCCCGGATGCGGAAAACAAAAGGGCCGGCGGAGATGTCGATGGGGGTGCCCGCCGGGGCCCAGGTTCAGATTGTCTTGCCGCCATGACCGGCACGATTGCCAGCGGACGGACTTTTGGGTGCTGCGCCAACTAGCGTCGGCAAAACACCCGATTGATGGGATCCAGGCTTGCTCGCCCAGATCCGCAGGNGCGGCGCAACCAGAGGGGCTTCCCAAGGTTGGCCAATGGCGGCGACTGATGTCGTGTAGAACGCGCTTTCGGTATGGCGCCGCCGGTCAATCGGCCGTTGCCAGACAAGGGATCGCGGGGATTCNGGGTGCAGGCCGTTTCGCCGCCGATCCATTGCAATTCTCGGCAACGGATGACAAAGAGAGCGCTATTCTACACAACTTCTGCGATCCTGTCATCTTCACCGTTTTCTTCGCGCAAAGAGGCGGGTTTCGCCGCCAACGCACGCAGTTGTGATCGTTGCGCCGGCCGCCATGCTCCATGCGGATACGTTCCAGATTCAGAACAATGTGTTGTCCTTGCGCCATCTACCGCTTTATCGCCAAAACCTTAAATTAGCGGGGTAGCCACGGTGGCGCAGCAACAAGGCTGTCGCCGCCTAACCAGGAGATTTCTGATGACCACCCGTACCCCCACCGTTCCGGCCACCGCCACGGAAACCGTGCAGCGCTCGCGCACCGTGGATCGCGTGGTACGCGGCATTGCCACGTCCGACGGCGCCGGCGTCAAGCTGACGCGCGTGCTGACCCAGAACCTGCAGCGCCGGCTCGACCCNTTCCTGATGCTCGACGCGTTCGGCACCGACAACAAGGACGACTACATCGGCGGCTTNCCCGATCACCCGCACCGCGGCTTCGAGACCATNACNTACATGCTGGCNGGCCGCATGCGCCATCGCGACAGCGCCGGGCACGAAGGCCTGCTGGAAAACGGCGGCGCGCAGTGGATGGTGGCTGGCTCGGGCGTGGTGCATTCGGAATTGCCTGAGCAGGAAGACGGCCGCATGGAAGGCTTCCAGCTATGGCTGAACCTGCCGGCGGCCGACAAGATGACCACCCCGTGGTACCGCGACATGCCTGCGGCGGACATTCCGACCGTGAGCCTGCCGTCGGGCGGCACGGTGCGCGTGCTGGCCGGTGCCTCGCACGGCGTGGCCGGCGCGGTCACGCGGCCGGTCACNGCGCCGCTGTACCTGGACGTCCATCTGCCGGCGGGCCAATCGTTTGCGCAAGCCCTGCCGGCCGGCCATAACGCCTTCGTCTATGTGTACCGGGGTACCGTGCGCATTGGCGACGCCGTGCTGGAAGCTCAGCGCATGGGCGTGCTGGACAACGCCGGGCAGTCCGACGGCGTGGTGGTGACGGCCGACGAAGACGCGCGCTTCCTGCTGATCGCGGGCCAGCCGCTGAACGAGCCCATCGCGCAGTACGGCCCGTTCGTGATGAACACGCAGGAGCAGATCTACCAGACGCTGGCCGATTTCCGCGACGGCCGGTTTGCGACGATTCCTGCCAGCGCCAGCTGACACACGCGCTGATCCGGGTCAACCCTGACCGCCGCCCTGCCCTCGCCGGCAGCGCGGCGGTTTTTCTTTGCCGGTGTGGCCGGCACGCGACTTGCAACCTCCCTGTATCCGTTGTGGGGCACGGCTAGAGGGCCGATGTGGTCCGCCGAACCCCCACGCACTTATATAATCCACCCCAAATTCCGGGCATCACGCAATCATGATGATGACGACTGGCCGCGCGGCGATGCTGCGCCACGCACAGCCGTGCGTCACGTGCCTGAACAAAACGTTGCTGCCACAACAATTCGAGCCGCCTCAGTGACATCACAAACCCCTTCCAGGCTGGCGCTTGCACATATCACCAAGCGCTATCCCGGCGTGACCGCCAATGACGACGTCAGCCTGACCGTCGCGCCCGGCGAAATCCACGCCGTCCTTGGCGAAAACGGCGCCGGCAAGTCCACCCTCATGAAGATCATCTTCGGCGCGGTTCGTCCCGACGCCGGCGAGATGCACTTCAACGGGGCGCCGGTATCGATCGCCAGCCCCCACGATGCCCGCAACCTGGGCATCGCCATGGTCTTCCAGCATTTCTCGCTGTTCGACACGCTGACCGTGGCCGAGAACATCGCGCTGGGCCTGGCGCCGAAGGACGTCGGCAACATGAAGCAGTTGTCCGAGCGCATCCGCGCCACGGCCGAACGCTACGGCCTGCCGCTGGAACCCCAGCGCCATGTGCACACGCTCTCCGTAGGGCGAGCGCCAGCGCGTGGAAATCGTGCGCGCCCTGCTGGCCAACCCGCAGCTGCTGATCCTCGACGAACCCACCTCGGTGCTGACGCCGCAGGCCGTGGAGACGCTGTTCGTCACGCTGCGCCGGCTGGCCGCCGAAGGCACCAGCATTCTCTATATCAGCCACAAGCTCGACGAAATCCGCGCGCTGTGCCACCACGCCACCGTGATGCGCATGGGCCGGGTCACGGGCACCTGCGACCCGCGCCAGCAAAGCGCCGCCGAGTTGTCGCGCATGATGATTGGCGGCGAACCGCCGCGCGAGGCCCGCGTGGCGGCCGAACGCGGCGCCGTGAAGCTGTCGGTGCGCGAGCTGTCGCTGCCGCGCGCGCACCAGTTCGCCACCGAGCTGCAACACGTGGCGCTAGACGTGCATGCCGGCGAGATCGTCGGCATTGCCGGCGTGTCCGGCAACGGGCAGCAGGAGCTGCTGGCGGCGTTGTCTGGCGAGGACACGCGCGCCACCGCCGGCGCCATCGCGCTGGAAGGCAAGGCCGTGGGCCGGGTCGATGCTCGCGGCCGCCGCCGCGCCGGCCTGGCCTTCGTGCCCGAGGAACGGCTGGGCCGTGGCGCGGTGCCAGGCATGAGCCTGGCGTCGAACGTGCTGCTGTCGCACCAGACGCCGCCGTACGTGCGCAGCGGCATGGTGTCGCCCAAGGCTGCCGAAGGGCTGGCCGCCCGCATCATCGAGCGGTTCCGGGTGAAGGCCAGCGGCCCCGAGGCGCTGGCGCGCAGCCTGTCGGGCGGCAACCTGCAGAAATTCATCGTGGGCCGCGAGATCGAGGCCGGCCCCAAGGTGCTGATCGTGGCGCAGCCCACGTGGGGCGTGGACGTGGGCGCCGCCGCGCAGATCCATAACGAGATCCTGGCGCTCAAGGCCACCGGCTGCGCCATTCTGGTGGTGTCGGAAGAGCTGGATGAACTGTTCGCCATCTGCGACCGCCTGCACGTGATGCCAAGGGCCACCTGTCGCCGTCGATTCCGGCGGCCTCGGCCACGCGCGAGCAGGTGGGCCTGTGGATGAGCGGCCTGTGGGAAGGTGGGCCGGCCAGCCGCCATGACGACGTGGCCGCGGAGGTGCCGAGCCATGGCTAAGCTGCTCTCCCCCGTGGTGCTCGCCCCGCGCGGCGTGCCGTCGCGCCGCATGGCCTACGCCTCGCCGGTGTTCGCGATCGTGCTGACGCTGCTGTTCGGCGCGCTGCTGTTCCTGGCCCTGGGCAANGACCCNGTTGCCGGCCTCAAGGTCTTTCTGGTCGACCCGCTCAAGGACAAGCGTGCGATTGGCGAGGTACTGCTCAAGACCGTGCCGCTCGTGCTGTGCGCGCTGGGCCTGTCGATCTGCTATCGCGCCAACGTCTGGAACATCGGCGCCGATGGCCAGCTGATTCTGGGCGGCATCTTCGCCGGTGCCACGGTGCTCTGGTTCGACAGCCCCGGCAACACCACGAGCGGTTTCACCGTGCTGGTGCTGGCATCGCTGGCAGGCTGCCTTGGCGGCATGGNCTGGGCCTCGCTGACCGCGCTGCTCAAGGACCGCTTCAATGCCAACGAGATCCTGGTGTCGCTGATGCTGACCTATATCGCGCAGCAGTTGCTGCTGTGGGTGGTCAACGGGCCGCTGAAGGACCCCAACGGCATGAACTTCCCGCAGTCGCGCGTGTTCGCGCAGGCNTTCCTGCTGCCGAACCTGCTGCCCGGTTCGCGCCTGCACATGGGCTTTGCGGTCATGCTGGTGCTGGTGGTCNTCATGACNGTCTTCGTGTTCCGCAGCTTCGCCGGCTACCGGCTGCAGGTGGGCGGCACCGCGCCGCTGGCCGCGCGCTATGCCGGCTTCTCGTCGCGCAGCNCGCTGTGGACGGCNCTGCTGGTGTCCGGCGCGTTTGCCGGCCTGGCCGGCGCNTTCGAGGTGACCGGCCCGATCGGCCAGCTGCTGCCGTCGATTTCGCCNGGCTACGGCTTCACCGCGATCATCGTCGCGTTCGTGGGCCGGCTGCATCCGGTGGGCGCCGTGTTCGGCGGCGTGGTGATGTCGCTGTTCTATATCGGCGGTGAAATGGCGCAGTCGCGCCTGGGCCTGCCCTCGGCGCTGGGCTGGGTGTTCCAGGGCATGCTGCTGTTCTTCCTGCTGGCCTGCGACACCCTCATCGACAACCGGCTGCGCTGGCGCGCACGTGCCGCCTGACCGGAGCCCACACGCATATGGAACAACTCGCTCCCCTGATCGCCACCGCGATCAACGCCGGCACGCCACTGCTGCTGGCCGCCCTGGGCCTGCTCGTCAACGAACGTGCCGGGGTACTGAANCTGGGNGCCGAAGGCATGATGCTGGTGGCCGCCGCGTTCGGCTTCATGGTCGGCTACCAGACGCAGTCGCCCATGCTGGGCTTCCTGGCCGGTGCCGGCGCCGGCATGCTGATGGCGGCGCTGTTCTCATGGCTGGCGCTGGTGCTGGCCACCAACCAGGTGGCCACGGGCCTGGCGCTGTCGATCTTCGGCACCGGCATGTCCGCGTTCATGGCGCAGCGCTTCGTGGGCTTCGCCATGCCGGCGCAGGCGCGNTCGGTGCCGGNCCTGGCCGACCTGCCGTTCATCGGCCCGGCCTTCTTCCAGCACCACTGGATGGTCTATTTCAGCCTGCTGCTGTGCTTTGCCATCATGTGGTTCCTGTTCCGCACGCGCGCCGGCCTGACGCTGCGCGCGATCGGCGAGTCGCCAGAATCCGCGCACGCGCTGGGCTACCCGGTGCGCTGGATCCGCTTCGGCGCGCTGCTGTTCGGCGGTGCCTGCTGCGGGCTGGCCGGCGCCTATCTGTCGCTGGTCTACACCCCGATGTGGGTGGAGAACCTGGTGGCCGGGCGCGGCTGGATCGCGCTGGCGCTGACCACGTTTGCCACCTGGCGCCCGGGCCGCGTGCTGATCGGCGCCTGGCTGTTCGGCGGCGTCACGATCCTGCAGTTCTACCTGCAGGGCATTGGCGTGTCGGTGCCGTCGCAGTTCCTGTCGATGCTGCCGTACGCCGCGACGATCGTCGTGCTGGCCCTCATCTCGCGCAACCCGGCCTGGATCCGGCTGAACATGCCCGCCTCGCTGGGCAAGCCGTTCCGGCCCGGCAACGCCTGACCGTTTCACCGAAGCCTCTACAAGAAGAAGCAGTATCCGAAGTCAAACCACATCACAAAGACGTCTTTTCAGGAGAGATCGAATGATCGTGACACGCAGGACCACGCTGGCTGCCCTGGCCGCCACCGCCGTGCTGGCCCTGGCCGGCTGCGGCAAGAAGGAAGCCGAGAAGCCAGCCGAGACGGCGCCCCCCGCCTCGGCGCCGGCCGCCGCTGCCAGCGAGCCGCTGAAGGTGGCCTTCGTCTACATCGGACCAGTTGGCGATGCCGGCTGGACCTACGCGCATGACGCCGGCCGCAAGGCCGTGGAAGCCAAGTTCGGCGACAAGGTCAAGACCACGTACGTGGAAAACGTGCCCGAGTCCGCCGCCGATGCCGAGCGCGTGTTCCGCGACCTGGCCAGCCAGGGCAACAAGCTGATCTTCGGCACCACGTTCGGCTACATGGAGTCGATGCTGAAGGTGGCCAAGGAATTCCCGGACGTGAAGTTCGAGCACGCCACCGGCTTCAAGACCGCCGACAACCTGGCCCAGTACGACGTGCGCACCTATGAAGGTGCCTACCTGGCTGGCGTGGTGGCCGGCAAGATGAGCAAGAGCGGCAAGATGGGCGTGGTGGCGTCGGTGCCGATTCCCGAGGTGATCCGCAACATCGACTCGTTCACGCTGGGCGCCCGCTCGGTGAACCCGAAGGCCACCGTCAAGGTGGTGTGGGTCAACAAGTGGTTCGATCCGGGCAAGGAACGCGAGGCTGCCACCACGCTGATCGGCCAGGGCGTGGACATGCTGATGCAGAACACCGACTCCGCCGCCGTGGTGCAGACCGCGCAGGAAAAGGGCGTGTACGCGTTCGGCTGGGACAGCGACATGAGCAAGTTCGGCGAGAAGGCCCACCTGGCTGCCTCGGTGATCTCGTGGGGCGTCTACTACAACAAGGTGGTGGAAGACGTGCTGAACAACCAGTGGAAGAACAGCACGATCTGGTGGGGCCTGAAGGAAGGCATGATCGACCTGAAGGGCTTCAACGCCGCGGTACCTGACGACGTCAAGGCGCTGGTGGAAGAGCGCAAGAAGGGCATCGTCGACGGCAGCGCGCCGATCTGGAAGGGTCCGATCAAGGACAACGCCGGCAAGGAACAGGTTGCTGGCGGCCAGGTGGCCGACGACAACTTCCTGCACGGCGTGAAGTTCTACGTGGAAGGCGTGGAAGGCAACGTGCCGGGTTGAGCGCCTGCGCACGGCC
>Ga0055534_1000600_pt1 | contig 18687 bp, 15 predicted proteins | sample AraplaCol_mLB_r2_2_FD_54993 | JGI IMG/M metagenome (GOLD analysis project Ga0055534, IMG submission 54993) | Arabidopsis root microbial communities from North Carolina, USA - plate scrape MF_Col_mLB_r2 | ecosystem: Host-associated > Plants > Roots > Endosphere | place: USA: North Carolina... | reverse complement strand
CGGCGCTGCTGCACAGCGCGCAGTCGGAGGCGCTGCACGCCTTCGGCGATGCCACCGTGATCCTGGAGCGCGCCATCCGCGCGCCGCGCCACGTCGAGATCCAGGTGATGGCAGACCGCCATGGCCACGCCATCCACCTGGGCGAGCGCGACTGCTCGGTGCAGCGGCGGCACCAGAAGATCATCGAGGAGGCACCTTCGCCGGCCGTCTCGCCCGCGCTGCGCGAGCGCATGGGCCAGGCCGCGCTGGCGGCGGTGCGCGCCATCAACTACGAAGGGGCGGGCACGCTCGAGTTCCTGCTCGATGCCAGCGGCGACTTCTGGTTCATGGAGATGAACACGCGGCTGCAGGTGGAGCATCCGGTGACCGAAGCACTCACGGGCCTGGACCTGGTCGCCCTGCAGCTGCGCATTGCCGCCGGCGAGCCGCTGGCGCTGCGCCAGGAGGATGTGCGCCTGGACGGCCACGCCATCGAGGTGCGCCTGTGCGCGGAAAGCCCCGAACACGGCTTCATGCCCCGCAGCGGCGTGCTGGCCGCATGGCAGCCGGCCGGCCGGCCGCTGCGGGTGGAGCACGCGCTGCGCCCGGGCAGCGAGGTGCCGCCGCACTACGACTCGATGATCGCCAAGGTGGTCGCGCACGGCCGCACGCGCGAGGAGGCGCGCCAGCGCCTGCTGCGCGGGCTGGCCGACACGGTGGCGCTGGGCGTGCCGACCAACCAGCATTTCCTGCAGCGCTGCCTGGCGCACCCGGCCTTCGTGGCCGGCGAAGCCACCACCGGCTTCATCGCGCAGCACCAGGACGCGCTGCTCGCACCGGACCCCGTCCAGGACCTGCAGGCCGCGCTGGCCGCTGCCGCGCTGCTGCAGGCCGGCACGCGCCACGCGCCCTCGCCCCTGGCCCACGCGCTGGCCACGCCGCTTCGCTTCGAGCTGGNCGGGCAGNCGCACCAGGCCACGGTNCAGCGCGTCGGCGGCGGGCAGTACGCGGTCGCCCTCGACGGCGCGGCGCCGGAAGTGGTCGGGCTGGGCCCNATCGACGGCGAGGGCCGGCTCGCGCTGCTGCGCGGCGGCGTGCAGGCCGNACTGCGGGTCGCGCACAGCGGNAGCCGGCTGCTCCTGCACCTGGACGGCCGCGCCCGCGAGCTGAGCGACACCTCGCTCGCCCCGCCTGCCGATGCGGGCGGCGGCGCCGGCGACGGCCTGCTGCGCGCCGCCATGAGCGGCCGCGTCACCGCCCTGCTCGCCAGCGAAGGCGAGGTGGTCGTGGCCGGGCAACCCCTGCTGACGCTGGAGGCGATGAAGATGGAACATCTGCACTGCGCGCCGCGCGCCGGCCGCGTGTCGGCCGTGCACGTGGCGGTGGGCGATCAGGTGGCCATGCGCCAGTTGGTGGCCGAGGTCGCGGCGGCGACCTGAACGAACGAACGAACGAGGAATGCGCTGATGTCCTACCGCTCCGTCTTCGCTCCCGGGCTTTTCGCGGGCCAGGTGCTTATCGTCACCGGCGGCGGCTCGGGCATCGGCCGCTGCTGCGCGCACGAACTGGCCTCGCTGGGCGCGCACGTCGTGCTGGTGGGCCGCAAGGCCGAGAAGCTGCAGGCGGTGCAGGCCGAGATCGACCAGGACGGCGGCCGCGCCAGCCACGCGGTGTGCGACATCCGCAGCGAGGACGCCGTGCGCGCCACGGTGGCCGGCGTGCTGGCCGCGCAGGGGCGCATCGACGGCCTGGTGAACAACGCGGGCGGCCAGTACATCGCACCGCTGTCGGGCATCTCGGCCAAGGGCTGGGGCGCGGTGCTGGACACCAACCTCACCGGCGGCTTCCTGATGTCGCGCGAGTGCTTCAACCAGGCCATGCAGGGCGCGGGCGGCGCCATCGTCAACATCGTGGCCGACATGTGGGGCTCCATGCCCAACATGGGCCACAGCGGTGCGGCGCGCGCGGGCATGGTGAGCTTCACCGAGACCGCCGCGCTGGAATGGGCCGCGCACGGCGTGCGGGTGAATGCGGTGGCGCCGGGCTACATCGCCTCCAGCGGCATGGACCACTACCCGCCCGAGGCCGGCGAGATGCTGCGCGCCATGCCGCGCACCGTGCCGGCCGGCCGCTTCGGCACCGAGGCGGAGACCTCCGCCGCGGTCGTCTTCCTGCTCAGCCCCGCGGCTGCCTTCGTCAGCGGCGAAGTGCTGCGGGTGGATGGCGCCAGGCCGCAGGTGCGCATGGGCTGGCCCATGGCCACGCCGGACGCGCAGGTGCGCCAGCGCGCTGCGGTGCGGCCCTTCGATGGCTTCCACCGGGCCGTGGTGCCGCGCATCTTCTCGAACGACGACAAGAACTGAGGAAAGACCCGCCATGCACTACACGCACGAGCACCTCGAGATCCAGAAGACGATGCGCCGCTTCATCGACGAGGAGATCAACCCGCATGTGGACGNATGGGAAGAGGCCCAGATGTTCCCCGCCCACGCGGTCTTCAGGAAGCTGGGCGCCCTGGGCCTGCTGGGCCTGAACAAGCCCGAGGCATACGGCGGCGCCGGCCTGGACTATTCCTACGCCATGGCGCTGGCCGAGGCGCTGGGCCACGTCAGCTGCGGCGGCGTGCCCATGGCCGTGGGTGTGCAGACCGACATGTGCACCCCCGCGCTGGCGCGCTTCGGGAGCGACGAACTGCGCCGCGAGTTCCTGGCGCCGGCCATCGCCGGCGAGACGGTGGGCTGCATCGGCGTGAGCGAGCCCGGCGCGGGCAGCGACGTGGCGGGCCTGAAGAGCTTTGCGAAGAAGGACGGCGACGACTACCTCATCACCGGCCAGAAGATGTGGATCACCAACAGCCTGCAGGCCGACTGGATGTGCATGCTGGTCAACACCAGCGACGGTCCGGCACACCGAAACAAGTCGCTGGTGATCGTGCCCATGGACACGCCCGGCATCGAGAAGGCGAAGAAGATCCGCAAGATCGGCATGCATTCCAGCGACACCGGCCTCATCTACTTCGACAACGTGCGCGTGCCGCAGCGCAATCGCGTCGGCGAGGAAGGCCAGGGCTTCGTCTACCAGATGCAGCAGTTCCAGGAAGAGCGGCTGTGGTGCGCCGCCAGCTCGCTGGAACCGCTGGACCAGTGCATCGCCGAGACCATCGAATGGGCGCAGCAGCGCCAGATGTTCGGCGCCACGCTGGCCGACCAGCAGTGGGTGCAGTTCAAGCTGGCCGAACTGAAGACCGAGGTGGAGGCGCTGCGCGCCCTGACCTACCGCGCCTGCGACCTGCATGTGCAGGGCGAGGACGTGACGCAGCTGGCCTCCATGGCCAAGCTCAAGACCGGGCGGCTCACGCGCGAGGTGTCCGACACCTGCCTGCAGTTCTGGGGCGGCATGGGCTTCACCTGGGAGAACCGCGTGTCGCGCCTGTTCCGCGACGGGCGGCTGGGCTCCATCGGCGGCGGCGCGGACGAGGTGATGCTGGGCATCCTGGCCAAGACCATGGGCATCGCGAAACGGCCGCCGCGCCAATGAACGACGAGCTGCGCGCCACGCGCGAGGCGCTGGCCGATGCGATCACGCGCTTTGCCAGGAACGAGATCGCACCGAACGCCACCGCCTGGGACGAGGCCGGCGAGTTTCCGCGCTCGCTCTACAGGCGCGCCGGCGAGCTGGGCTTCCTGGGCATCGGCTATCCGGAAGAACTGGGCGGCACGCCGGCATCCCTGGCGTTGAAGCTGCCGGTGTGGGTCGCCCTGGCCCGCCATGGCGCCAGTGGCGGCGTGCTGGCCAGCCTGTTCTCGCACAACATCGGCCTGCCGCCGGTGATCGCACACGGCACGCATGAACTGCAACAGGAAGTCGTGCCGCCGGTGCTGCGCGGCGAGAAGGTCGCCGCCCTGGCCATCACCGAGCCGGGCGGCGGCTCCGACGTGGCGCAGCTGCGTACCACCGCAAGGCGCGAGGGCGACCACTACGTCGTCGATGGCGAGAAGACCTTCATCACCTCCGGCATGCGCGCCGACTGGCTCACGGTGGCGGTGCGCACCGACCCGGCGTCGAAAGGCGCGGGCGGCATCTCCATGCTGCTGGTGCCGGGCGACACGCCGGGCGTCCGCCGCACGCGGCTGGCCAAGATGGGCTGGCACTGCTCCGACACGGCGCAGCTGCACTTCGACGGCGTGCGCGTACCGGCGCGATACATGCTGGGCCGCGAAGGCGCGGGCTTTCGCATCATCATGGGCAACTTCAACGGCGAGCGCTTCGGCCTGGCCGCGGCGGCACTGGGCTTCTCGCAGGCCTGCCTGGACGAGGCGCTGGCCTGGGCGCGCCAGCGCAAGGCCTTCGGCGCCACACTCATCGAGCACCAGGCGCTGCGCCACAAGCTGGTGGACATGCAGATGCGCATCGCCTCCACCGAGGCCTGGCTCGAATCCGTGGCCGCGCAGGGCGACGCGCTCGCGGCCGGCGGCCGGGCCGACGCGCCCGAGTGGGTCGCGCAGGTGTGCCTCTTGAAGAACCACGCCACGCAGACGATGCAGTTCTGCGCCGACGCCGCCGTGCAGATCCTGGGCGGCATGGGCTACATGCGCGGCACGGCCAGCGAACGGATCTACCGCGAGGTGAAGGTGATGATGATCGGCGGAGGCGCCGAGGAGATCATGAAGGAGCTGGCCGCGCGGCAGCTCGGCTGGTAAGCCCGCCGCCTCAGCGGCACACGACCGTGGTGCCCACCGGCGAGCAGGTCTTGCCGTCGATGCTCTGGTAGCGCTGCAGCTTGCCGGTGTTCTGGTTGTAGTTGTTGCCCAGCCGGTCGGTGCAGCCGGTGGCGGGGTCGCACCTGCGGATGGGCGGGCGCTGGTCGCGCGGCGGCGGGGGACGCACCGCGCCTGCATAGGGATAGGGGTACGGGTAGGCCGGCGGGTAGTAGCCGTCCGCGGCCACCTGCGGGTCGCCGCCCAGGTCGCCGTCCCAGCGCTGCGCGTCGCTGCGCTCCTGCGGCTGGCCGCCGCGGCCGTCGATGATGACGGCGCCGGTGGGGGGCGCGGGCTGCGGGGCGGCAGGCGGACGCTGGCCGGCCGTCTCGCGGGCATTGCGCGCGGCACGGTCCTCGCCTTGCGGGTCGGGCAGCACGCTCACCGGCTCCTGCGTGGACACGCGCCGCTGCGGCCGGGTGCCGGCCGGGCAGCTGCCGTCGGTGTAGCTCACCTTGCCGGCGGCATCCTCGCAGCGCAGCACCTGCGCGCCGGCCGGGGCGGCCAGCACGGCCAACATCGCGGCGACGAGGAAAAAGAACGAGCGCATCTTCCGCATTTTGCAACGCGGGCTCGTGTTAGCGCGCGCTCCCGGGCTAGATTCGGAAGACCCCTACAGCCTGTCGAGTTCCTCGCCTTCGCGCATGCACTTTCGCCACCCGTCCGCCGTCATCGTCGCCATGGGCGTCAACCAGATCCTGGCCTTCGCCTCGTCCTACTACCTGGCGGCCGTGCTGGCCGCGCCCATGGGCCGCGACCTGGGCGTGGCGGCATCGACGATCTACGCGGCCTTCTCGGTGGCGCTGCTGGTGTCGGCCCTGGCCGGCCCGCACATCGGCCGCGCCTTCGATCGCTTCGGCGGCCGGCCGGTGCTGATGGCCACCAGCGTGCTGTTCGCACTGGCGCTGGTTCTGATCGGCACCGCGCAAAGCGCGACCTGGCTGTTCGCTGCCTGGGCGCTGCTGGGCCTGGCCATGTGCAGCGGCCTGTACGAGGGCGCCTTCGCCACGCTGGTGCGCATGTACGGCCATGGCGCGCGCAACCCCATCACCGGCGTCACCCTCTTCGGCGGATTCGCCAGCACCGTGGGCTGGCCGCTCAGCGCCTGGATGGCGGCGCACTTCGGCTGGCGCGGCGCCTGCATGGGGTGGGCGCTGCTGCACCTGATGGTTGCGCTGCCGCTCTATGCGTGGCTGCCCAGGGAAGCCGCCGGCCCGGCGCCCGCCGATGCAAATGCCACGCCGCACGATGCCAGCGCGGGATCGCCCGGCGCCACGCTGCGCGCGTCGCTGCTGCTGGCCCTGGTGTTCGCGGTGGCCTGGTTCAACAGCACCGCCATGGCGGCGCACCTGCCCACGCTGCTGGTCATCGCCGGCGCCTCCGCGGCGGCGGCCGTCACCGTGGCATCGCTGGTCGGGCCGGCGCAGGTGGGCGGGCGCATCCTGGAATTCGGCCTGCTGCGGCGCATGCATCCCCTGCTGTCGGCGCGCATCGCGGCGCTCACGCACCCGGCGGGGGCGGCCCTGCTGGCGCTGGCCGGCGCGCCNGCGGCTGCGGCCTTCGTGATCTTCCACGGCGCGGGCAACGGCATCCTGACCATCGCCAAGGGCACGCTGCCGCTGGCCCTCTTCGGCGCGGCCGGCTATGGCGAGCGCCAGGGCCTGCTGATGATGCCGGCGCGGGTCGCGCAGGCGGCGGCACCCTGGCTCTTCGGGCTGTGCATCGAGCGCTGGGGGCTGGGCTCGCTATGGATATCCAGTGCGCTGGCCGTGCTGGCCTTCGTGGCGCTGATGATGCTGCGAGCGCCCGAGCCAGCGCAGCCGAGCAGATGACCTCTGGCGCGTCACGGCCCGGAAACCCGGGTCGTCGCCATCCCGAACTCGCCGGACACTGCCGATGTGAGCCGGCGCAGGCGCAGCGTATTTCGGACCAGGACGTGAGGCCGCAGCAGCACATCCTTGCGCAGGAAGAACGATCGCCAGACCGCACGCGACAAGCTGTGCGCGTTACCGTGGCCCACCCGGTACACGGATCCCGCAAAAGGCAAGGGCTGGAGTGGTGAGCCCGCGGCCAGGCAGTCTTCGGTGGTTCGTGCGTGCTGGCCCAGCCAGCGCACATGTTCAGGCGTAGCCCGGGCCGCGGTGTCGGGGATCTTCATGAGGTCCCGATGCAGGATGTGCGTCGTGCCGCAGATCTTGTGAAGCGCCGACTGCGTGAGAACCCAGCGGCTCCCTTCGGACCAGCAGTAGCCGCGGTCGATGTACCAGCCGCGTACATGCGGGTGGCGCGCGACGAAGCCGGCGAGGCGCGACGACACGAAATCGTCGTCATCGACCACCATGTAGTGGTCGCTGTGCGGCGCATGCAGCAGGCCNGCCAGAACGCGCTGGCCCTTGTCGTACTTGAAAGCCTCGTACTTGACCGCATTGGTTCCGACGTCCGACCTTTGCAACTCGTGCAGCGAATTGGCCGGAAAGTCGACCCACGCGACACTGAATCGCCCGGGCAGTGGCGGCAAGTCCGAGCCGGCGTTGGCGACCACCACGGCGCGCCATGCGTCCGAGTCCTGGCTGGCGATCGATGCGGCCGTTTGTTCCAGGACGTGTTTGACGCGCGCCCAACTCCGCGCGTTCTGCGGATGTCGAACCGGCACGATGAAGGTGAGCATTGAAATACCTCGCGTCTGAAGTTGGCTGCATTGCATTCGTTGCGCTGGCGGGGATCCATCACGCAACGGGGAGCAGTCGGCCGGACGCGAACGCCAGCCTCGCCGCCTGGCGGCGGCTTATGCAGGTTCAGACTCACGTGGCAGGCTGCCGTCAGGGCAGCGCACGGCGACCGCCTGGACTCGTCGGCGCTCCACGCACCGCGAGTCGCTGGCATCCGCATTCCGATTCCAACTCCATCCCGCGGCGACTCTAGCTGCGGAGGTTGCCGTTCGCACTACCCAAAGATGAGGAGCCAGTGCCTTCCGCCGCCCAGGTGGCCTGCCCGATCTGCCACTCCTGCAACAACGGCCAACCCGAAACAGCCCCACCCGTCTCTCGGTCCGGGATTCCAGCCTCTCGCCACCCCGGATCAGCCGGCCCGCCTATGATGGCGGCCGAAATCGCCCTTTCCCCTCCCCTTTCGCGCACCCCAATCCCCCTGGTCGAGATGAAGCCGGAAGACCTTGAGCGTCTGGTCAGCCTGGAGATGCCTTTTGGCAAGCACAAGGGCTGCCTGATCGCCGACCTCCCCGGCAACTACCTCACCTGGTTCGCGCGCGAGGGATTTCCCAAGGGCGAAATCGGCCGGCTCCTGCAGCTGATGCACGAGATCGACCACAACGGACTCAAGCCCCTGCTGGCNCCGCTGCGCGAGAAGAACTCGCGCGGCCGCCATGCCGGAACCTGAACCNCTTTCTGGATCAACCTTGGAGACCACCGCATGACGACGGCAACCGCNACCCCCACCAACGACAAGAGCGCGAGCGCCAGCTACCCGGACACGCGCCTTCTGATCAACAACGAATGGTGCGACGCGGCCAGCGGCAAGAAGCTGGATGTGTACAACCCCGCCACTGGCAAGGTGATCGGCAAGGTGGCCCATGCCGGCATCGCCGACCTGGACCGCGCCCTGGCCGCCGCCCAGAAGGGCTTCGAGACCTGGCGCAAGACCCCCGCGCACGAGCGCGCCGCCATCATGCGCAAGGCCGCCGGCCTGCTGCGCGAGCGCGCCGCCGACATCGGCCGCATCCTGACGCAGGAGCAGGGCAAGCCCTTCGTGGAAGCGCGCGGCGAATCCATCGCCGGGGCCGACATCATCGAATGGTTCGCCGACGAAGGCCGCCGCGTCTATGGCCGCATCGTGCCCTCGCGCAACCTGGCGGCGCAGCAGCTGGTGATCAAGGAGCCCGTGGGCCCGGTCGCCGCCTTCACGCCCTGGAACTTCCCGATCAACCAGATCGTGCGCAAGCTGGGCGCGGCCCTGGCCAGCGGCTGCTCCTTCCTGTGCAAGGCCCCGGAAGAAACCCCGGCCTCGCCCGCCGCGCTGCTGCAGTGCTTCGTCGACGCCGGCATTCCCCCGGGCGTGATCGGCCTGGTNTACGGNGACCCGGCCGAGATCTCGGGCTACCTGATCCCGCACCCGATCATCCGCAAGGTGACCTTCACCGGCTCCACNCCGGTGGGCAAGCAGCTGGCCTCGCTGGCTGGCCTGCACATGAAGCGCGCCACCATGGAGCTGGGCGGCCACGCCCCGGTGATCGTGGCGGCTGACGCCGACATNGCGCTGGCCGTCAAGGCCGCCGGCGCCGCCAAGTTCCGCAACGCNGGCCAGGTGTGCATCTCGCCCACCCGCTTCCTGGTGCACAACAGCATCCGCGCCGAGTTCGCCAAGGCGCTGACCACGCAGACCGAGAAGCTCAAGCTGGGCGACGGCCTGGCCGAAGGCACCACGCTGGGCCCGCTGGCCAACGCGCGCCGCATCGCCGCCATGGACAAGATCCTGCAGGACGCACGCGCCACGGGCGCCAAGGTGNTGACCGGCGGCGAGCGCGTGGGCTCGGAAGGCAACTTCTTCGCCCCCACCGTGCTGGACGAGGTGCCGCTGAACGCCGACGTGTTCAACAACGAGCCCTTCGGCCCGATCGCCGCCATCCGCGGCTTCGACACGCTGGACGAGGCCATCGCCGAAGCCAACCGCCTGCCCTACGGGCTGGCCGGCTATGCCTTCACGCAGTCGATCAAGAACGCGCACCAGCTGTCGCAGCAGGTGGAAGTGGGCATGCTGTGGATCAACCAGCCGGCCGCGCCCACGCCCGAGATGCCTTTCGGCGGCGTGAAGGATTCGGGCTACGGCTCCGAAGGCGGCCCCGAGGCCATGGAGGCCTACCTGGTGGCCAAGGCCGTGTCGATCATGGCGGTCTGAGCAGGCTTCCCCGGCACGAGGGCGCGGCGCGAGCCGCGCCCTTTTTCATTGCTCGTCCGGATGTCTCGCCCCGAAGAAGAGCTGCATCTGCTCGCGCAGCGAGCCCTGGGTGTAGGCGGCGCCGGCCTGCTGGCCATCGCCGTCGGGGTTCGCGGTGGCCTGCATCAGCAGCAGGGGATGCGGAGCCCCCGGCGGCTCGTCGCAGCCGGCGCAAAGGCAGGCCGCGGCCAGGGCCAGCGGCAGCAGCGATTGAAAGTCAGGCATGGCCCACCCCTCCTTGCGGTGCCTCGCTCCCCGGATGCGCCCGCCGGCGGCACCGCCGCACCGGCGAAGCCCCAAGGTACGCCTGCGGCCGGGCGAACACAACACCCAGGATGTGGATGACCTTCGGCCTACGCCCTCAACGCAGGTTGAGGATCTCCACTTCCGGCAGTCCCGGCGTGCCCGCGGCACTGGCGCGCATCAGCCGCGGGCCGTCGCGGTAGAACTGCCAGCAGCCGTTGTCGGGCCGTCGCGCCTGGTTGGGCTGCATCGGTGGCGCGGCGTTGAAGCGCACGCACAGGCTGCCGTCGTCCTTGAGTTCCCAGCGCCCCGCGCCGTTCACGCCGGCACGGCCCACGGCCTGGCTGTTGTAGTAGATCAGGCCGCTGCTGCGCAGCTCCCAGCGCTGCAGCTCCTGCGGGCTGCCGTCCTCGAAGCTGTGCGACTTGCCGACGACCAGCTGCTGCAGTTCGTCTCGCGCCAGGTACTGGCGCCCGGCTGCGGATGACGACGGCGCGGGTCCGGCCGTGGGCGGGGCCAGTGCCACGACCGCCGGGGGTGCCGGGCGCGCCGGCTGGGGCGCCGGCGCGGCAGCAGGTGGGCCGGCCGGCGCGGGCGCGGGCGCGGCAGGCGCCGAATCACGTTCGCGCCGCGCATTCTCCAGGGCGGTCTCGATGTCCTTGGCCGGTGGCGCCGGCGGCCTCGCGGCGGGTGGCGGCGAGGCGGCGCCGCCGGCGAGACGCGAGCCCCGGCCCACCGGGTTGAAGCTGAAATCCGAGGTCAGCGAGGTGTTCACCCAGGGCAGCTGCCGGCCGTTGGTGTCGCGCAGCACGCGCACCCGCACGTTCTTGAACATCTGCTCGACTTCGATGCCGGGCACCGTCATCTCCTCGGCCAGGCTCTTGCTGTAGACGCTGTTGCCGCCGTCGGGCCCGTCTTCCGCCGCCGCGCCGGGCGCCGAGGCGAAGGCGATCAGCGTGCCGCGCGCGCCCATCTCGGCCAGCCCGCCGGCCGTGCGGATGTTGCGCGTCTTGCCGGCGAAGGGGTTGTTGCGGCAGGCATCGAGGATGACGATGCGCGGGAAGGACCCCACCTTGTCGATGCGCCCGATGAAGAGCTCGTCGATGTCTACCGACTGGTCCTTCACCTCCTCCTGGTCACGCAGGTTGACGTCCACCGGCAAAAGGAAGTTGCGCCCGTCGATCTGCACGCCGTGGCCGGCGTAGTAGAGCACCGCGATCGCGTCGTCCTGCTGCACCTCCCTGGCGAAGTCGCGCAGCACGCGGCGGAAGGGCACCACCGCCAGGTTGTACTGCTCGTTGACCTGGAAGCCCAGGACGCGCAGCCGCGTGGCGATCAGGCGCGCGTCGTTCTCGGGGTTGGCCAGGGGAAACTTCGGATAGCGGGCATTGCCGATCACCAGCGCGATGCGCTTGTCGGCGGCCTGCGCCGCGGTCCCCATAGCCACGCTCACCCAGGCGAGCGCGAGCAGCAGCAGCAAGGCGCGGCACAGCGGAGGGACGCGGCGTGCGGCGGTCATCCGTGCAATATCGGCCGATGGCACGCGCGATGCAAGTCGGCCACACGGCCAGCAACCGGCGCGGCACTTCGCCACAATGCGCGCCGCATCCCTGGTTCACCCCTCTTCGGAAATTCTTCATGGCGACCTTCGAATGGATCATCGCGCTGCTGCTCGGCGCGGCGCTGCTGGCGGCGCTGGCGCAGCGGGTGGGCGCGCCCTACCCCACCTTCCTCGCCCTCGGCGGGGCGGCGCTGGCCTTCGTGCCCGCCAGCCCACAGTGGACGCTGGACCCGCACCTGGCGCTCACGCTTTTCGTCGCACCGGTGCTGGTGGACGCGGCCTACGACACCTCGCTGCGCGACCTGCGGCGCAACTGGCGGCCGGTGGCCGGGCTGGTGATCGCGGCGGTGGGCACCACCGTGCTGGCCGTGGCGCTGGTGGCGCGCTGGCTGGTGCCCGGCATGTCCTGGCCGGTGGCCATCGCGCTGGGCGCCATCGTCGCGCCGCCGGACGCGGCGGCCGCCACCGCCGTCATGCGCCAGGTGAAGCTGCCGCACAAGCTGCTCAAGATCCTCGAGGGCGAAAGCCTGCTCAACGACGCCAGTGCGCTGCTGATCTACCGCCTGGCCATCATGACCCTGCTGGCCGGCCACCTGAGCCCCGGCGCCTACGTGCCGGTGCTGCTGCTCACGCTGGTCGGCAGCCTGGTGGCGGGCGTGGCATGCGCGCGGGTGCTCCAGCCCATGCTGCGGCGGATGGAGGACGTGGCCATTGCGCTGATCGTGCAGTTCGCCCTCACCTTCGCGGTGTGGATCGCGGCCGAGGCGGTGGGCCTGTCGGGCATCCTCACGCTGGTGGCCTACGCGATGACGGTGGCGCGCAACGGCAGCCGCGAGCTGCCGGCGCGCATGCGGGTGCCGATCTTCACCGTGTGGGAGATCGTGGTCTTCATGCTCAACGCCTTTGCCTTCGTGCTGATCGGCCTGCAGCTGCGGCCCATCTGGCAGCGGCTGGAGGCGAGCGGCGGGCAGTCGCACGCGGTNGCCACGGCCCTGGCGGTGCTGGCCGCGACCATCGCGGCGCGCTTCGCCTGGGTCCTGTGCTACCACGCCATCAAGCGATGGCGCCTGGCAAGCGCACCGGCCGGCACGCCGCGGCCGACGATGGGTGGCGGCATCGTGCTCTCGTGGGCGGGCATGCGCGGCATCGTCACGCTGGCCGCGGCCTTCGCCATACCGGAGACGCTGCCGGGCGGCGAGCCCTTCCCGCACCGCGACCTGATCCTGCTGTGCGCGTTCGCGGTGGTGCTGGGCACGCTGGTGCTGCAGGGCCTGACCATGGCGCCGCTCATCCGCGCCTTCGGCCTCAGCGACGACGACCCCGTGGGCCGCGAGATCCGGCTGGCGCGCGCGCATGCCTACGGTGCGCTGATCGAGTCCATCGGCGACGAGCAGAGCCTCGCGGCCAGGCTGCTGCGCAAGGAGTACGCCGCGGTGGTGGAGCTCAACGCCAGCGTCGCGCCCGATGCGCCGGTGGAGGAGGTGCCGGGCGGCCCGCTGCGCCGCCGCGCCATCGCCGCCGCGCGCGAGCGCGCCTTCGAGCTGCGCCGCGACGAGGTGATCGGCGACGATGCCTACCGGGTGCTGGTGCGCGAGCTGGACTGGGCCGAACTCAGCGCGGGCGGCGCGCGCGCCTAGTGCGCCGCGGCGCCACAATGCGGGCCATGACAACGAGACTTTTCGGCGCGGCCCTGCTCGCGCTCCTGCTGGCCGGCTGCACCGGCTACCGGCCGCCGCCGGGCTACGACGTGTGTGCCACCCGGCCGGGCACCTGGGAATGCCAGGTCGAGCAGTACCAGAAAGTCGACTCGCCCTGAGCGGGCACCGGGGAAAACGCGAAACCCGCCAGGACGTGGCGGGCCGGATCGGGAGAGGGATCGGGGAAGCGGCCTACTGCCCGGCCGACTCGTCCTTCGCAGGCACCGCCTGCTGCAGCTTGTGGTGGCGCACGACGTACACCAGGGACCCTGCACAAGCCAGAACCAGACCCACAGCCAGAACTGCAATCGCACTATGCATTCTTGTCTCTCGCGGTTTGTTCTTGATGCCCACAGGCTAAGGGCAAGCCGCGGCCGCGGCACTCAGGGATCACCCGGGGAATTTGCGCTCCCCGCAACGCCAGGCCCCCGCGCCTAGGGCAGGTTTTCCCTGAAGATCACCTGGCTGCGCGTGGCCTCCACGCCGGACATCATGTCGCGCCGGTCGCGCAGGTTGGTGAAGATGCGCACGCAGGTGAGGATGGCGCTTTGCGGGCTCTGGTTGATCACCGCGTCCATCGTTCCATCGATGAGCAGGGCCCGCGTGTCGGGCGTGAGGCCATGGCCGATGAAGACCACGCGGTGCTCGTGCCCGCCCTCCTTCAGCGCCCGGCCCACGCCCTCGGCGGCGCCGCCGATGTTGTAGATGGCGGCCAGGTCCGGGTGCTGCTCGAGGATGGCGCGGGTCTGGCGGTAGTTGGTGCGCTCGTCGTCGTAGCCCTCGCGCAGGTCCAGCACCTGCAGCTGCGGGTACTCCTCGGCCATCAGCTGCATGAAGCCGGCCTCGCGCTCCTCGTGGGCCCGGTAGCTCAGCGAGCCGGCGATCATCGCCACCTTGGCGCGCCGCGCCGGCCCGAGGAAGCGGCCGATGAGGTAGGCCGCAGTGCGGCCGGCGGCGCGGTTGTCCAGGCCCACGTAGGCCACGCGCTTCGAATGCGAGAGGTCCGACACCAGCGTGATCGAGGGCACGCCCAGCTCGGCCAGTCGGTCCACCGCCTCGCGCACCAGCGGATGCTCCAGCGCCATGAAGGCCACCCCGTCCACCCGCTGGCCGCGCCGGCGCAGCAGGGCGGCCAGCGCCTCGGGGTCGAAGCTCTGGATGAAGGCGGTCTTGCAGTTGACGTTGAAGGGCGCCCAGTGCTCCTGCGAGAAGCCNACCCACTCGCCCAGCATGCGCAAGAAAAGGCTGCTGCGGTCGGGCAGCACGAAGAGCAACTGCATGGGCTCGGGCGCGAGCGCGGCGTGCAGCTCGTGGCGCGGCAGGTAGTCCAGCTGCGCGGCCGCCTGCACCACGCGCTGCACCGTGGCCTGCCGCACGCCGGGGCGGCGATGCAGCACGCGGTCCACCGTGGCGGTGGACACGCCGGCGAGGCGGGCCACGTCGGCCACGCCCGGAAGGCTGCGCGTCATTGCGGGGCTGTCTCCATCCATCAATCCATCAAAAACCATCAATGTACCGGCTTGGGGCCAGCGGGCCGCGAGCCTATCGTAAGCAGCCTGTCCACGGCAAGCGTGCCGGGNCATCTGCAAGACGCATCAGGAGCAACGATGGAGACAACGAGCGAGAGACTGAAGGGCCGCGTGGCCCTGGTGTTCGGCGCCGGCGCGGCCGGCGAGGGCTGGGGCAACGGCAAGGCGGCCGCCGTGGCCTATGCGCGCCACGGCGCCAAGGTGGTGGCGGTGGACCGCGACGGCGCGCTGGCCCAGGCCACCTGCGAGCTCATCCGCGGCGAAGGCTTCGCGGCGCAGGCCGTGGCGGCGGACGTGACCGCCTTCGACCAGGTGCAGCACGCCGTGTCGGTGGCACTGGAGAGCTACGGCCACGTCGACATCCTGCACAACAACGTCGGCATCACCTCCCAGGGCGGCCCGGTGGAGACCACCGAGGAGACCTGGGACCGCGTGATGACGGTCAACGTGAAGAGCATGTTCCTCACCTGCAAGGCGGTGCTGCCGCTGATGGAGGCGCAGGGCCGCGGGGCCATCGTCAACATCGGCGCGCTGGGCGGCGTGCGCTGGACGGGCTATGCCTACTGCGCCTANGCNGCCTCCAAGGGCGCGGTGAACTCGCTCACNCAGAGCGTGGCGCTGCAGTACGCGGCCNAGGGCATCCGGGCCAACTGCATCCTGCCGGGCGTGATGGACACGCCGCACATCTACAAGCAGATCTCGGGCTTCTACCCGAGCACCGAGGAGATGGTGGCCGCGCGCCACAAGCTCTCGCCCACCGGGCGCATGGGCGACGGCTGGGACGTGGCCAACGCGGCCGTGTTCCTGGCCTCGGACGAGGCGCGCTACATCAACGGCGTGGAGCTGCTGGTGGACGGCGGCATGCACGTGCGCTGCAACTGAGCGCTCCTCTGCAGGGTCCATCAAAACCCATCAGACTTGCGGTTTGCGCCCGGCGCGCGACCGCCCTATCTTTCCCCGGCGGCGCGACAGGCATCACGACAACACAGCGCCGGCCTCTGCATCGACAGGCCAGACACCACAAACACAGGAGACAAGACATGAGCCAATCGCCCCTCTTCAGCCGCCGCAGCCTGCTGCGCAGCTTTTCCGCGCTGCCGGCTGCCGGCCTGGTCGGCGCCCTGCCGCGCCTGGCGCATGCGGCGCCGGAGTTCAGCTTCAAGTTCGGCAACAACCTGCCGGTGACCCATCCGCTGAACGTGCGCGCCAACGAGGTGGCCGCGCGCATCGCCAAGGAGAGCAACGGCCGCATGGAGATCAAGGTGTTCCCCAACAACCAGTTGGGCGGCGACACCGACATGCTCGCGCAGGTGCGCAGCGGCGGCCTGGAGATCTTCAACCCCGGCACCATGGTGATCGCCACCCTGGCGCCCATCAGCGCCATCACGGCGGTGGGCTTTGCCTTCTCCAACTACGAGCAGGTGTGGGGCGCGGTGGACGGCAAGCTGGGCGACGCGATCCGCGCCTCCTTCGCCAAGGTCGGCCTCTACACCTTCGACAAGATGTGGGACAACGGCTTCCGCCAGACCACCACCAGCACCAAGGCGATCAAGACGGCGGCCGACCTGGAGGGCCTGAAGATCCGCGTGCCGGTGAGCCCCATGGGCATCTCGATGTTCAAGTCGCTGGGCGCCTCGCCCACCAGCCTGCAGTTCTCCGAGGTCTACTCGGCCCTGCAGACCAAGGTGGTGGATGCGCAGGAGAACCCGCTGGCCATCGTGCAGACGGCCAAGCTGTACGAGGTGCAGAAGTTCTGCTCGGTCACCAACCACAGCTGGGACGGCTACCACCTGGTGGTCAACGGCCGCGCCTGGAAGGGCCTGCCCGACGACCTGAAGACCATCGTGTCGCGCGCCTTCAACGAAGGCGGCCTGCAGCAGCGCGAGGACCTGCGCAAGCTCAACGAATCGCTGCAGGCGGACCTGGCCGCCAAGGGCATGGCCTTCAACACCGCCGCGCCCGACAGCTTCCGCGCGCAGCTGCAGAAGTCGGGCTTCTACGCCGAGTGGAAGAACAAGTTCGGCGCCGAGGCCTGGGGCCTGCTCGAGGCCACGGCCGGCAAGGTGTCCTGAAGTGAACGCAGCCCCGACCATGGGCATGCATGGCGCGAGCCCGCAGGCACCGGTAGCGGCCACCGGATGGCGCGCCGGCGTGGACGCGCTGGACCGCTGGCTGGGCCGGCTCACGGAGATCCCGGCCGCCGCCCTGGTGCTGGCCAACATCGTGGTGCTGCTGGCGGGCGTGGTGTCGCGCTACGTCTTCCATTCGCCGCTGGTGTGGTCCGACGAGCTGGCCGGCATCATGTTCCTGTGGATGTCGATGCTGGGCGCCGTGGTGGCGCTGCGCCGCGGCGAGCACATGCGCATGACGGCCTTCGTGGCCAAGGCCTCGCCGGGCGTGCGCGCCTTCCTCGACGTATTGGCGCTGGCGGCCTCGCTGGCCTTCTTGCTGCTCATCGCGCATCCGGCCTTCGAGTACGCCTCGGAAGAAGCCATCGTGGTCACGCCCGCGCTGGAGATCAGCAACGCCTGGCGCGCATCGGCCCTGCCGGTGGGCGTGGCGCTGATGGTGCTGGTGAGCCTGCTGCGCCTCCTGCGCGTGAGCACGCCGGCACGCACGCTGGGCGCGCTCGCTCTGGTGGGCGTGCTGTGTGCCGTCTTCTGGTCGATGGCGCCGGTGCTGATGCCGCTGGGCAAGCTCAACCTGCTGATCTTCTTCGGCGGCGTGGTGGGGGCCTGCGTGTTCGCGGGCGTGCCGATCGCCTTCTCCTTCGCGCTGGCCACCTTCGGCTTCCTCGCGCTGACCACGAAGACGCCGATGCTGGTGCTGGTGGGCCGCATGGACGANGGCATGTCGCACCTGATCCTGCTGGCGATTCCGCTCTTCGTGTTCCTGGGCCTGCTGATCGAGATGACGGGCATGGCCAAGGCGATGGTGCAGTTCCTCGCCAGCCTGCTGGGCCATGTGCGCGGGGGCCTGAGCTACGTGCTGATCGGCGGCATGTACCTGGTGTCGGGCATCTCCGGCTCCAAGGCGGCGGACATGGCGGCCATCGCGCCAGTGCTGTTTCCCGAGATGAAGAAGCGCGGCGCCAAGCCGGGCGATCTGGTGGCGCTGCTGTCGACGACGGGCGCGCAGACCGAGACCATTCCGCCGTCGATCGTGCTCATCACCATCGGATCGGTGACCGGCGTGTCGATCGCGGCGCTCTTCACCGGCGGCCTGGTGCCGGGACTGGTGCTCGGCGTGGCGCTGTGCGCCGTCGTGTGGTGGCGCTACCGGCATGAAGACCTCTCGGGCGTGGAGCGCGCCAGCGGCCGCGCCATCGGCAAGGCCTTCGTCTACGCGCTGCCGGCCGTCGCCCTGCCCTTCGTGATCCGCGCGGCGGTGGTGGAAGGCGTGGCCACCGCCACCGAGGTGTCGACCATCGGCATCGCCTACTCGGTGCTGGCGGGGCTGCTGCTGTACCGCCAGTTCGACTTCAAGCGCATCCTGCCGATGCTGATCGAGACGGCCGCGCTGTCGGGCGCCATCATCTTCATCATCGGCGCGGCCACCGGCATGGCGTGGGGCCTGACGCAGTCGGGCTTCGCGCAGGACCTGGCCGCGGCCATGGAGGCGATGCCCGGCGGCAAGGCCGGCTTCATCGCGATCTCGGTCATCGCCTTCATCGTGCTGGGCAGCGTGCTGGAGGGCATCCCGGCCATCGTGCTGTTCGGGCCGCTGATGTTCCCCATCGCCCGCGCGGTGGGCGTGCACGAGGTGCACTACGCGATGGTGGTGGTGCTCTCCATGGGCCTGGGCCTGTTCGCGCCGCCCTTCGGCGTGGGCTACTACGCGGCCTGCGCCATCGGCAAGGTGGACCCGGTGGAAGGCATGCGGCCGATCTGGGGCTACCTGGTGGCGCTGATGGTCGGGCTGGTGCTGGTGGCGGCGGTGCCTTGGTTCTCGACCGGCTTCCTGGGCAAGTA
>Ga0055534_1000590_pt1 | contig 18932 bp, 9 predicted proteins | sample AraplaCol_mLB_r2_2_FD_54993 | JGI IMG/M metagenome (GOLD analysis project Ga0055534, IMG submission 54993) | Arabidopsis root microbial communities from North Carolina, USA - plate scrape MF_Col_mLB_r2 | ecosystem: Host-associated > Plants > Roots > Endosphere | place: USA: North Carolina... | reverse complement strand
CTGTCTGCCGCCGCCCACGCAGCCGACATTCACGTCGTCGCCTCGGGTGGTTTTGCCCAAGCCTACAAGGATCTCTCCGTTCCGTTCGAGCAAGCCAGCGGCGACCGCCTGGTCTCGGCATGGGGGCCATCGATGGGAACAACGAAAAATGCAATTCCGGCACGCCTCGCGCGTGGCGAACCCATCGACGTCGTCATCATGGTGGGCGACGCGCTCGACAAGCTGATGGCCGAAGGAAAACTCGAGCCGGGCAGCAAGGTCGTGCTGGCCAACTCACCGATCGCATGCGCCGTCAAGCATGGCGCCGCGAGACCAGATATCAGCACGGTCGACGGATTGCGGCAAGCCTTCCTGAACGCGTCCCACGTGGCCTACTCCGACAGCGCAAGCGGCGAATACATCAAACGCCAGTTGCTGGAAAAACTCGGCATCAAGCAGGCAATGGATGGCAAGGCGACGCAGATTCCAGCCACTCCGGTGGGCGAGATCATCGCGCAAGGNGAGGCGGACTTTGGATGCCAGCAGCGCAGCGAGCTGCAGCCGGTAAAAGGCATCGACATTATCGGCACGCTCCCAGAGGAAGTTCAGCTCCGCACCCAGTTTGCCGGCGCACTTGTACGCGGCGCCAGCCATCCGGAGGCCGCTCGCCAGCTCTTGCGTTTTCTCGCATCACCCGCAAACGCGGCAACCATCGAGGCAACAGGCCTGGAACCGGTAACTACACAGCACTGAACCCAATCTTCACGCTGGCGCAGTGCGCCGGTGGTTTTTCCTGAGAGGTTATTATGACAAGCTACTCCACCATCGGCGCCAGCGTACCGGCTCCTGCCGAAACCGTACCGGTGCTCCGCACGTCCAAGCTCGGCACGGTCATCCGCGTCACCAGCGGGAACTTCATCGAAATGTATGATTTCTTCCTGTTCGGTTTTTATGCACAGCAGATAGCCGCCGCGTTCTTTCCATCCACGAGCGAATATGCGGCACTGATGATGACTTTCGCCACCTTTGGCGCAGGCTTCTTCATGCGTCCGCTGGGCGCCGTCATCCTGGGCAGCTATATCGACCGCATTGGCCGGCGCAAAGGCCTGGTGCTAACCCTTGGCATCATGGCCTCGGGCACTGCCCTGATCGCATTCGTTCCGGGCTATGCGAGCATCGGCTTGCTGGCGCCGCTGCTGGTACTGATCGGGCGTCTGCTGCAAGGCTTTTCGGCTGGCGTGGAATTGGGCGGCGTTTCCGTCTACCTGTCCGAGATGGCAACGCCGGACAACAAGGGCTTCTACGTCAGCTGGCAGTCAGCCAGCCAGCAAGTCGCCATCATCTTTTCCGCAGCACTCGGATATGCGCTCAATCACACCCTTGCCAATGACGTGATCGCCGACTGGGGCTGGCGCATCCCGTTCTTCGTTGGCTGTTCGATCATTCCCGTGGTGTTCTATATTCGCCGCTCCTTGCAGGAAACCGAGGCTTACCTGAAACAGAAGACGCACCCAACCTTCCGCCAGATGATGCGCACGATTGCCCTGAACTGGCCCCTGGTCACGGTAGGCGCCATGCTGGTTGTGCTGACCACCGTCGCGTTCTACATGATCACCGTGTACACGCCGACTTTCGGCAAGAGCGTGCTCAAACTGAGCACCGAAGAAAGCCTGCTTGTCACGCTGTGCATCGGCTTGTCGAACTTCATCTGGCTCCCGGTCATGGGCGCACTCTCCGATCGCATTGGGCGCTGGCCGGTCATGGCTGCCTGTTCGGCCCTTGTGGCGCTGACGGCCTATCCTGCGCTGTCGTGGCTGATCGCCAACCCGAGCTTTGCCAATATGGTGCTGGTTGAACTCTGGCTGTCGTTCTTGTACGGTAGCTACAACGGCGCCACCATTGTCGCGCTGACTGAAATTATTCCCGCCCAGGTGCGAACCACNGGCTTTTCGCTGGCCTACAGCTTGGCTACGGCACTGTTCGGGGGCCTCACGCCACTGCTGTCGACCTGGCTGATTGAAGTGAGCGGCAATAAGGCTGCGCCGGGAATCTGGTTGGCTGGCGCCGGCGCGATCAGCCTGGCGGCAACCTATCTGGTGTACCGCGGCATCGTCAGGGAACGAGATCCTGGTCGTAAGTAAAAGGAATGCACGAGTGATATCGCCTGTTGCTTTTTATTCAGGCGCCGGTGAATTTCATAAAGTCTTCTGGGAATATTCATAATTGCCAAGCTGTGTCGGTCGCCCGGACAATTGCCATNAAGCAACCATGAGAGTTGGAAGGATGGCATGAAAAAACACAAGATCCGGACGATCGCCATGTCGATAATCGCGGCCAGCCTGGCGGCAGGCTGCGGCGGCGACCTGGCGGACACCCGCGGTACAGTTCCAGCAGAAAACGCCAGCAACACGCCGGCCTCAATCGGCACAGGTGGCGCGCAGGGTACTGGCAACGTACCCAGCACTGGCGGCACTCCCGACGCTGGCGCACGCCCACTACTGGCAATCCGCCGGCTACTGGCGGCACAGCTGGCACAGGCGACACACCTGCGGTTGGCAGCACGCCCGTCACTGGCGACATTGCGGTTCGCGTTTTCAGCCACCCAGGCACCCCTCTCACCCTTTCGGACCTCAATACGCTCAAGGCCTACGTCGACCAGGGCCGGCAACCATGGAAGTCTGCCTACGACAACCTGGTAAACGACGGCCATGCCAGGCTCACCTTCACCATGGCAGGGCCCTATGCGAAAGTAAGCCGGGCCCCCGACGAGAACCTCGGCGCATGGCGCAGCGACATGATCGCGGTCTGGAACCTCTCGCGCATGTGGCATTTCACCGGCAACCAGGAATATGCAAAAAAGGCCCGCGAAATCCTCATGGCATGGGCTACCACCCATGTCGAGTTTTCCGGACGCGAATCGATGCTCGACCTGGGCGACTACGCCTACATGTTTGTGGGCGGCGCGGACATCTGCGCGGCACATGGCAAGGCTGGACGGAAGCCGACACTGCCACGGTAAAGAAGTACTTCAAGAATGTCCTGATACCGGCATCGAACCCTTATGGCGAACACCAGTTCGGCGCCGCCAACAAGGGCGCGCTGGCCCTGGTTGCCCTCGGCTTGATGGCCATCTTCAACGACGATGCGCCGGCGGTGGACAAGGTCGTTTACCAAGTGCGCACGCTGGCCCACATCGGGCTGCGCAATTCCAATGATCTCGGCATGCTCGGCGATTCCCTGCGCGACCAGGGCCACTTCCACGGCCAGCTCAAATCGTTGACCATGCTCGCCGAGGCGCTCTGGAAACAAGGCATCGACATCTATTCCGACCTGGACGACCGGCTCCTGGCAGCTGGTGAATATTTCGCGCGGGTGAACGAGCTCGTGCCGACCGCTGCACTCCCTTTCGGCACCACCGATGCCTATTACACTGCCGACATGACCAACCGCGGATGGGGCGGCGGGGGTGGCGGGAATATCATGCTCAATCAGATCCATGCCGCCTACGCCATCCGCAAAGGCATGCAGGCCCCGTTTATCGCGCAACGACGCCTCTGGATGCCGGTGGACGCCTACAGCTTCATGTTCCTGAAGGATACCGACACCTCCACCGCGGTTCCAGCACCTCAGCTTGCCCTGCCTGCGACCACCTCGCTCACCGCGGGTTTGAGCAGCGTTGATTTAGGCGGCGCCACCCCTACCGGTAGCGCCAGTTATGCCGCCGGCAAATGGACCGTGACCGGCGCGGGGAGCGAGATCTGGGGCACTAACGACAGCTGCCACTTCGCCTACAAGGCCCTGGTTGGCGACGGCGCCATCATTGCCAAGGTTGAATCGGTCGGTGACACCGGTCCGTCTGCCAAGGCGGGCGTGATGATACGCACCAGCCTTGACCAGGGCGCCCCGCGTGCCTGGATGGCCGTCGCCAATCGGGTTGCGGCCGAGCAGAATATGCAGAAGCTCACGGCGTATGGCGGCAGCAATTACGCCAACAAGGCACTTCCACTCGCAAACGCCGCGGACTCGTATTGGCTGAAGCTCGAGCGCATCGGCAACGTCATCACCGGCTACCTGTCTCCCGATGGCACCAACTGGGCCGCCACAGATCTCGGCCGCATCGACGGGCCCCTTCCGGCCACGATCTATGTGGGCCTGGTGGTTTCATCGACCGTCAACGGCACGCCGAACCGCTCCGTCTTCAGCAACGTGCAGATCACCGGGGGCGACGGTAATGCGCCGACTTTGATCCCTGCAGCCCCGGCAGCGCTGCTTGCCGCGCCGGGCGATGGCGCCGTTCCGCTGCGCTGGCAGCGCTCTTTCGGCGCCACCCGCTACATAGTCAAGCGCGCCACATCCAGCGGCGGCCCCTACACGACCATCGCGACGGATGTCCGGGGCGGCAGCTTCACCGACAAATCGGTCACCAACGGCGTGACCTACTACTACACCGTCACGGCGGCAAATTCCGCTGGGACGAGTGCCAATTCTCCCGAGGACTCCGCCAGACCGGAGCACCCGATGGTCAACGTCGCCTCCGGCGGTACCGCCAACGACAATACGAGTAACACAGGCAACGCCAAGCGCGCTTTCGACAGCAACTCGGCGACGCAATGGTTCTCCAAAGGTGTGCAGGGCTGGCTGCAGTATGACCTCGGACACACGGAGACAGTACAGCGCTACTCCGTCATCAGTTCCAACAACGCGGTTGCGCGCGATCCGAAGGACTGGCAGCTCCTGGGCTCCAACGACGGCGTGACCTGGCAAACACTCGACGCACAAAACAACCAGGTATCCGACCGTCCCTACGCGTTGAAGAATTACCCGGTCTCGCGACCCGGCTCCTATCGCTACTACCGGCTCAATATCACAGCCAATAACGGCGACACCACATCTACCGGCCTCGGCGAATTCGGACTATTCGTTTCCAAACCATGAAAATGAAGCTTATCAGATGCATCGCCGGCCTGAGCCTGGTGAGCGGCCTTGCGGCCTGTGGCACCACCCTGCAAGCGCCAAAGTCCGCAGCCGCGACATTTAACTGGGTATCCAGCCCGCCGCTTATTTCGCCCCAGCCTGATCCGGACCAGACGATCTATGGGGTGAAAGATCCCTCGATCGTCTACCTGAACGGCAAATACCATGTCTTCATGACGAGCGCCGGGTCGTCGGGCTGGGGACTCGCGTACACGAGCTTTGACAAGTGGTCGGAAGCATCGTCCGCCAAGATCGTCCCACTAGACAAGTCCCCGATGGGACCAGGCTATCGCGCGGCGCCACAGGTGTTCTACTTCGCTCCGCAGAAGACCTGGTATCTGATCTACCAGGGCGCGGACCCGCTTTACTCAACTTCGAACGATATCAGCGATCCCACATCCTGGACCGCGCCCAAGCCCTTGTTTTCCGTCGTGCCCGACATCATCAAGCATCCACAAGGACATGGCTGGCTCGATTTCTGGGTAATCTGCGATGAGAAAAAGTGCTACCTGTTCAATACCGATGACCATGGCCGCCTGCTGCGGTCCGAAACCGATATCGGCCGGTTCCCGAATGGCTTCCATAACACCGTTGCAGTCCTGAACGAAAAGACGGAGGACTTGTTCGAGGCCAGCAATACCTACCGGATTGCGAACACCCAAACATACATCACCCTTGTCGAAGCCATGTCGCCGAAGGGACGCTACTTCCGAATCTGGAAGAGCAATGGCCTCGATGGAAAATGGGAACCGTTCTCGTCGGCGCCAATGAACACTTTCGCCAGCAGCACCAACGTTGAACAGCTTTGGTCAGATGGCATTTCCCATGGCGAAATCATTCGGACGAACGCCGACCAGACCATGACGATCGATCCGTGCCGCCCCCTTGAGTACCTGTTCCAGGGGAATGACCCGGCAGTGCGCGTGAGCGACTACATCAAGCTCCCCTATCGCCTTGGAGTGATCACAGCAAAGGGGAGAAATCCCGTGAGTGCGCTCTGCCGTTGAAGATAGCCGGCGAGCGCACAGGCCGCTGTGCAATTTCATTCGGTGCATTGGCGGTATTAGGAATTGCCATGACATCCCGCAACTTCCACAATTCACTCGGCGGCAACTACACTATTTGGAAAGGTTTTCATGAAGGAATTCAAATTACGGGTGATCGTTCTTTCGTTCATCGCAGCGGGCCTCGCCGCGGGCTGTGGCGGCGGTTCAGGCGGCACGGGCAATGCTGCCGCACCAGGCAACGCCAGCACGACACCGCCTTCAGCCAGCACAGGCAGCACGCCTCCCGGCACTGGTGCCGGAACCGATACCGGTACTGGCAGCACGGGTAGCGCCGGCAACACGGACAACACCGGTACCGCGGGCAGCAAAGCCACCAGCTGGAACAGTGTGAAATGGGGCGGTGGCGGCTACGTCAGCGGCCTGATTTTCCACCCGACTACCGCCAACCTGCTGTATGCGCGCACCGACATCGGCGGCGCCTATCGCTGGAANCAGGCGACCTCCTCCTGGACGCCNATCACCGATGGCCTGGGTTTCGGTGCGGCAGAGAGCAANTACCACGGCATCGAAAGNATCGCCCTNGATCCGAACAACGACCAGCTGGTCTACATGGCCACCGGCATGTACACGTTTGAAGGCAACGGCCGCCTGTACGTTTCCAGCGACCGCGGCGACCACTGGACGCACATCGACCTGCCCTTCCCGCTCGGAGGCAACAACGGCGGCCGCGCCATGGGCGAGCGCCTGATGGTCGATCCGAACAAGCCATCGATCCTGTTCTACGGCTCGCGCACGGCCGGACTGTGGAAGAGCGCCGACTCGGGCCAGACCTGGAGCCAGGTGAACTCACTGTCGGCTGTCAAATTGACCTCGGACCAGATCAGTGCCGCCGGCGGCGGCATGGGCGTCGAACTGGTGGTCTACGACACCGGCACCAAGGGCAGCGGCGCGGCGACCCAGACCATCTACGCCGCCGTCGCCCCCGACTACGCCAGCGTGGCGGGCCTGAGCGCCAACCTGTACAAATCGACCGACGGCGGTGCAACATGGGCCCCTGTCGCAACGCCGGTGTCCGGCTACCACATCCCGCACATGGTGCGCGCNGCGGACGGCATGTTCTATGTCGTGTTTACCAAGGATGCCGGCCCTGGCGCCGGCGGCCCCGGCCGCTTCTACAAGTTCGATGGCACGACCTGGACCCTGCTCAAGAGCGAAGACCCGAACGGCGGCACCAACTTCGGCCTGGGCGGCGTGTCGGTGCAAGGCAGCGGCGCCACCACCCGCATTGCGCTGGGCGTGACCAATTCCTGGGGCAGCTGGAGCGGCCAGCAGATCGTGCAGCTGTCTGACGACGCCGGCAANACCTGGCGCGAAATCGAAGCCACCATGGCGGGCGAAACCGCNTCGGGCTGGGTCGACGATGTCGAGATCGATCCGTCAAACCGCGACCACATNCTGCATGTGCACGGNGGCGGCATCGTTGAGACCAAAAATGCTTCTTCGGCGACGCCGACCTGGAACGGCAACATCACCAACATCGAAGAGACCGCAACCCTGTCGCTGGTCACGCCGCCGGCTGGCGCGCCGTACAAGTTCATCAACAGTGCGGGCGATATCGGCACTTGGCTGCAGACCGACCTTACAGCCAAACCAACCTTGGCCCCGACTGCCAACTGGAGCAATGGCAACACCGCCGACATGGCCTGGTCCGACCCGCTGTTTATCGCCGGCGCGGGCGTCGCCAACTGGTCCGGTGCTGGCGGCTTCGGCTTCTGGTCCGGCGACGGCGGCAAGACGTGGTCGAACTTCGCCACCCTGCCCGCCGGCGCCCAGGCCAACATCGGCGCCGCCGCCAGCCTGGTAGTTCCGTCCCGCAACAGCATCATCTGGGCGCCTGCCAATTCGGTGCCGTCCTACACCAGCAATAACGGCGCCAGCTGGACCGCGACCAACCTGCCGACGCTTCCTGCGGTCGCCCAAGGCTGGGACCGCGGCTACCATCTGGCCGCCGACCGCAAGAACCCCAACAAGGTCTATGCCTACGATTCGGGCGGCGCGACCTGGGGCACGGCGGGCAAGGTCTACGTGTCGACCGATGGCGGCCACAGCTTCACACTGAGCCAGGGTTCGGTGACGGCAAGCCTGGCGCCAAATGCTTTCTGGGCGACTTCGCTTGTCGTCAACCCGAACGTGGAAGGCGACCTCTGGCTGGCCGATGGCAACACCGTCTACCATTCGCTCGACTCGGGAGCGAGCTGGACCAAGCTCAACAACTTCGCTTCCGGAGGCGGCACGCAGGGCGCCAGCCTGATCGCACTGGGCAAGGCAGCCAGCGGCGCCAAGTACTCGGCCGCGATCTACGTGGTGGGCACGGTCGGCGGCGTGTGGGGCGTCTACCGTTCCGATGATGCCGGCGCCAGCTGGACCCGCTTCAACGACGACGCCCACCAGTTCGGCGGCATCGGCGTGATGGCGGCCGACTGGAACACGTACGGGCGCATCTATATCTCCGGCACCGGCCGCGGCCTGCTCTACTCTAACTAAGGAACGTAGATCGCAGGTCCGCGAGGGCAGCTTCGGCTGCCCTCATTTGCCTCCCCCTTTCGAATCCAGCAATTATCCCAACTGACGAAAGGCTTCCTTATGGCCTTCACCCGACGTTCCATGCTCAAAGCCACCCTCGTGGCGCTGCCGGCGCATTGTGGCGCTTGCGGCCTGGGACAACTTGTGCTTCCAGCGCCGGGTGCCGCAGCTGCTGTTCCGATTGATACGGCTCGTGCCTGCTTGGCAGATCAGGTGCGTTTGCTGCCGGGAAGTCCGTTTTACGTGCGGCAGGAGCTGCACCGCAANGGCGTGCTCGCNTCGTATGCNCCCGATAAGTTGCTTTACCCCTACCGCGCTTTGGCCANACTTNCCCAGCAAGAAGGCATCGGGAGCGGCTACGACGGCTGGGACAGTGGCTTTCTCCGGGGNCACATGACAGGCCACTATTTGTCCGCCGCCTCGCGCATGGCAGCAGCCACGGGAAGCGGCCTNTTTCGCGACCGGGTCAACTACCTCGTNGGAGAGCTGGCCAAATGCCAGAAGGCCCTGAACCTGAATGGTTACCTGGCCGCCTTTCCCACGGCCGCCTTAGACCTGCTTGAAGGCAAGCCTGGAGCCGATGCCGAGGGTATCGGGGTGCCTTATTACACGATCCAGAAGATCATGTCGGGCCTCCTCGACGCCCACTCTTATGTCGGCAACAAGCAGGCACTCGACGTGGCTACCAAGATGGCTGACTACTTTGGGAAACGACTGTCGGCACTGGATGCGGCGCAGATCGACAGGATGTTCCGCACGGACCGCAGCCGCAATCCACAAAACGAATTCGGCGCGATGAGCGACGCTCTGACGGAACTCTTCAAAATCAGCAATGATCTACGGCACCTCGAAGCTGCCCGCATGTTCAACCGCGCATGGTTTGTCGGGCCACTTGCCGAGGGCGAGGACCGGCTCGGCGGCATGCACGCCAATACGCACATTGCGCAAGCCGTGGGCTTGGCCAACTGCGCAAACGCCGATGGCAACCCGGAAGAACTGATGGCGTCCGAGAACTTCTGGCGACTGGTTGTGCACAGGCATTCGTTTGCCAACGGTGGCAACTCGTTCAACGAATGGTTCGACAAACCCGGCGTGGAGGTCGGTCCGTCAATCGACGATCGGAAGATAATGCCCTCCTCGACCGCCGAAACGTGCAGCACCCACAACATGCTCAAGCTGACCGCCAGGCTTTTCGAGCGCAACCGCCGCGCCGATCTTGCCGACTACTACGAGCGTGCGTTGTACAACCACGTGCTGGCGTCCGTGGCGCCCGATTCGGGCGCCATGACCTACTTCACGCCATTCCACGGGCACTTTCGCACCTATCTCAACGGCAGCTTTTGCTGCACGGGAACGGGGATTGAAAACACTGCGCGCTACAACGAAGGCATCTACTTTCACAAGGATGATTCGCTTTGGGTGAACCTGTATATCCCATCCGAGCTCAACTGGCAGGAAGCCGGGATGTCTTTGCGGCAGCAAGGAGATATCACGCGGGGTGACCCGGCGCGCTTTACGGTGCTCAAACCTGGAGCCAACGCCGTGACTCTCCATTTGCGAATCCCCGCGTGGGTCGCCAGACCGGTTACCGTAAGGATCAACGGGAAGCTGCAACGTGTGGCCGCAAAGCCTTCGAGCCATCTCTCCTTGAAGCGGCAATGGAAAGCCGGTGACGTGATCGAGCTCACGCTGCCTGCGGCGCTGCGACTGGAGCAAGCCAGGGACGACGCCTCGATGTTCTCTGTATTCCATGGGCCGGTCTTGCTGGCAGGCGAACTCGGCAAGGACAACATGCCCGGCAGCGACGTCGGGGACAAGGATGCTTACCTGAAGAGCGCGGCGGCTCCGGTTCCCGATATCGTCAGCGTCTCCAACAATCCCGCCGACTGGCTCGACCCACTGCCCGGCGATCCGTCCGCATTCAAGATGAAGAACGCCGGTACGGCAAACGGCATCGTCGTTCGGCCGCTATTTGACTTGCATCATCAACGCTATTCCGTCTACTGGCGCCTTCGCAAAGACACCGTTCGTGACCGCCCAGCCTAGTCGGCACATAAAGAAAACGCAAAGCCCCATGCAACCATGCTACGCCCCGCCCACTCGGCGCCAGCGCGATCGCCCTCACTTCTCGAGCAGGTCGACGCCGAAGGGTTCAAGGCGCAGCACGCCCGGCCACGCTTTACCGCTGAGCACGCCGTTCATGGCGCCCTCGATCGCCACCTCCTTGGCCTCGCCCGTCGTGTTGACGTAAAGCGTACGGCCAGCCACAACGCGCGCAAAGACCCCGTCGGGCGTCTTCGGCCCCGGTGCAATGCCCAGGCCCGCGTACAGCTCGCGATACAGGGGGCGCATGAGCTGCGGATGCGCGGCGGTGGCGACGTAGATTGCGCGTCCCTTGCCGTAGTGGTTGACCGTGATGGCGGGCGTCTTGCCGTCGACATTGGCAAAGCTTGCCAGCACCTCAGCGGTCGACGGTTCCAGCACCTCATAGGCGCCCAAATCGGCCTTGACCTCTGTGCCGGCCAACGTGGTCTGCAGCGTGCCGGCGTTGTAGAACGCATTGGTCCGCAAGCCGAACACATCGGTCAGGCCGCCGGGTAACGGCGAGTCGTGCCACTGGTTGTTGTCATTCACCTTGGCTGATTGCGCGGTCATCACGACCGTGCCACCGGCGGCAACGAACTCGCGCAACTTCGCGGTCGATGCCGCGTCCAGCAGGTACACGCCGGGCACGATCAGCAGCTTGTAGCGGCTCAGGTCTTCGTGGCCGATGTGGATCACGGCGACATCGATATTGTCCTTGAACAGCGGCTCGTAGGCGTTATGCGCCTGCTTCATGTAGCCGGGGTTGAGGTAAGGCCGCACCGTATTGTTCATGCCCTCCTTCGGCAGGTTGGTGGCGATCATGTTGTCAAACGCGTAGGCGATCGCGATTTCGGGCTGCTGCAGACGCGGAAAGCCCAGCTTCTCCAGCTTGCCGAATTCTGTCGCGATAGTGGCGAACTCGTCGAGTTTCCAGGAAGGCCGGTCGTCGTGGTCGATCAGGCCGAACAAGGCCTGTTCCTCGCCGCCATGGTGGCTGTGCCAGGTCCACGGCATCACTGCCTGCGCGCCCATCAGCAGGCCGAAGTGCGCCCACATGCGCGAGCGACCGGGGGTGCCGTAATAGCCGGGGCCGCCGGCAGTGAATTCGTTGAACCAGATCGGCGCCTTCATGCCGGCACGCATCATTGTCGCTTCGAAGCCGGCGCTCAGCGGATCGCCAGGGTAAAAGCCCATCGCGCCATAGCTCACATAGTTGCGGTAGGTGGCCAGGTAGTCGAAGCCCTTGCGCCCCGCGCTGTCCCACAGGTTGGAGATGGCTGGTTTGTCCGGCACATTCTTCTTGCGTACCGCCTCCAGCAGCACCAGCACTTCAACAGTCTGGTCCGACCAGAAACGACGCATGTCGAGGTAGCGCTCGTAGGGACCGGCGCCTTCGATATACGGCAGGCGTACCTCATCCCAGGTGTTGAGGTGGCGCGACCAGCGCTGCGTGGCCCAGGCCTTGTTCAAGGCAGCCAGGCTGCCGTACTTGCGTTTGAGCCAGCCGATGAAGCGCTTGCGGTCGGCCTCCGAGTACGACACCATGCCGTTGCCGCTCTCGTTGTTGTAGCCGATGGCGAACAGCGCCGGATGCTTGGCATAGCGCCTGGTCATGGTGTCGGCCAGGCGCACCAGCAGCCGNCGGTAGTCCGGGTCGCTGGTGTCGTCCATGTAGCGCTCGACCGGATCGAGCCGCGCGCCGCGCTCGGTGACGATGTCGACGCCCGGNTACTTCTTGTGCAACCACAGCGGCGCCGGCTGGCCCGGGATGTCCATGATGACCTTGAGGCCGGCGGCTTGCATCCGGTCCATNATCCAGTCGAACAGCCTGAAGTCGAATTTNCCTTCTGCCGGCTCGAAGGCATCCCAGGCCAGGTCGCCCATCCGAACGACTTTCANCCCAGCCTGCTTCATGCGCTGGATGTCGCGCTCGATCTGGTCGCGNCCACTACGGTCGAAGGGTTGNTAGTTGGTNCCGACAAATAGCTGTCCGGCGCCAGGCCATCCAGGATGGCCTTCCGCAGATTGCGCCCAGACGTCTGCATTGGAGAAGGATGCCAGCACCAGCGCACACGCGGCAGCGATTGTNTTGAGGTTCATGCTTCGCATTCTGCGAGCGCCCGCATCGCACTGCAATTGCGAAAATGGCCAACGCATTCAATGAAATTCAACAGCTGGAAAGACGGAGGCACGCGGCCTCCGTTTAGCGCGACTGCTGCTTAGTTGGTGTAGAGCACGCCACGGCCATTGCCCGCAGCGTAGACCCTGCCATAGGTATTCCAGTCGCCAGCCAGGTGGTAGATGCCGCCGAACTGGTGCGCGTCATCGTTGAAGCGGGTCCAGGTAGCGCCCGCATCGTCGGAACGGTACACGCCCCACTTGCCGTTGACCACGCCCACCACATAGACGGCCGCAGAATANGGTGAGCCGGCAGCCGCTTTGCCGAGGGTGACCGCGGTGGCGCCCTGCACATCCGGCCAGTTGTTGCTACCCCAGATAGATGCGAAGGTGGTGAGCTTGGTCCAGGTAGCGCCGGCATCGACCGAATGGTACAGGGCATTGCCGTCAGCCAGCCAGACGTCGCCTTCGACGTTCGGATTCACCGCCATCGACGTATTGCCGAAGAACGTCACCATCGGGCTGGTCGCCTTGAACGATGTGCGCTCGGTAAACGTATGGCCGCCATCCGCCGAGTACCAGAAGTGCGCCGTATCCGACCATTGGTTCCACCATGCACCGCCGGAATCGTAGGCGTACACCTTGTTCGGATTCTTGCGATCAACCTTCAGGCGATAGCTGCGTGGTGCGCCACCGATCACCGTCAGGGCCGGCAGGTTGGTCGCGCTCCAGCTGGCGCCGTTATTGGTGGTATAGGAGGGTACCGCATCGTTCGGTGCCCAGATCACGTTGTTGCGGCTGGTGACCGCGACGTTGGCCGCGCCATCGGTGCCAGCCGCGGCACCGGTCGGCAGGGTAGCGAACTTCGTCCACGTATTGCCGCCGTCGCCGGACCAGTGGCCGACGCCGACGTGGTTGTTCGCATTGTCCACGCCGACGGCGGCGATGTATTGCGGATCGGACCAGGCCATGTCCGCCGAGTTGCCACTGCTCCACCAGTTCATGGGGCCTTTGGTCGGGCGGGTTGCCAGGTCGCTGTCGACCCAGGTGCCGATGTCGCCCGAACTGTTGATGAATTTGTAGGTCGCGCCAGCCGGCGGCGTGGTTAGNGCCAAGGTGGCGGTCTCTTCCAGNTTGTTGACCTTGTTCGCCCAGGTCGGGGTGGCCGCCGATGCATTCCAGGTTTCGACGATGCCGCCGCCATGCACGTGCATGACGTGGTCGCGGTTGGCTGGATCGATCTCGATATCGTCGACCCAGCCCGAAGCGGTTTCGCCGGGCATGCCGGCCTCGATTTCGCGCCAGCTCTGGCCGCCGTTGTCGGACAATTGCACGACCTGCATGCCGCCATAATTGCCCCAGGTGCCGCTCACGCCGAGCGCGATGCGCGCGTTCGAGCCGGTGCCATAGACGGACACGCCGCCATAGCCGCCCTGGTTGCTGCTGCTCAGCAAAGTCCAGCTGCCGTTGCCGACGGTGCCGCCGAACTTGTACAGATAGCCAGGGCCGCTCGCGCCTTGGCCCGCGTTCTTGTTGAACACCACGTAGAACATGCCGTCATTGGTGCGCACCATATGCGGAATGTGGAAGCCGGCTGCCTGGGTCGGCACCGGCACGGGCGTCCAGCTGGCGCCGCCGTTGACGGACTTGTACAGCACCGACGTCAGGCCGGCCGCGCTGGCATAGTCCGGGGCGATGGCCGCATACATGATCCAGGTCGTCTGGCCCGTGCCAACACCCGAGTTATCGAACATCAGGTGCTCGACGCCGATCGGCGACGAACTGCCGGAGATCGTGGTGGAAGACAGCGATGTGACCTGGGCCCAGGTCTGGCCCGAGTCCGTGCTCTTCCACAAGCCCGCCGTGCGCGATCCATAGAACATGGTCGAGGGATTGGTTGGGTCCAATTTCAGGCGTTCGCCAACGGCGCGGCCATTATCGTTGCCGCCGACCGGGAACGGCAGGCTGACCCAGGTCCAGTTATTGCCTCGGTCGCTCGAAATGTACAGGCGGCCGTTGGCCCCGCCCGTCACGGTGTCACCGGTGGCAATGTAAACCTTCTGGTCATTGGACGGATCGAGGGCCAGGCTCTCAACGTCGTGGTATCGCCCCTCGCCGCCGCCAAAGCCCAATCCGTCAGTGATCGGGGTCCACGTCGAGTCGGCGGCATTCCAGCGATAAACACCGCCAACGTCGGTGCGCGCGTACAGCAAGCTGGCGTTGGTCGGGTGATAGACCAGGCCATTGACGTAGCCACCGCCGCCCCATTTCACGCTGTTCCAGCTGGTGGCTGCGACGCCTGCTGCCTGGACTGTTGCCGCCGTGCTGACGCCGGTGCCGGGGCTGCTGGCACCGCCACCGCAGCCGCCCACGACGCCTGCAACCAGTACTGCCAACAGGGCCGGAACCACGCCGCACTTCGCGTTGTACTGTCTTTTCATCCTGTCTTCCTTCCATGGAAATGGATCAATGTTTGAATGTGAAAACCACATGCCCTCTCCCTTCAACTGCCGGTCGTGAGATTCTTTGGGTTTCCAGTCAACATTAATCAGCGGCGGTCCATCTTCCATAGAAATTCCGGGCCAACCGTTTGCATTCTGCAGAAAGTTCAAGAGTCCGAAGCGCCAGTGTTAACCCCGCCCTTGATGAAAAAAGGGCCCGTGGGCCCTTTTTCTCATTGCGCACTCTGGGAAGCCTGGCTTTCGGATGGCGCGGCGTTGTGTTCCTGCTTCTGCTGGCTNGCCAGCGAGCGGAAGTCTTTCGGCGTGCAGCCGTACTCCTCCTTGAACAGCCTATTGAAGTAAGAGACGTTTGAGTAGCCGACTGAATAAGCGATCTCCGAAATCGTTGCGGATCCGCGTTCAGTCAACAGCCGGGCCGCCTGCGTCAAGCGCAATTTATTGAGGTAACTGGTAAATGTCATCCCCAGCTGTGTTTTCAGGATCTCGTTGACCTTGTTGCGATTGGTCCCGGTCGCCGAAACCACGCTATCAAGGTCAAGTTCGGCATTCGTGTAATTGGTGGCGATATATCGCAACAGCGTTGCCTTTTCCTTATCCCGGTAAGGCTCCAGCGTTAGTTCCCGATAAGCCATGAGCGGCAAATCCGCCTTCATTTTCGTCTTCAGGCTCGATGTCAGTGAGCGCGCGTGCGCCCGCAAGAACCACAACGCGAACGCCAGCCAGCTGGCCAGCAGGATGACCGCCAGGGCAGCAATATAGCGATAGTCGCGCCCACGCAATGTGAGCTCGCTGATATCCAGGTAGGAGTCGACGTTCGCAGGGCTTTGGCCGCTGGTGCCGAACAGGAGCCTCGAAACCTTGTCCAGCTCGTATCCATTGTGCGAAAGGTCCAGCTTCACCGAATAGAACCACCAGTCAGGAATGGTAAACCGCGACAGGTCCAGAGAAACGGGAACGCCCCGCTCATTGCAGGAGAAATAGGATCCGGGTGTACGGTATGTCATGAAGTCGCCGGCCTTCGACACATTGTCGTCGAAGATCGATATCCAGAGTGCCATCGAATTCGACGGCGCGCATTTCGCGAGGAAGGAAATCTCGCTGTACCTGGTCCAGTCGGCACGGGCCACCGCCCCCTTGGAATCGCGCAGTATCATCCCTGCCTGGGCGAACGGGAACTGCCCGACACTGGACAGGTTAAAGTCGAAGCGCAATTGCCTGCGCTGCGGCTCCGGTATCCTGGCTGTCGAAGTTCCGCCTATGGTCTGGTCAGTGTTGGTCACGTACTGCCAACCCGCGCCGGCGCCATCGGCCGCCAGTATGGGCACAGTCAGGTAGCTTTGGTAAATCAGGAGCAACGCCAGCAAAGCGTCCGCGATCATCAGGCCAATCAGCGCCAACAGGGCCTGTCTATAGAATTTTTGCATCATGCTCGTTGCTTAAACCGTCTCCATAGCGCAGGCCTCTTGAGGGGCCTGCTACTTTGGATCATAACAGTTCAACGAGCGAAAGTGCCACACCGGTCAGCCCCTCTCGCGCATCAACGTACGCCCTGGCCTCATGGCATGAGGCGCAACTGTCATTGCCTGAACTTGACGATCATCGGTTTCCCCTCGTAGCGCACGGTCCGGGTGGGCTGCGCAGCGCCAATACCCTTGCCATTGCCCTGGTCAAGCAGCACCAGGTTGAGTGTGCGGCCTTTCACCATGCCCGGGAAGCTGCCCTTGCGTGCACCTATCGCCAGCGTCTTTGCCTTGTCGTTCCAGGCAAGGGCGACGCTGGCGGACTGGCCCTTCTCGTAGGCGTAAGTTTCGTTATCGTCCTCGTACAGGGTGAAGTTGCCGTCGGCGCCCGAATAGATGCGTATCTCGTACGGAGCGTCCGGCTGCTCGGTCGCATATTGCAGCGCCGGCCCCATTGGCAGAATGGCCCCCGCTCGAACATACAGCGGCACGATATCGAGTGGTACGTCGCGCACCACAGTCTGGCCTCCTTCGTGGCGCTGGTTGGTCCAGAAGTCATACCAGGGAGCACCTTTCGGCAGGTAAGTGCGCATGCTCGCATCGGCTACCGGTTTGCTTTCGGCCAGCGCGCGGACAGCGCTCGGGGTGCGCCATGCGAGGCGCAGGCTGCGGTCCGAAGTGGCCTGGTAATATTCCAGCGTTACGTTGATACGCTGGCCCTTGCGCAGCATTTGGCGCGAGCTGGCAAGGCGCTTGCCGCCGTTCTCCCAACGTTCAAGCACAACCGCGCCGTCGAGGAACAGGCGATAGCCGTCGTCGCCTTCCACGCCGATCTCGTACTCGCCTTCCTCCGGCGCCTCCAGCGTGCCGGTCCAGCGCGCGGAGAAGTCGTCCAGCCGGCTCAAGCCTGCCGGGATAGTGGCCAGCGGCGGGGCCGGCCAGGAATGGTCGATCACCTTGTCCACCACCCGCCCCCTCGGGATTTCGAAATTGCGTCCTTCGAAGTACTGGCCCGCCAGGCCGGGCTGGCCGTCCGGTGTGCGCAGGTAATCGGCCGGGATGGTTGCCGGTGGCGGCGGCTGGATGCGGTACATCGGCCGTGTGACGGGGTGTACCAGCAGCGAGGGGCCGAACATGAAGGCATCGTTGATGCCGTATGTCGCCTTATCCTCGGCAAAGTCCATCGGCAAGGGACGCATCAGCGTGTAATGCTCGCTGGTGACCTTGGCGCTGAGGCCATAGATGTAGGGCAGCAGGCGGTAACGCAGGTTGGCCGCGTCGAGCAGGGACTTGTAGACCTCCGGATCGAGCGACTTGAAAATGTAAGGTTCGCGTTCGATGTCGGTTCCGTGCACACGCATGATCGGGTTGAAGGCGCCATACTGGAACCAGCGTGCGAACAGCTCGCGGTAGGCCGGATCTTTTTCTCCTCCCGGGTAGTCGCGCGCGACGAAGAAGCCGCCGGTATCCTGCGTCCAATACGGGTTGCCTGTCACGGTCACGTTGACGCCCCCGCTCACCTGCTTGCGCAGGGTGTCCCAGTTCGCGAATATGTCGCCCGACCAGGACGCTGCGGCGGTGCGCTGTGCACCGGCCCAGGCGGAGCGTGTCAGCGTGAACACGCGTTTGTTGCTGCTGGCGCGCTGACCGTCATAGGTGCCCTGGGTCGTCAACAGCGTATACGGATTCAGGTAGCGGCTGAAGTCGCCCAACGCGTTATTGCCCAGTGACTTGATGTCGGCTTCGTTTTGCGCCGCATCCCAGGCGGCAGAACCGACTTCGACTTCGGTGCCATCCATCCACAACGCATCCACGCCCTTGTCAAACAGGCCGGACTTGGCATGCTTGAAATAGATCTGCCGCCCCAGCGGGCTGTAGGCGTCGTAGACACGCGCCTTTTTTGAAATCCAGTGCAGGGGTTCGAAGCGCAGGCCGTGCTGGTCCAGCTCCCTCGCGAGCTCCGTGTCGTTGCCGACCGACGGCCAGATCGAAACCATGAGCTTCAGGTTAAGCTCGTGCAAGCGGCCTGTCATGCCGGCCGGGTCGGGATAGCGCACCGGGTCCCAGCGCATGCCGCTCCAGCTGCCATCCTTGTCGCTGCCCCAGTACTGCCAGTCCTGTACGATGTAATCGAGCGGGAAGCGCTCCTTGCGGAAGGTTTCCGCCACCTCGACGAGGCGCTGCTGGGTGGGATAGCGCTCCTTGCTCATGAACAGGCCAAAGGCCTGCTTCGGATACATCGGCGCCTCGCCTGTCAGCCGGCG
>Ga0055534_1000588_pt1 | contig 18995 bp, 18 predicted proteins | sample AraplaCol_mLB_r2_2_FD_54993 | JGI IMG/M metagenome (GOLD analysis project Ga0055534, IMG submission 54993) | Arabidopsis root microbial communities from North Carolina, USA - plate scrape MF_Col_mLB_r2 | ecosystem: Host-associated > Plants > Roots > Endosphere | place: USA: North Carolina... | reverse complement strand
ATGTGGCGGGGCGTGCTGCCCGCCACCACCTCGATTTCGTGCAACAGACCATGCGCGAAACCATGAAGGATGAGGAACGCCGCAGTGCGGCGTCGCGGCGGTTGTCGGCCACCGCGTAAGGTCCCGGCATTTGCCGTGGCCAGCGTAAGGTAAAACGCGTTCAGGCGTACGAATCCACCCCAAGATGCTCGTCGAAGGCCGCTCTTTCCACTTCGGACATTTTGGACCGCGCATGTCGCAAAGAGTATCCGCCGTGGAGCGTTCCCGCATCGTTGATCATCCAATCCTTGACGGCGCTGTCCGGCACATCGATCCGTTCTCCCACAAGATATTCCTTGAAGTCGGAAGGCAGTTCGAAAATCTCGCCGACAAAACTGACGTTATCGTGCGAGACGACTGACAACCATATATATGCCCGGTAGCCAGGCTCGGAAAGCAGTACTTTCACGAGAGGGAACCTCTGATGGGAGCCATCAAGGAGTAAACGCCGAAACTCTCCCAGCGTATCTTGTGCGGCGACAATCGTCGCTTGAAACTCGTCGTCATCCTTTCCGACGAATGAGAATCGTGCCCCAGGGTCCAAATCAGGTTTCCTGCCCATTTTGCGCCTGAGCATCTGCCAATCGTACCAGCAGTTTTCCGGATCAAGATCGGGGTACCCGCGACTGTCGGCCATGGCGTCGAAATGCTCCTTTGAGACCATCATGACGGCAGCCTTGTCCCTGAGCTCCAGCACCTCACCTTCCTCCAGGGGGCTGCCCTTCTTGTCTTCCGCATTCACCAAAAGTACGCATAGCGCCGGGATAAATAGAGGAACCAGTTNTTCTTTGTTCATGATGTTCAGAATCCCGAGTTAACGCTCTTTATTTGGCGCGCGCCTTGCCGAAGGNATCGCCCGCTTTCCACTCCGGCATCTTCGGTGCATCGGCCACGATGCGGCCCAGGTTCAGGGTGAACTGCGCCATCTGCGTCATGCCCGCCATCGACCAGTTAGGATCGTATTCGTCGCTGACCTGGTGGTAGCTCTTGCGGTAAGCCGCGCGCATCTGCTCCGCCTTCTCCTTGTCGCCGAGATAGTCGCTGCCAGACGTGATCGAGATCGCCGGCACGCCAGCCTTGGCAAAGCTGAAGTGGTCGGAACGGAAGTAGCCGCCAGCCAGGTCCGGCTTTTCCTTCGCGATCACCATCTTCATGCCCTTGGCAGCGGCTTCCGCCATCTTGCCCAGATCCGTGCGTTCGCTGCCTGCGGTGCCGATGTCGCGCGTGGTGCCGATCCAGTTAAGCGAATCCAGGTTCAGGTTTGCCGCCGTTTTCGCCAGCGGCCACAGTGGCGCTTCCGCATAGGCCGCGCTACCGAGCAGGCCCTGTTCTTCCGCCGCCACCCACAGGAACATCTGGCTGCGCTTGGCCGGCGCCTTGACCGCTTCCTGCGCCATGGCCAGCAAGGCCGCGCTGCCGGAGGCATTGTCGACCGCGCCGTTGTAGATGTTGTCACCGCCAGTGCCCTGCTTGCCCAGGTGGTCCCAGTGCGCCGAGTAAATCACCACTTCATCCTTCAGCTTAGGATCGGTGCCCGGTACCACGCCCGCTACGTTGAACTGCTCGACATTGCGCACCTCGGCTTTCATGTCGCCCACCAGTTTGGCTTTCAGCGCCACGGGCTGGAAATCCTTGCGTTCGGCAGCTGCGCGCAACTGGTCCAGGTCCAGGCCAGCAGCCTTGAACAATGCCAGCGCGGTATCGTTGGTCAGCCAGCCTTGCAGCTCGGTGCCCGGCGTGCCTTGCGCCAGCTGGAAGCGCTCCACGCCATCCCAGCTGTTTTTCACCACGCTGTAGCCATAAGAAGCGGAAGCATCGGTGTGGATCAGCAGCGCGCCGATAGCGCCTTTGCGCTTGGCTTCCTCGAATTTGTAGGTCCAGCGGCCGTAATAGGTCAGTGCCTTGCCGCCGAAACGGTTCGGCGCATCGGCCGTCGGCATCGGGTCGTTGACCATCATCACAATGACCTTGCCCTTCACATCCTGGCCCTTGTAGTCGTCCCAGCCTTCTTCCGACGCGGTGATGCCGTAGCCGACGAATACCAGGTCGGCGTTGAAGCTGTGCGCAGCCTGCGCATCGCCGGGCGCATACACCCAATCCTTGCCGAAGCTGGCCGGCAGCGCCACGCCATTCACTTCCATGCGCAGGTTGGAAGCCGCTGCGTCAGTCTTGACGCCGGCGATTTTCACCAGTTGGCGATAGGTGACGCCGTCCACCGGTTTCAAGCCCACGGCCATGGCCTGGTTTTCCAGGTAGGAGACGGTCAGGTCGCCGCCGCGCTGGCCGGTGCCGCGGCCTTCCAGCAGGTCGCTGGACAGGAAAGCCAGGTGGGCGCGCAACGGTGCTTCCTGCACGGTCGGCTGCAATGCCTTGCCGCCTTTGACGCCTGCTGCATGGGCCGGAGCCAGCGCCAGCGCGATGCTGGCCGCCAGGGTGGACGCTACGAGGGTGATGGATTTAGTCATGTCTTTGTCTTGTGGATTGTCCATTGGGCGCGGCTGATGGCCGCGCGGGCATTCTAGCGGATTTGCCGCGCGCGCCAAGCTGCAGCGCAGCATGCGGAATGGTATGCTACGGCCCGTATGAAACACACGCCTTACATCGGCCGCTTTGCGCCCTCCCCCACCGGCCCGCTGCACCTTGGTTCCCTGGTAGCTGCGATGGCCAGCTACCTCGACGCCAAAGTCCATGGCGGCCAGTGGCTGGTGCGCGTGGAAGACGTTGACCGCGACCGCAACGTGGAAGGCGCCGACCAGCATATCCTGGCGTCGCTGCAGCGCTGCGGCATGCAATGGGATGGCGAAGTAACCTGGCAAACGCAGCGCGAAGACCTGTATGAAGCGGCGCTGCGCCAGCTTGGCAACAACATCTATCCCTGCGGCTGTTCGCGCAAGGAGATCGCAGATTCCCAGCTTCGCCTGGGCCAGGCCGGCAATCCCAGCCTGGTCTATCCCGGCACCTGCCGCAACGGCCTGGCGCCCGGCCGCACGGCGCGCGCGCTGCGCCTTCGCACGCCGCAGGAGCCGCATTGCGTGATCCGCTTCCACGACCGCTTCGCCGGCGACATCAGCCAGGACATCACGGCCGAGGTGGGCGATTTCGTGATTCGCCGCGCCGACGGTTTCTGGGCTTACCAGCTGGCGGTGGTGGTGGACGATGGCGCGCAAGGCATCACCGACATCGTGCGCGGCGCCGACCTGCTGGACTCCACGCCGCGCCAGATTTTCCTGCAGCAGTTGCTCGGCCTGCCGCAGCCGCGCTACCTGCACCTGCCACTTGTGGTCAATGCCGACGGTGAAAAGCTGTCCAAGCAAACCGGCGCACAAGCCTTTGATACCGGTGCGCCTGCCGACAGCCTGCTGGGCAGCGCCCTGCTGCCCGCAGCACGCTTCCTTGGACTGGAAGTCAAGGCCGACAGTATCGAAGCCTTCTGGCGCGAGGCTGTACCAGCATGGGATAGAGTGCTGCGAGCCCACGGTGAGGCGCCGCACAGACCCTAAGCAGGGCTCGCCGCATACTGGCTCCACCAAGCGAAAGGAGGTGGGCCATGCGGCACTTACTGATTTCTTGCGCCTTGTGCGCACTTGCGCTGCCGGCAACCGCCGAGGACAATTTCTTCCGTTGCATCGACAGCCAGGGCGTCGTCATGCTGACCGACCGCCCCTGTGAAACCCTGCCCAATGCGAGCCGCCCCGTGCTGGAAAAAGAGCACTTCGTGCTGCCGCCATCCGAACAGGCGCGCAGCCAGTGGACCAGCAAGCCACCGGTCCACGTATCGCCCAAAGTCGATGTGCAGACATTGCGCCTGGCGCGGCAAGCACTCGAATTGCGCGATAAAGTCGCCAGTGCAAAATAAGGCCGGCCTCAGCGCTGGTCGTCCCCCTCATCCAGCGGCAGCAACAGCATGCAGCCTGCCGCTGCGCCATGCACGATTGGCAGCAGCAGCAAGGTAATCTGGGCCGGCGCCTCCGGGTCGCTGACCGAAAAGTACGTGATCGCCACTGCCATGACCATCGGCGCCAATGGCAACACCGCCTCCGACAGGCTGGCCGGATTCAGGCGACGCACCGCCAGCAAGTTCAACAGCAGTGCCACCATGTAAAGGGAGCGGTACAGCCACTCGGAGCGCGCAGTGGCAAAGTGCAGCCCCGCAAGCATCCCTTGCATAAGCAACCCGAGCAATAGCGTCAGCAATAGCGCGGGCAAGGCAGAGCGTTCCATGATCACTTGGGCCTCCATCGTCACTGAAAGTAACAAAGCAGTTTCTATGCCACGCTTCTGTGTCAAGGGGAACCGGGCTGTGCGTTGAGGAATTTGTAGATTTCTGTAAGGAATTTCGACATTTACCGTTTGAAGCCGAAAGGCAATTTGCTGCGGCGCGGTATAATAGCGGGCTTGTCTTTTGNATATCGGTTTTCAGAGAAGAAGATGCACACCACGCCAGACACCCGCCCCGCCGTTGTTTTGCTGCACAGTTCGCTCAGCTCCCGCAGCCAGTGGAACGCCCTGATGGCCGAGCAAGAGGCCAATTACCGCTTCATCGCCATCGACCTGTTGGGCTATGGCAAATCCGCCTTCCCGACCGAAGCCGCTGCCGCCGGCTACACCCTGGCGCATGAAGCCGACGCCGTGGCGGCTGCCCTGGCCTCCCATCTTGATGCCGGCGAGCAATTCCACCTCGTCGGTCACTCCTACGGCGGCGCCACCGCCCTGCGCCTGGCGCGCCAGATGCGCGAGCGCGTGCTGTCGCTGTCCGTGTTCGAACCGGTGGCCTTCCACCTGCTGCCGGCCAGCGATGCCGGGCGCCAGGAAATCGAAGCCGTGGTGGCCGACATCAACGCCGCCGCGACTGCGGAAGACGCGACGCGCGCCTTCATCGACTACTGGAACCGCGCCGGCGCCTTCGACTCCCTGCCGGAAGTGCAGCGCCACCGCTTCACCAACGGCATCGCCAAGGTCAAGCTGGACTTCGTGGCCCTGCTCGGCGAGCCGGCCCGCGTGGCCGACATGGCGCGACTGGACCTGCCGGCGCTGGTGATGGCGGGCGCCAAGGGCCCGGCCTCCACCCGCCGCGTGGCGGAAACCCTGGCTGCCGCGCTGCCGCAAGTGCAGTTCACGCTGACCGCCGGCGGCCATATGGCGCCGATCACCCACGCTGCCGATGTCAACCAGGTACTGCTTGGCTTCCTCGAAAACCAGCGCTTGCTCGCCTGACGCCGTTGTTCGATAATGACCGGATGACAATCCGGCAGGGGCAAGCATCATGAGCGATACACGCTATGACCAGCAAATGGCAGTCCAGGTGGACAAAGGCATTGAACTGCATGCGCAGATGGGTGCCGCCAACGCCTGGATTTACATGCAAAGCATGCATGTGCCGCGCAGCGTGATCCTGCGCGTGCTGGCCTATCCGGAACAACGCCGCAACAGCGACGCCCCTGTGCACTAGCTCAGTGCACTAGTTCCCGCACGGCCTGCAGTACGCGCTGCTTGGCCGCGTCGGGCCGCTTGCCGCTGCGCCAGGCCACCATCGCCTCCCACTCCCAGCGCGGCAAATCTCCAATCTCCAGTTTCACCAGGTTGCCCAGCTTGAGCTGGCGCGCAGCCGCCATCTCCGGCATGAACGTCAGGAAGCCATGCTCCAGCGCCAGCTCGATCGCCGCGCTGGCAGGCTGGATGGCGTGGATGGCGCTATCGCTGCGGCGGTGTGCACGCAGCATGCGGATCAGTTCATCGCAGCCTTCGCCCCAGAATTGCGGCGCCAGCCGCGCATTGGCCACGTCGGCCAGGTTCAAGGCGCTGCGCCGCGCCAGGGGATGCCCGCGCCGCACCACCGCGACAATCGGCGAACTGTACAAACGCTCCAGCTGGATGCCGGCGATGGCCGGGCACTTCAGCACGAAGCCCAGTTGTGCGCGGCCGGTCAGCAGCTTTTCCATGATGACCGGCGAGTGATCGGTGGTGCAGCGGATTTCCAGCGGCGCGTCGGCCAGCTTGAGCAGCAAGGGGCCGAACAGCAATGAGGTCAGCGAAGGCACGCAGGCCAGCACCACTTGCGGCAATGCCGGGGCGCCCTGCACTGCCAGCTTGCCCGCTTCGATGGCGTCCAGCGCCTGCTGCGCCGACGGCAGGAACGTCTGGCAGGCCGGCGTCGGCGTGGCGCCGCGGCGATGGCGGGCAAACAGTTGCACGCCCAATTGGTCTTCCAGCGCCGCCACGCGCTGGCTCACCTGGGGCTGCGACCAGCGGCGCCGCGCGGCGGCCTGCGAAAAACTGCCCGACTCCACGATTTCCACCAGCAGGGCCAGGTCGTCAAAACTGAGTGCCATAAGCAATTCGAATACGAAATATCATGAGATAACGGCTTCTATTATGTCTTAGTGCTGCCTAAACTGTTCGCATTATTGAAGGGAGCAGGCATGGCGGCAGCGGCGCGGGCAAGAAGGTTGGGCAAAAGGTTCCTGATGGTGGACCACATGCTGGTGGTATCCGGCTTCTACCTGGTGTTCCCCGTGGTGGCGCTGCACTTCGTCGGCCAGTTGGGCTGGGCCGCCGCCTCGGTCGGCCTCGCGCTTGGCGTGCGCCAGGTGGCGCAGCAGGGCTTGTCGCTGTTCGGCGGTTCGCTGTCCGACCATTTCGGCGCCAAGCCGATGATCGTCGCCGGCATGCTGCTGCGGGCCCTGGGCTTCGCAGCGATGGCTTGCGCCGTCAATCCGGCCATGCTGGTGCTGTCTTGCGTGCTGTCGGGACTGGGCGGCGCGCTGTTCGATCCGGCGCGTGGAGCCCTTGTGGTCAAGTTGACCCGCCCCGCCGAGCGGCCGCGCTTCTATTCGCTGCTGATGATGCAGGAAAGCGTGGCTGCAGTGACGGGCGCCCTGCTCGGCACCATGCTGCTCGGCGTCGATTTCCTGTGGGTGGGACTGGGCGGATGCGCGGCGTTTGTGCTGGCAGCGCTGGCCAATGCCTGGCTGCTGCCTGCCTACCGCGTCGCCACGCCGGGCACTTCCGCCGTGAAGGCCATGCGCATCCCCTTGCGCGACAAGCCCTTCCTGATGCTGGTGCTGACGCTGAGCGGCTATTACATCATGACCGTGCAGCTCATGATGCTGGTGCCGGTCACCCTGACCGAGCTGTCCGGCACGCCGCGCACCGTGGCCTGGATGTATGCGGTGGATGCCGTGCTGGCGCTGACGCTCCTTTATCCGATGGCGCGCCTCGGCGAACGTTACCTGTCGCTGGAAGCCCGCCTGCTGGCCGGCATCGGCATCATGTGCTGCGCCGTGCTGGCCATGTCGGCAGCACGCTCGCTGGTCCCGATGTTTGTTTGCATTGCCGTGTTCTATACCGGCTCGCTGGTCGCGGAACCGGCACGCGAGTCGCTGGTATCGCGCTACGCGCTGCCCTCCGCCCGCGCCAGCTATATGGGCCTCAGCCGTTTGGGCCTGGCCGTGGGCGGCCTGTTCGGCTATACGGCCGGCGGCTGGCTGCTGGACTGGAGCCGCAGCATGCACACGCCTGCACTTCCCTGGCTGGTACTGGCCGCAATCGGACTGCTGACGCTGACCGTGCTGGCTTGCGCCGCTGCGCCGCTGCCACAAAAAAAGAGCCCGCCAGTGGCGGGCTAAACACTTTGGTTGGGTATTTCATTGTAGTGCGCGGAAATGCGTTTGATTCTCTCCAATCGTCACCCCATGCCAAATTAGTTATAGCAGGGCTGAAAAAATGAATCACGCATCTCCGCCAGCGGCGCATAGAATGCAGGGATGAAATCCTATACCGCCCAATGCGTCCTTCCGCTCGCTGCTGAGCTGGGCGAAGGCCCACTCTACCTGCCGGCGCAGGACCGCCTGCTGTTTGTCGACCTTAAGCGTTGCATCCTGCATGCGTGGGATGCCGGCGTGCGCGAACACCGCAGCTGGCTGCTGCCTGATTACATCTGCTGGCTGGCGCCGCGCCGCGACGGCGATGGCTTCATGGCTGGCCTGCGCGACAGCGTGGTGCGGTTGTGGCTGGAGCCGGAGCTGCGCATCGAGCCGGTCGTGCACGTGGTCGACGGCGCCGCCGGGCAGCGCCTGAACGATGCCAAGGTCGACCCGAGCGGCCGCCTGTGGCTTGGCTCCATGCACAATACCGATTACCAGCAAAAGGTGGGCAAGCTGTTCCGCCTTGATCCCGACGAGGGCCTGCACGTCGCCGACGAGGGCTACCATATCTGCAACGGCCCCACGTTCGCGCCGGATGGCAGCGCCCTGTATCACTCCGACAGTTTCCTCGACGTGACCTACCGCTACCCGCTGGCCGCCGATGGCAGCCTTGGCGCGCGCGAAACCTGGCACCGCTTCACCGAAGGTGGTTCGCCGGACGGCATGCAGGCCGACAGCGAAGGATGCCTCTGGATTTCGACCTGGGGCGGCAAGCGCGTATGCCGTTTCAGCCCGGAAGGCGAACTGCTGGCGGAAGTGCCGCTGCCAACCTCGCACCCTGCTTCGCTGGCATTTGGCGGCGCAGACCTGCGCACGCTGTACATCACTACTGCACGCGAAGGCTTGTCGGCGGAACAGCTGGCGCAGGAACCGTTGGCGGGCGCCCTGTTCAGCGCCCGCATCGACGTGCCGGGCCTGCCGGCCAACGCCTTCGGTTGACTCAGTACAGCTCTTTCGCCGCGCTGCGCACAGCCTGCAACAGCAGGTTGGCGCCCGGCGACATCAGGTGGTCGGCCTTGGTGATGATGCCGAATGCATCCATGCGGAACGGCAGTTCCAGCGGCAGGATCGACAGCACATTCAGCTCTGCGTAATAGCGCGCCACTTCCACCGGCATCACGTGGATGGCATCGGTTTTTTGCAGCAGCGCCGTAATCAGGAGCTGGGAAGTGGTGTCGACCACGTCGACCGGCGGTTCCAGGCCGGCGCGGCGGAACATCATGTCGCAGCGGTGGCGCAGGATGCTGCCCTGCGGCGGCAGGATCCACGGGCGGTTGGCGATATCCTTCAGCTGCAGCTTGTCGCGCTCCAGCAGCGGATGGCCGGTGCGCACCACGGCGCATGCCGGCTCCTCGGTCAGTTCCTCGTACACCAGGCCCGCCGTGCTTTCCTTTTCCAGGATGCGGCCGATCATGAAATCCAGCGTGCCGCGCTGGAGCAGTTCCATCAGTACATTACTCGCTTCCACCTGCACGCCGATGCGCAGCAGCGGGGCTTCCTTCTTGACGCGGGTGATGGCGTTGGGCAGCAGGTTCATGGCCGGCGTCATGATCACGCCGACTTCCACCTGGCCGGACAGGCCGGCTTTCAGCGTCACGATATCGTCGTGCGCCAGGGCCAGGCTGGTGAGGGCCATGCGGGCGTGGCGGATCATGGTTTCGCCATACAGCGTCGGCTCCATGCCGCGCGGCAGGCGCTCGAACAGCTTCACGTCCAGCATGTCCTCAAGGTCCTTGAGCTGCTTGGAGGCGGCGGGCTGCGTCATGTGCAGTTCCTCCGCGGCGCGGTGGATGTTGCGGTGTTCATCCAGCGCGATCATCAGCAACAGTTGACGAGTTTTTAACCTCGCCTTCAGGAACCAGTTCGGATTCGGGGTAGTCATGCGAGGCATGATACCACCGCCGTTATCGACCAATAAGTCGCGCTTCATTTGCAGCCCGGCGCAGGGTTGGCGGCCGGACCTTCGGCCGTTTGCGGGATGAAGGCGATGGTGCCGTCAGGGTTGTAGCGCAGTTCCTCCACCGCCACGGAGCGGCGGTATTCGCCGCCGGTCGGCAGCTTGTCGTTGTGGTAGAAGATGTAGGACTTGCCGTTGAAGTCGATCACCGCCTGGTGAATGGTTTTCACCACCTTGTTCATGTCCATGATCTTGCCGCGGAAAGTCCACGGGCCGGTGGCGCTTGGCCCGGTGGCGTATGCGGTCTCCTCGGGGAAGTTGCGCGAGTAGGTCAGGTAGTAGGTCTTGTCGTGGCGGTGCAGGTAGGCCGCTTCGGTAAAGTTGTCGATGCCCACGGTGTGGATCGGGCCATCGAGTTCGATCATGTTCGGCTTCAGCTTGGCATATTTCAGTACGCGGTTGCCCCAGTACAGGTAGGCCTGGCCGTCCTTGTCGATGAAGACCGCCGGGTCGATGTCGTCCCAGGGGATATCGGTTTCCTTCGTCATGTCGTTGGTGATGAGGGCGCTGCCGCGCGCATCGACGAAGGGGCCGGTCGGCTTGTCCGACACCGCCACGCCGATCGCCTTGCCCGGCTTGCTCGCGTCGTGTTCGACCGGAGCGTAGAAGTAATACTTGCCATTGCGCTTGGTGACGTCGGCCGCCCAGGCGTCGGCCTTGGCCCACTTGAAGGTCTTCACGTTCAGCGGCGAACCCATGTCGGTCCAGTTCTTCATGTCGCAGGAGGACAGCACGCGCCATTCGCGCATCAGGTAGTCCTTGCCTTCCGGCGCCGCTTCGTCGTGCCCGACATACAGGTAGACGCGGTTGCCGTCGACCAGTGCCGCCGGATCGGCGGTGAAGATATTCGACACAAGCGGATTGGCAGCCTGCACCAGGGTACACATCGTCGCCAATGCCGAGGCGACGGCCGATTTCGTGAACATGAAGTCTCCTTTTAGTTTTTCTGTTTCCAGGCCAGCAGGCGTTGCAGCGCGCAGAATGCGAACAGCAGCACACCGATGACAATCTTGGTCCACCACGAGCTGAGCGTGCCATCGAAGACGATCAGGGTCTGGATGGCGCCCAGCACCAGCACGCCGGTCAGCGCGCCGGCGACATAGCCGTAGCCGCCGGTCAGCAGCGTGCCGCCAATCACCACGGCGGCAATCGCATCGAGCTCGGTGCCCTGCGCATGCAGGCCGTAGCCGGACAGCATGTAGAACGAGAACAGCAGGCCAGCCAGCGCTGCGCAACCGCCGCTGATGGCGTACACCGCAACCTTGGTGGCGCCGACCGGGAGTCCCATCATGTGGGCCGACTGTTCGTTGCCGCCGACCGCATAGACCGCGCGGCCGAATGGCGTCAGGTGGGCCACGACCATCGCTGCTGCGAGCAGGACCAGCGCAATCACCACGCCCGGCGAGACAAAGCCGTCAAAGATGCCGACCTGCGCCTGCGAGATCGCGACAAAGGCCGGGTCCTCGATCGGGATCGAGTTCACGCTGATCAGGTAGCACAGGCCGCGCGCCAGGAACATGCCACCCAGCGTGACGATGAACGGTTGCAGGCGGAAGAAGTGGATCAGCGCGCCCATGCCGGCGCCAAACACCACGCCCATCAGCAGCACCGCCGCCATCACCGCCGCGGGCGGCCAGTGCGCGACATGCAGCAGCCAGGCCGCGACCATGGTGCTGAGCGCCAGCACGGAACCAACCGACAGGTCGATGCCGCCTGACAGGATGACGAAGCTCATGCCGATGGCGATCACCAGCAGGAAGGCATTGTCGATCAGGAGGTTGAGCATGACCTGCAGCGACAGGAAGCCGGGGTAGGCAAAGCCGCCCGCCAGCAGCAACACCAGCAGCAGGCCGACGGTGACCAGGGAAGTGAAATACGGGGCGCGCGTCATGCCTTGCTCCTTTGCGACAGGCAGACCGCGAACACCACCAGCGACTTGACGACGAGGTTGACTTCCGGCGGCACGCCAAGGGAATAGACGGTATAGGTAAGGGTCTGGATGATCAGGGCGCCGATCACGCTGCCCGCCAGNTTGAANTTNCCGCCGGCCAGGGAAGTNCCGCCCAGGGTGACGGCCAGGATGGCGTCCAGCTCCAGCAGCAGGCCGGCGTTATTGGCGTCGGCGCTCTTGATGTTGGAGCTGATGATCAGCCCCGCCAGCCCGGCGCACACGGCGCAGAAGGCGTAGCTGGCGAAGACCAGGGCGCCGGCGCGGATGCCGGCCAGGCGCGCTGCGACCGGGTTGACGCCGACCGCTTGCGTGAACAGGCCAAGGGCAGTCTTGCGCATGGCCAGCGCGACGGCTGCCACCACCGCCAGCGCAACGTACAGTGCCACCGGAAGGCCAAGCAGGTAGCCGCTGCCCAGCACGAAGAAATCGTCGCGGTAGACGGTGATGATCTGGCCGTCGGTAACCAGTTGCGCCAGGCCGCGCCCTGCCACCATCAAAACCAGGGTGGCGACGATCGGCTGCAGGCCAAGGCTGGCCACCAGCAGGCCGTTCCAGACGCCGCACAGCAAGGCGGCGCCCAGCGCCGCCGCAAAGGCCAGCCACAGCGGCTGTTCGGCAGCTGCCATGGTGCAGGCGACGGCAGCCGCCAGCGCCACCACGGCGCCAACCGAAATATCGATGCCGCGCATGGCGATGACGATGGTCATGCCGGTGGCTGCCAGCATCAGCGGCGCGGCGCGGTTCAGGATGTCGACCATGGCGCCGTACAGGTGGCCCCCCTTCACTTCCAGGTGGAAGAAGCCGGGCACGGCGAACAGGTTAATCAGCAGCAGCACGATCAGCGCGCCAAGCGGGCGGGCCAGCGGATGGGCGAGCAGGCGGGCGGCCAGGCCCGGCTGGGTTGCTGCCGCGGCGGCGGCCACGCCGGATGGCGCGGCGCCGGCAGCTGGGACGGCGACAGGATGCGTCATGCTGCCTCCCCGGCGATGGCGTGCAGCACCGTGGTTTCATCGAGGTCGCCGCGCAGGTATTCGCCGCAGGTGACACGGTCGCGCATGACGATCATGCGGTCGCTGCAGCGCAGAACTTCGGGCAGCTCCGACGAGATAAACAGCAGCGACATGCCGCGCTTGCACAATGTAGTTACGTAATCCATGATTTCCTGCTTGGCGCGCACGTCGATGCCGCGCGTTGGTTCGTCCAGGATCATCAAGCGCGGACCGGTGGCCAGCCAGCGGGCCAGCAGGACTTTCTGCTGGTTGCCGCCGGACAGGGTGCCGATCGGCGTTTCGATGCTGGCAGTCTTGATGCCGAGCGCCTTGACGTATTCTTCCGCCAGTTCGCGCTGGCGTTGCATGGGGATGGCGCGCAGCATGCCCTGGCGGGCTTGCAGCGCCAGCACCAGGTTTTCGCGCACGGACAGCGACAGGATCGCGCCTTCCAGCTTGCGGTCTTCCGAGCAGAAGCCGATGCCGGCGGCAATGGCCTGGCGCGGGTTGGCAAACGTGCCGTAGGCCTTGTCGCCAATTACGATATCGCCCTTGTCGGCGCGGTCGGCGCCGAACAGCAGGCGCGCCAGCTCGGTACGGCCGGCGCCCAGCAGGCCGGCCAGGCCGAGTACTTCGCCTTCGCGCACCTGCATGGTTACCGGTTGCAGCACGCCCTTGCGTCCCAGCCCGCGCGTCTCGAGGACAACGCTCGCCGCGCCTTCCGGGCGGGCTTCTTCAGCGGTCGCCTGTACCGCATCAGCCTCGCCGGCGTCGGCTGGCTTGCCGATCATCTTGTTCACCAGGGCCAGGCGCGAAAGTTCGGCAGCTGCGTACTCCCCTTCCCGCTCGCCGTTGCGCATCACGGTGATGCGGTCCGAAATGGCGTAAGTCTGGTCGAGGAAGTGCGTCACGAACAGGATCGCCATCCCTTGTTCACGCAGCCGGCGCAGCACGCGGAACAGAAGCTGCACTTCGGCCTCATCCAGGCTCGACGTCGGCTCGTCCAGCACCAGCACGCGGGAAGAAATATTCAAGGCCCGGGAGATCGCCACCATCTGCTGGATCGCCAGCGGATAGCGCGACAGCGGCGCGCTGACGTCGATATCGATCTCCAGCTCGCGCAGCAAGGCTCGCGGCGCGCGTGCGCATGCCAGCCCAATCGACCATGCCCCACTTGCGCGGATAGCGGCCGATGAAGATATTTTCGGCCACCGAAAGATTCGGGCACAGGTTCACTTCCTGGTAGACAGTGGAGATGCCCAGCTCCTGCGCCTCCAGCGTGGAGGATGGGCGGATCTCGCGCCCCTCCATCACGATGCTGCCCTGGTCCGGCGCGTGCACGCCGGTCAATACCTTGATCAGGGTCGACTTGCCGGCCCCATTCTGCCCCATCAGCGTATGGACTTCGCCAGGATAGAGCCGCAGCCCCGCCTCGCTGAGCGCCTTCACGCCAGGGAAAGCCTTATGGATGCCGGACAGCTCCAGGACCGGCGCCACCGCAGCGGTAGCCATGATCAGTATTTCCGGTTAGGCAGTTCTTTCGCCGCTACCTCCGCCGGGAACACGCGTTCCTCGGTCACGATGCGCGGCGCCACAGGCTTGCCGGCGACGACGTCCTGCGCAGCTTTCATCAGTTGCGGGCCAAGCAGCGGGCTGCATTCGACCGACACGTTCAGCTTACCGGCGATCATGGCCTGGAAAGCGCCTTTCACGCCGTCGATGGAGACGATGATGATGTCCTTGCCCGGTTTCAGGCCCGCTTCTTCGATGGCCTGGATGGCGCCGATGGCCATATCGTCATTGTGCGCGTACAGCACGTTGATGTCCTTGCCGTGGGCTTTCAGGAAGGCTTCCATCACCTCCTTGCCCTTGGCGCGGGTGAACTCGCCGGTCTGGGTGCGGATCACCTTCAGTTTGGCGTTGCCCTTGATGGCTTCTTCAAAGCCGGCCTTGCGGTCCAGTGCCGGCGCCGAACCCACGGTGCCCTGCAGTTCAACCACGTTCAATACCGGCTTGCTTTGCTTGGCCGCATAGTCGGCCAGCCATTTGCCGGCGCGGCGCCCTTCTTCCACGAAGTCGGAGCCGATCAGGGTGACGTAGAGCGACTTGTCCGCCACTTTGACCGCGCGGTCGGTCAGGATGACCGGGATCTTGGCCGCCTTGGCTTCACGCAGCACGGTTTCCCAGCCGGTTTCCACCACCGGCGAGAACGCGATCACGTCCACGCGCTGGGCGATGAACGAGCGGATCGCCTTGACCTGGTTTTCCTGCTTCTGCTGGGCGTCGGCGAACTTAAGGGTGATGCCGGCCTGTTTGGCGGCTTCCTTGATGGAGGCGGTGTTGGCGGTGCGCCATTCGCTTTCGGCGCCCACCTGGGAGAAGCCCATAACCAGCGGCTTGGCCGCGAAAACGCTGCCCGAAGCAGCAAATGCAAGGGCGAACGCGCCGCCGAGGATAGTCCTGCGGGTGACTTTCATGCCGGTCTCCAAAATTATAGTAGATCAATATTAGGAGAATCCGTCATGCCGATCTAATTCATTTTTTCGCAGGATCCATATCAATTTTATTATCTCAGCAGGCGCAGGCCATACAGGCCGCCCGCCATGGAGCCGGGATGGGCGATGAACTTCACTTCAAGCTTGCCTTCGCGGGCCGCCCCGGCCGGCACCGGCAAGTCCAGGTTGTAGAAGGCTTCGCCTTTGCGTTCAATGGCGACCGTCTGCAGCAGGCGGCCATTCAGCAACACGTCGAACTTGCGGCCGGCATCGCCCGAGGCGAAAGTCAGGCGCAACAACCGCGGCTCCCTCGCGGTCTTTCAGCTCGTAGCTGAACCATCCGCTGGCGTGGCGCCAGTGCCGCGTGCCGTTCAGGCCTGCATCGGCCCCCTCTCCCTTGAAGAAGTGATCCGATTCGGGCTGCTGCTCCCCCGGCGCCACCTGGTCGATCGTGCGCGCATCCAGCGCCAGGCGCTCGGATTCGGCGGCCGCCGCTTTCGAGCGCATCTCGGCCAGTCCCGCCGTCGTGGTTTGCTGCCAGTAGATCATGTAGCGCGAATCGTGCAGGCGGTAGAACGGTATGAAACGCAACTCGCCCGCACCCTTGCCCTGCACCAGGCCTGGCGCAGTGAACGTCAGGGGCTGGCCCGGAACGGGCTTGAATTTGTTGAGGAAGTCCCGGCTGTCGCTGACGAAGACCGGCGCCGCCTCCTGCGGGCAGACCTGGCCCTGTGCAATATGGCCCATGCGGGAGTCGTCGGCCATGAAATTCAACTGCTCGCCAGGGAATGGCGAGGTTTTCGCGGCCAGCACGATGGGGCCGTGCAGCACGGCGTAATAATTCGATTTGTCGGGCATCTGCTCGAGCGTGGTGCGCATCGGCAGGCGCACGTCGACCGTGTCGCCTTTCCGCCACACCCGCTCAAGATCGACGTAGCTGCCCGGCGCGGCGTGCACCGGTACCGGCTTGCCATTCACACGCACCGACAGCGCGCCTTTCGCCACCCAGCCCGGGTAACGAAGCTTCATTGTGAACTTGCCGCCGCTGTCGACCGTCAGCCGCGTGCTGGCCTGGTCGGGGAAGTGGTTGGACTGGGTCAGCACTACGCCCTTCTCGCGCCAATCGAGCCGGGAGGGAATGAACAGGTTGACCAGCAGCGCATCGCCATCGCGGGCGTAGATGAATTCACCGTACTTGGCGTGGCTTTCGATGCCAGAACCGACACAGCACCACATGCCTTTGTCCACTTCCGAATAGACGCGGTAGTGGTTGGGCCGCATCGGCGTGAAGTAGACGAAACCGCCGCTCTCCGGGCGCTGTGAGGAAAGAATATGGTTGTACAGCGCGCGCTCGTAATAGTCGCCGTACGCCGCGCTCGGGTCGCGCAGGAACAGCAGCTCGGTGAGCTTGAGCATATTGTAGGTGTTGCAGGTTTCCGGCCCTTCCACCTCGCTGCTCATCGAGGAGAAATCCTTGTCGTCGTGGAAGTGCTCCTTGACGCTGTTGCCGCCGATGGCCACAGTGCGATGATCGTGCACGGTGCGCCAGAAGAAGCTGGCGGCCTTGTGCCATTGCGGTTCGCCGGTCAGCTCCGCGATGCGTTCGAAGCCGATCACCTTCGGAATCTGCGTATTGGCATGCAGCCCGGTCAGCTCGTCGCGGCCGGCCGCCAGCGGCTGCAGGACGGCCTGGTGCGAGAAGCGTTTGGCCGCGGCCAGGTAGCGCTGGTCGCCGGTCAGCTGGTACACGTCGGCCAGCACCTCGTTCATTCCGCCATGTTCAGCGCGCAGCATGGATTGCATCTGCTCGTCGCTCAGGGCATTGGTCATGTTGACCGTCCAGTCGGCGAATTTCACGAGCATTCGTTTCGCGTCTTCGTTGCCGGCATAGCGCCAGGCATCGCGCAGGCCGGCCGCGATCTTGTGCAGGTTGTACCAGGGAACCCATTTGCCGTTGACCGAGAAATTGTCGGCATGGAGCTTGCCCTTGGCGATGTCGCTCCAGGCTTCGCGGCCGCCGGGAATGCCGCCCAGGTAGCCGTCCGGCGCTTGCGCCTTCTTCAGCTCCTGCACAAAGTAGTCGAGGCGTTCACGCACCGTGCCGTCGCCAGTCGCGGCCCACATCAGGGACAAGGCGGAGAGGTAGTGGCCGCCCATGTGGCCATCAAGGCCGCTGGATTCCCAATTGCCGTAGGATGGCTTGGGGAGCGGCAGCCCGGCTTCGCGGCGGAACGGCGCCAGCAGCCGGTCGGCGTCGAGCTCCAGCAGGTAGCGGCGGTTGGTTTCCTGCGCTTGCAGGAAGGGACTTGGCAGCAGGCGAACGTCCTGCAGCGGGAACAGTTCGGCGGCGGTGGCGGCGATTGGCGCGAACCAGGCTGCGCCCGCGCCCGTCGCCAGCAGCACGGCGAAGCCGCGCCGCAATGCAGCGGCGAGCAGGGTCGAGGTCATTTTTGTACGCTTTGGTAGTTATCCAGGTCAGCAGCGTCGACTACCGGCCAGCCGGCGCTGTCCCAGCGCATGTCCATGACCTTCAGCTTTTGCAGGTACTTGTCCTTCGTTTCATAGGCGTGAAGAACCATCACGTCCTTGCCGTCGAAGGTGTAAGCGCTGTTGTGGCCGAGCGCCTTCCATGCCGCATTGCCCTGCACGACCAGCGAGCCGCCGCCCAGCGCCATGTCCTTGCCATCCTTGTCGAGGTAAGGTCCCGTCACCGCACGCGAACGCCCGACCACCACGTGGTAGGTGCTCTTCTCCTTCTGGCAGCACAATCCCCACGAAACAAAAAGGTAGTACCAGCCATTCTTGCGGAAGACGAACGGCGCCTCGATTTCCGCCGGGCCGCCGCTGTCATCCTTCACGAAGGCCGGGCGTTCGCGGGCGGCGATGGTGCTCCACACCTGCGGTTCGGCCGGGCGCGTCCAATCCTTGTTCAGCTTGACCAGCTTGATGCCGCCCCAGAACGAGCCGAATGCCATCCAGCCCGTGCCTTTGTCGTCTTCCACGACATTGGAGTCGATCGCGTTCCAGATGTCGCGGCCCGGCACCGACTGCACGACAATGCCCTGGTCTTCCCATTTGTAGTCGGGCGAGCGCGGGTCCAGCGTCTTGTTGACGGTGACGCCAATGGCCGAGGTGTTCTTGCCGAATGCGGAAACCGAGTAATACAGCAGGTATTTTCCGTCGTGATACTGGATGTCCGGCGCCCACACATGGTCATCGAAGCCCGGTGCGGCCTTCGCCGCAGCCGCGGGATGGCCGGCGAAGATGCGCCCCTCCGGGCGCCAGTTCAGCATGTCTTTCGAGCTGTAGAACGTGATGCCCGGCCCCGTCGAATACAGGTAGTAGGTGTCGCCCTGTTTCGCCATCACCGGATCATGTACGCTCACCTGGCCTGCCTGCGCAGCCTGCGTGAGCATCGCCCCCGCCAGCACGCCGGCGCCAATCACCCATTTCTTTATCATCTTAATTCCCTGTCCGCACGCCCCAAAGCGAAACACCTGCTTTCGACTGCACCGTGAACGTCACCTCGAACGCATTGGCATTGGTATTCCACTGGCGCGACAATACCCCATTGTAGGTCGCCCCATCGGACAGCGCGACACTGATCTTGTTCCCGCCGAGGTGGGTCCAGGTGCCGGCCAGCGCTCCGCTGACGGCGCCACCTGCGGCGAGGGTAACGACCTGCGATTGCTTGATGGTCGCCGAAATGTCCTTGCCGTGGTTGATCACCTTGTAAGTACCCACGGCATCGGCCGCCGTCACGTCCGCGGAAAGCGTCGTTGCGTTCTTCGACAATGGCGCATAACGCAGCGGCGCGACAACCGGCCAGCCATCGGCGTTGATGAACATTTCGTGCACGCG
>Ga0055534_1000584_pt1 | contig 19110 bp, 20 predicted proteins | sample AraplaCol_mLB_r2_2_FD_54993 | JGI IMG/M metagenome (GOLD analysis project Ga0055534, IMG submission 54993) | Arabidopsis root microbial communities from North Carolina, USA - plate scrape MF_Col_mLB_r2 | ecosystem: Host-associated > Plants > Roots > Endosphere | place: USA: North Carolina... | reverse complement strand
CCGGCCGCCTGGCCGAAGATGTCGCCGAAGATGTCGCCGAACGCCTCGGCAAAGCCGCCGCCGCCAAACCCGCCGGCGCCGAAGCCGCCGGCCATGTTCGGATCCACGCCGGCGTGGCCGTACTGGTCGTAAGCCGCTTTCTTCTCGGGGTCGGAGAGCATCTCGTAGGCCTCCTTGACCTCCTTGAATTTCTCCTCGGCTTCCTTGTTGTCCGGATTGCGGTCCGGGTGGTACTTCATCGCGAGCTTGCGATAAGCCTTCTTGAACTCGTCTTCGGTCGCGTTCTTGCCTACCCCGAGCACTTCGTAGTAGTCACGTTTTGCCATGGTGGCTCATACCTGATTGGCCCGGCGGCGTCTCGCGGACACCCGCCGTGCGATAAGCAAAAAAGCCGAGCGCGGTATCCGACCGCGGTTTGCACCCTGAGTCAGACCACCGTCGCCCGGCGTCGGGAACGGGCGGCGGCGCCGGCATCACCCGCGCCGCCGCCCCCTTCCCGCTTACTTCTTGTCGTTCACTTCCTTGAACTCGGCATCCACGACGTTGTCGTCCTGCGGCTGGGCCTGCTGCTGCGCGCCCGCGCCACCGGCCGCACCCGCGGCGCCGGCTTCGCCCTGCCTTGGCCTGCATCTCGGCGTAGACCTTCTCGCCCAGCTTCTGGCTGGCTTCGGACAGCGCTGCAACCTTGGCGTCGATCTCGGCCTTGTCGCCGCCGCGTGCGGCGTCTTCCAGTTCCTTGATCGCCGATTCGATCTTGTCCTTCTCGCCAGCTTCGAGCTTGTCGCCATGCTCGGTCACTGCCTTGCGCGTCGAGTGGATCAGCGCGTCGGCCTGGTTGCGGGCGTCAGCCAGCTCGCGGGCCTTCTTGTCTTCCTCGGCGTTGGCCTCGGCATCCTTCACCATGCGCTGGATCTCGTCTTCCGACAGACCCGAGTTCGCCTTGATGGTGATGCGGTTTTCCTTGCCGGTGGCCTTGTCCTTGGCGCCCACGTGCAGAATGCCGTTGGCGTCGATGTCGAACGAGACCTCGATCTGCGGCGTGCCGCGCGGCGACGGCGGAATGCCTTCCAGGTTGAACTCGCCCAGCAGCTTGTTGCCGCTGGCCATCTCGCGCTCGCCCTGGAACACCTTGATCGTCACGGCCGGCTGGTTGTCGTCCGCGGTGGAGAACACCTGGGCGTGCTTGGTCGGGATGGTCGTGTTCTTCGAGATCATCTTGGTCATCACGCCGCCCAGCGTCTCGATGCCCAGCGACAGGGGCGTCACGTCCAGCAGCAGCACGTCGGTACGGTCGCCCGACAGCACCGAACCCTGGATGGCGGCACCCACGGCCACGGCTTCGTCCGGGTTCACGTCCTTGCGGGCTTCCTTGCCGAAGAACTCGCGCACCTGCTCCTGCACCTTGGGCATGCGGGTCATGCCGCCCACCAGGATCACGTCGTCGATGTCGCTGACCTTCACGCCGGCGTCCTTGATCGCGGTGCGGCACGGGTCGATCGTGCGCGAGATCAGGTCTTCCACCAGCGCTTCGAGCTTGGCGCGAGTGATCTTGAGGTTCAAGTGCTTCGGGCCCGAGGCGTCGGCCGTGATGTACGGCAGGTTGATCTCGGTCTGCTGCGAGCTCGACAGCTCGATCTTGGCCTTTTCAGCGGCTTCCTTCAGGCGCTGCAGGGCCAGCACGTCCTTCGACAGGTCGACGCCCTGTTCCTTCTTGAACTCGCCGATGATGTAGTCGATGATGCGCTGGTCGAAGTCTTCGCCGCCCAGGAACGTATCGCCGTTGGTCGACAGCACTTCGAACTGCTTCTCGCCATCCACGTCGGCGATCTCGATGATCGAGATGTCGAACGTGCCGCCGCCGAGGTCATACACGGCAATCTTGCGGTCGCCCTTCTCGTTCTTGTCCATGCCGAACGCCAGCGCGGCGGCGGTCGGCTCGTTGATGATGCGCTTGACGTCCAGGCCCGCGATGCGGCCGGCATCCTTGGTGGCCTGGCGCTGCGAGTCGTTGAAGTACGCCGGCACCGTGATCACGGCTTCGGTCACGGGCTCGCCCAGGTAGTCCTCGGCGGTCTTCTTCATCTTGCGCAGCACTTCGGCCGACACCTGCGGCGGGGCCAGCTTCTGGTCGCGCACGCCAACCCAGGCTCAGTCAGGGACATGCAAACTCGACTGAGGCCGAAATGTGGCCGTCCCGGGCCATTTCAAGGGCGTAATGTGCAATTCCGAGTAAATTTCTCGGTTTATCGGCCTGGCCCGGCCGAATCCGATTAAGTTATCTATCGACCACAATCAGGCTTTGCGCTCGCGCTGCCACAGCACGTCGCTGCCGCCCGCCGCGCGGTTCAGCACGCGCGCCAGCACGAACAGCAGGTCGGAGAGCCGGTTCAGGTACTGGCGGGGTGCCTCGTTGAGCGCATCGGCGGCGCCCAGTTCCACCAGCGCGCGCTCGGCGCGGCGGCACACGGTCCGGCACACGTGGGCCTGGGCGGCCGCGCGGCTGCCGCCGGGCAGGATGAACTCCGCCAGGCGGGGCAAGGTGGCGTTGTAATGGGCCAGCCAGTCGTCCAGCTGTACCACCTGGGGCGCCTTGAGCAGCGTGTAGCCCGGAATTGACAGTTCGCCGCCCAGATCGAACAAGTCGTGCTGGATATGGAGCAGCGCGTCGCGCACGTCGGCCGGCAGGTCGGGCTCGGTCAGCAGCACGCCGATATGGCAGTTCAGCTCGTCCACGTCGCCGATGGCGGCGATGCGCTGGCTGTTCTTGCCCACGCGGCTGCCGTCGCCCAGGCCGGTGGTGCCGGCGTCGCCGGTGCGCGTGGCGATCTTGGACAGGCGGTTGCCCATGCCGGTCTCCTTTGTTGATCGAAGGTTGAGGTCGAAAAGTGGCGCAATTATGGCCCGCTTCGGGGCCGTCAGGCGCCGGAATTGACCGTTTTATCGCGCGCCGGCGGGTAAACGCCCGCCGTCGGGGTGACGCCACCGGCGTAGGCCAGTCGTAGAATAGCGGGATTCGACTGCATACAGCGCCATACGGCCCGCCCGGAGACCCCATGAACCATCCCACCCCTGCCGCCGCCCTGGCGCGCCGCCCGTTCCCGTCCGAGCTGGCCGATGCCCTGACCGCCCGTTTCGGCGACCGGTTCTCCACGTCGAGCGGCGTGCGCGAGCACCATGGCCGCGACGAATCGCCGTTCCCGCCCGCCGCCCCCGATGCCGTCGTCTTCGCGCACAGCACCGAGGAAGTGGCCGAGGTGGCCCGGCTGTGCAACGCGCACGCCGTGCCGCTGATTCCCTACGGCGCCGGTTCGTCACTGGAAGGCCACCTGCTGGCTGTCGCCGGCGGCGTCAGCATTGACCTGTCGCAAATGAACCGGGTGCTGGCCGTGCATCCCGAGGATCTGACCGTCACCGTGCAGCCCGGCGTTACGCGCAAGCAGCTGAACCAGGAGATCAAGGACACGGGCCTGTTCTTCCCGATAGACCCGGGCGCCGACGCCTCGCTGGGCGGCATGTGTGCCACGCGGGCCTCGGGCACCAACGCCGTGCGCTACGGCACGATGCGCGAGAACGTGCTGGCGCTGACNGTGGTTACCGCGGACGGGCGCGTGATCCGCACCGGCACCCATGCGCGCAANTCGTCGGCCGGCTACGACCTGACCCGCCTCTTCATCGGCAGCGAGGGCACGCTTGGCATCATCACCGAGGTGACGGTGCGCCTGTACCCGCANCCCGAGGCCATTTCGGCGGCNGTNTGCGCGTTCCCGAGCATGGGCGATGCCGTGCGCGCCACNATCCAGACCATCCAGCTCGGCGTGCCGGTGGCGCGCGTGGAGTTTGTCGATGCGCTGGCCATCCGNGCCATCAACCGGCACGACAACCTGACGCTGCCCGAAACCCCGCACCTGTTCTTCGAATTCCACGGTACCGAGGCCGGCGTGCGCGAACAGGCCGGCCTGGTGCAGGAAATCGTGTCCGAGCACGGCGCGCAGGGCTTCGAATGGGCCACGCGCCCCGAAGACCGTTCGCGGCTCTGGAACGCCCGCCATACTGCCTATTTCGCGATGCTGCAGCTGAAGCCCGGTTGCCGCGCGGTGACCACCGACGTGTGCGTGCCAATCTCGCGCCTGGCCGATTGCGTGACCGAGACCGAGCGCGACCTGAACGCGTCCGCGCTGCCCTGCCCGATCGTCGGCCATGTGGGCGATGGCAATTTCCACGTGGCGATCCTGGTGGACCCGGCCAACCCCGAAGAGATGGCCGAGGCCGAGGACATCAATCGCCGCATCGTGCAGCGCGCGCTGTCGATGGGCGGCACTTGCACTGGCGAGCATGGCGTGGGCCTGCACAAGATGGGCTTCCTTGTGGAAGAACACGGCGAGGATGCGCTCGACCTGATGCGCGCCATCAAGGATGCGCTCGATCCGAACCACATCCTGAACCCGGGCAAGATCTTCCACGCCACGCGTGGCGCATTCGCGAAGTAAAGGCGAAGACCCGTCATGGCATCGGTTTTCCAGCGTGTCCCGCCGCTGCACCTGCTGATTGCGTTCGAATCGGCGGCGCGGCTGGGCAGCTTCGCGCGCGCGGCCGAAGAACTCTCGGTCACGCCCAGCGCGGTGTCGCATCGCATCAAGAACCTGGAGGAGCTTTGGGGCGAGGACCTGTTCGTGCGCTCGAACGCCGCGCTGCGGCTGACCGCGGCCGGCACGCGCTACCAGCGCAATGTGGAGGACGCGCTGAAGTCGCTGAACGAACTCGCGCGCCCCGAGTACAACAAGCTGCGCACGCGGCTGCGTGGCCATTCCGCCCACGTTCGGGCGGCAGCACCTGGTGCCGCGCCTGCCTGAGTTCAGCGCGCTGTACCCGCACATCGACCTCGAACTGCACCTGGCCGTGCCGTTTCTCGACGTGAAGGCCGAGGACACCGACATCGAGATCCGCTACGGCACGGGCCGCTATCCGGACCTGAAAACCACCCGGCTGCTGGTGGAGCCCGTGTTTCCGGCGTGCGGCCGCGAGTACTACGAGCGNGTCAACGGTTTCGCGATCACCAAGCCGGCCGACCTGCACAACCTCACGCTGCTGCGCAGCCCGCTGGAGCCGTGGCGGCCGTGGTTCGAGACGGCGGGGCTNGACTGGCCCGAGCCGCAGACGGGTGCGCAGTTCAACGATATCGGCCTGATGCTGGAAGCCATCGTGTCGAACCAGGGCGTGGGCCTGGTGCGCCAGCGCATGGCGCGGCAGTGGCTGGCGGCCGGGCAGATGGTGAAGCTGCTCGACGTGGAGTCGGTGTCGCCGCACGGCTACTACATCGTGGAGCGCGAGCAGGCGCCGCTGCTGCCCGAGGCGCGCTACTTCATCGACTGGCTGCTCGGGCTGGACTGGTAACGCCGCAGCCACTACGCTGGAAGCGTCCTGGCGGGCGGCACGGCGGGCAGCACCCGCCGGCATGAACCATTTTGATCGGGTCGACATGCCGAATTCACGTGCGCCGGCGCTCGCCGGGCGAGGTGCCTGCGCTATAGTCTGCCGTCCCGGCCGTGTGCGCGAACAGCGACGCACGGCGNCCGGTTCGTCACAGGAGTTGCCGCCATGAACGCCCCGCAAGACGCCCACACTGCCGCAGGAGTTTCCGCCGAGACCCGCCGCGCCACGCTGCTGGCCGGGCTCGCGCGCATCCTGCCCGAAGCCGCCGTGCTGTGGAAANCCGAAGACACCGTGCCGTACGAGTGCGACGGCCTCGCGGCCTATCGCCAGGTGCCAGACGCCGTGGTGCTGCCCGATACCGANGAACAGGTTTGCGCGGTGCTGCGCCTGTGNCACGAACTCGGCGTGCCTGTGGTGCCGCGCGGNTCCGGCACGAGCCTGTCCGGCGGCGCCATGCCGATCGCCGGAGGCCTGGTGCTGTCGCTGGCCAAGTTCAAGCGCATCCTGTCGGTGGACGCCTACTCGCGCACCGCCGTGGTCCAGCCTGGCGTGCGCAACCTCGCCATTTCCGAAGCCGCGGCGCCGCACAACCTCTATTACGCGCCCGATCCGTCGTCGCAGATCGCCTGCTCGATCGGCGGCAACGTGGCCGAGAACTCCGGCGGCGTGCACTGCCTCAAGTACGGCCTGACCGTGCACAACGTGCTGCGCGTGCGCGCCGTGACGATGGAAGGCGAGGTGGTGGTGTTCGGCTCCGGCGCGCCCGATGCGCCGGGCCTGGACCTGCTGGCCACCGTCATCGGCTCGGAAGGCATGCTCGCCGTGGTCACCGAGGTGACGGTGCGGCTGATTCCCAAGCCCCAGCTGGCGCAGGTCATCATGGCCAGCTTCGACGACGTGGAAAAAGGCGGCAACGCGGTGGCCGACGTGATCGCCGCCGGCATCATCCCGGCTGGCCTGGAGATGATGGACAAGCCCGCCACGGCCGCCGTGGAAGAGTTCGTCAAGGCCGGCTACGACCTCGATGCCGCGGCCATCCTGCTGTGCGAATCCGATGGCACGCCCGAGGAAGTGGCCGAGGAAATCGGCCGCATGAGCGAGGTGCTGCGCGCGTCGGGCGCCACCCGCATCACGGTGTCGCAGAACGAAGCCGAGCGCCTGCGCTTCTGGAGCGGCCGCAAGAACGCGTTTCCGGCGGCGGGCCGTATCTCGCCCGATTACTACTGCATGGACGGCACGATTCCGCGCAAGCACATCGGCACGCTGCTCAAGCGCATCGAGAAGATGGAGCAGAAGTACGGCTTGCGGTGCATCAACGTCTTTCATGCCGGCGATGGCAACATGCACCCGCTTGTGCTGTTCGATGGCGGCGACGTCGACGAATGGCACCGCGCCGAGCTGTTCGGGTCTGACATCCTCGAGACCTGCGTGGAACTCGGCGGCACGGTGACCGGCGAGCACGGCGTGGGCGTGGAGAAGCTGAACTCGATGTGCGTGCAGTTCTCGCGCGAGGAGTGCGAGGCGTTCCTGGGCGTGAAGGCGGCCTTCGATCCGGCCCGCCTGCTCAACCCGGACAAGGCCATTCCCACGCTGGCGCGCTGCGCCGAATACGGCAAGATGCACGTCAGGCGCGGTCTGCTGCCGCACCCGGACCTGCCGCGCTTCTGATTGGCGTGCACGGCGGGACGGCGACAGGCCGCCTATCCGCCAACCCGCTTACCTGTATCGTCAGACATGCCACAGCGCAACACCAACGCCCTGAACCGCCAGCGCCTGGGCCAGCCCGATTCCGGCTGGCGCCAGAACTGGTACACCATCATCTTCGAGGCGGACACGCGCCCCGGGCGGCTGTTCGACATCGTGCTGCTGGTGGCCATCGTGGCCAGCGTGGCCGTGGTGATGCTGGACAGCGTGCCCAGCATCCACGCGCGGCTGGGCACGCCGTTCACGGTGCTCGAATGGCTGTTCACGCTGCTGTTCACGGCCGAGTACATCATGCGGCTGTGCGTGGTGAAGCGGCCGCTGCGCTATGTGCTGAGCNTCTANGGCGTGATCGACTTCATCTCGATCATGCCCACCTGGCTGTCGTTCTTCTCGCCCGAGCTGGCGTTCCTGATCGACGTGCGGCTGCTGCGGCTGCTGCGCGTGTTCCGGATTCTCAAGCTCACCGTGTATTTCGAGGAAGCGGAGATCCTGGCGCGCGCGCTGGCCAACAGCCGGCGCAAGATCTTCGTGTTCCTGGGCACCGTGTTCATCATCACGGTGATTCTGGGCACGGTGATGTACGTGGTGGAAGGTCCCGAGCACGGCTTCACGAGCATTCCGCTCAGCATGTACTGGGCCATCGTCACGCTCACCACCACCGGCTTTGGCGACATGGTGCCGAAGACGCCCGTGGGGCAGTTCATCACGTCGCTGACCATCCTGCTGGGCTACGGAATCATTGCCTTCCCCACCGGCATCGTCGGCGCCGAGCTGGCCGCCAGCATCATCAAGCGGCCGCTGACCACGCGCTCGTGCGAGCAGTGCCTGACCGAAGGGCACGAGCCCGGCGCGAAGTATTGCCAGCACTGCGGCAGCGCGCTGCCCGACTACCGCAGCGAGCCCGGTCTGGAAGGCCGGCTCGAAGGCGCGGTGGAAAACGCGCCACCCCCGCCGCCGCCGAAGCGGCCACGNCACTAGAACCACCCAGCATCCATAACGATACGTCCTCATGCAAGCCACCCTCGAAGCCTTTCGCGATGCGATCCGCCAGGCCGGCGACAGCCGCACACCGCTGCGCCTGCGCGGCGGCGGCAGCAAGGATTTCTACGGTCAGGCCCTGACCGGCACCGTGCTCGATACGCGCGCGTATCGCGGCATCGTCGACTACGATCCCGCCGAACTCGTCATCACGGCGCGCTGCGGCACGCCGCTGGCCGAGATCGAGGACGTGCTGGCCGAGCGGCGGCAGATGCTGGCCTTCGAGGCGCCCCACTTTGCCGCGCGAGGCCAGGCCAGCACCGCCACGCTGGGCGGCGCGTTCGCGGCCGGGCTGTCGGGGCCGCGCCGGCAATCGGTGGGCGCGCTGCGCGACTTCGTGCTCGGCGCGCAACTGATGGATGGCAAGGGCGAGATCCTGAGCTTCGGCGGCCAGGTCATGAAGAACGTGGCCGGCTATGACGTATCGCGCCTGCTGGCCGGTTCGCTGGGTACGCTGGGTCTGGTCACCGAGGTTTCGCTGAAGGTGTTGCCGGTGCCGTTCGACGACGCCACGCTGCGCTTTGCGCTGCCGCAGGCCGAGGCCATCGACCAGCTCAACCTGTGGGGCGGCAAGCCGCTGCCGATCGCCGCATCGGCCTGGCACGACGGCGTGCTGCATGTGCGCCTGAGCGGCGCCACGGCGGCCGTTTGCGCGGCGCGCGACAGCCTGGGTGGCGAAGTGGTCGACAACAGCCATGCCGCGCAGCAGTGGGCCGCGCTGCGCGAGCAGACCCATCCGTTCTTCACCCCGGCGCGCGAAGCCGGCCGCGCGCTGTGGCGCATTGCCGTGCCGCCCGTGGTCAAGCCGCTCGACCTGCCCGGCGAACAGCTCGTGGAATGGGGCGGCGGCCAGCGCTGGTGGCTGGCACCGGACGACGGCGCGGCAACGGCCGATCATGTGCGCGCCATCGCCCAGGCCGCCGGCGGCCACGCCACGCTGTTCCGCAACGGCGACAAGTCGGTGGGCGTATTCACGCCGCTGTCGTCGCCGCTGGCCGCCATCCACAAGCGGCTCAAAGCAACCTTCGATCCTGCGGGCATCTTCAATCCGCAGCGCATGTACACCGGGCTCTGACTCGCAGCCAGCCAATACAACGACCCCCACCATGCAAACCACACTGGCCGAATTCCTGCGCAACACCTCCGAAGGCGAAGAAGCACGATCGATCGTCGGCAAATGCGTGCACTGCGGCTTCTGTACCGCCACGTGCCCCACGTACCAGCTGCTGGGCGACGAGCTGGATGGCCCGCGCGGCCGCATCTACCTGATGAAGCAGGTGCTCGAAGGCAACCCGGTGACCGAAAGCACGCGGCTGCACCTGGACCGTTGCCTGACNTGCCGCAACTGCGAATCGACCTGCCCGTCGGGCGTTACCTATGGCCGGCTCGTCGATATCGGCCGGCAGATCGTCGATGANCGTCTGGCNGCGCAGGGCGTANAGCGTCCGGCCGGCCAGCGCATCGCCCGCTGGATGCTGCGCGAGGGCCTGACCCGNCCTGCCCTGTTCGGGCCCGCGCTGAAGCTCGGCCAGATCGTGCGNCCGCTGCTGCCGCAGACGCTGCGCAACAAGGTGCCGGCCCATCCGACCGCGCCCGGCACGTGGCCGCGCAACGAGCATCCGCGCAAGATGTTGTTGCTCGACGGCTGTGTACAGCCCGCGATGTCGCCCAACATCAATGCCGCCACGGCACGCGTGTTCGACAAGCTCGGCGTGCAACTGGTGCTGGCACGCGAGGCCGGATGCTGCGGCGCGATCCGCTTCCACACCGGCGACCACGCCGGCGGGCTGGACAACATGCGCGCCAACATCGACGCGTGGTGGCCCCATATCGAAGCCGGCGCCGAGGCCATCGTGATGACGGCNTCTGGCTGTGGCGCCATGGTCAAGGACTACGGCCNTCTNCTGCGCGACGACGCGCAGTACGCGGCGCGCGCGGCGCGGGTGTCGGCGCTGACGCGCGACCTNTCCGAGCTGCTGCCCGATTTTGCCGACGACCTGCACCAGNTGGCCGGCGCCGTGCCGCGCGANGGNCGGCGCGTGGCCTGGCATCCGCCCTGCACGCTGCAACACGGCCAGCAGATCCGCGGCAAGGTCGAGGCGCTGCTGACGCGGCTGGGCGTGGACGTGCGCCTCTGTGCCGACAGCCACCTGTGCTGCGGCTCGGCCGGCACGTACTCGGTGCTGCAGCCCGAACTGTCCTACAAGCTGCGCGACGACAAGCTGGCCAAGCTGCAGGCCACGGCGCCCGAATCGATCGTCACCGCCAATATCGGCTGCATCACGCACCTGCAGAGCGGCACCGAGACGCCGGTGATGCACTGGATCGAACTGGTGGATCGGATGATGACGCCGGTGAGACAAGCGGCCTGATTTCGGCGGCGTTTTTCTCCCCTCTCACCGAAAATGGCAGCGGCGTTTTTCTCCCCTCTCGCCGAAATGGCAGCGGCGTTTCTCCCCTCTCCCATGAAATGGGAGAGGGGCCGGGGGAGAGGGCATCAAGGTTCAAATCACGATCCGTCTCGGCGGAACTGCCGCGCCCTCTCCCCCAACCCCTCTCCCGCATGGCGGGAGAGGGGAGCCGAAAGCAAACGGTAACGCCGAAGCCCGGCTCTCCCGCATGGCGGGAGAGGGGAGCCGAAAGCCAACGGCATCGTCGAAGCCCGGGTTGCACGCATCTTGTCCGGGAGTAACATGTCGGCAGTTTTGCTCCCAAGCTGCCCCCATGCTCCAGACGTTTGCCATTCTGCTGGTCTTCCAGACCGTCGGCGAGGTCGTCAGCTACGCGCTGCGCCTGCCAGTGCCCGGTCCCGTGATCGGCATGCTCATGCTGTTCGGCTGGCTGGTGTTCGACAACCGCCTGCTGCCCGTCATCCAGGGCTCCGCCAACGAGTTGCTCAAGCACCTGTCGCTGCTGTTCGTACCGGCCGGCGTCGGCATCATGGTGCATGCCAGCCGCATCGGCAGCGAGTGGATGCCGATCGTCATCGCCCTCGTGATCTCCACCTGGGTGGCCATTGCCGTCACGGCGCTGGTCACGCGCGCGCTGATGGGCAAGCCGCCCGCCGCACCGCAGGCCGACACCGGAGCGCAGCCATGATGTCGCCGCGCCTCAACGAGATCTGGGTCTACCTGGCGGCCAGCCCGCTGATCGGCCTCACGGCCACGCTGATCGCCTATGTGTTCGCGTTCCGCATCTACGAGCGCGCGAAGTTCTCGCCGCTGGCCAANCCGGTGATGATCTCGGTGGCCATCCTGGTCACGGTGCTGACCGTCACCGGCACGCCCTACAAGACGTATTTCGANGGCGCCCAGTTCGTGCACTTCCTGCTCGGGCCCGCCACCGTGGCGCTGGCCGTGCCGCTCTACATGCAGTTGCCGAAGCTGCGCAGCCATGTGCTGCCGCTGCTGGGCGGGCTGCTGGCCGGCTCGGTGGCCGCCGTGGCCTCGGCGGTGGGCATCGCCTACCTGCTGGGCGCCTCGCCCGAGGTGGTGCGCTCGCTGGCGCCGAAGTCGGTGACGATTCCCATCGCCATGGGNGTGTCGGAAAAGATTGGCGGCCTGCCCTCGCTGACGGCGGTGATGGTGATGGCCACCGGCATCATTGGCGCGGTCAGCGCCACGTGGCTGCTGAACCTGCTGCGCGTGCGCGACTACACGGTGCGCGGTTTCGCCACCGGCGTGGCCGCGCATGGCATCGGCACCGCGCGCGCCTTCCAGGTCAGCCAGGAGGCCGGCGCGTTCTCGGCGCTGGGCATGGGCCTGAACGGCGTGCTGACCGCCATCCTGGTACCGGTGATGGCCGCCTGGATGCCGCACTGACACCCTGACATCCTGCTGACAGCACGCTGTCAGGAGCCCCCGCGCATCATCCGTTCTCTCCAAACCCAGCGAGGACACCCGTGAGCCGACGCGCCGACCGTCTCTTCCAGATCGTGCAGGTCCTGCGCGGCCGCCGGCTGACCACGGCCGCGCTGCTGGCGCAGCGGCTGGGCGTATCGGAACGCACGGTGTATCGCGATATCCAGGCCCTGTCGCTGTCGGGCGTGCCCGTGGAAGGCGAGGCCGGCATCGGTTATCGCCTGCGGCCCGACTACGATGTGCCGCCGCTGATGTTCACGTCGATGGAGGTAGAGGCGATGGTGGCCGGNCTGCGCCTGCTCAAGGCGTGGGGCGGNGGCGCGCTGGCCGCCGCGGCCGATCCGTCGCTGGAGAAGCTGATGGCCGCCCTGCCGCCGCAGCGGCGCCTGGCCGCGCAGCAGAGCCGCATCTTCGCGCCCGAGTACGCCAACCATCCCGCCGTACGCGAGGCGTTCGACGTCGTGCATGCGGCCATCGGCGCGCAGCGGCTGCTGAAGATCGACTACAGCGATGCGCAGCAGCGCGACACCGTNCGCGTGGTGCAGCCGCTCGGGTTGTTCTTCTGGGGCAATGTGTGGCTGCTGGCCGCGTGGTGCACGGCCCGCGAGGACTACCGGACGTTCCGGCTCGACCGCTGCCGCAAGCTGACCACGCTCGACGAGCATTTCCACGAAACGCCCGACCGCTCGCTCAACGGCTTCCTGCGCATGGTGCGCGCGGATTCACAGGCCGATCCTCAGGCCGAGCCACAGCCGGATACCCAGCCGGATANCCNGCCCTGACGCTCAGGCGCCCGGGTCGTTCAGCAGCGTCTCGATGTCGCCGCGAATCTCTTCGGGCTTGGTGGTGGGCGCGTAGCGCTTGAAGATCGAGCCGTCGCGGCGCACCAGGAACTTGGTGAAATTCCACTTGATCGCCTGGGTGCCCAGCAGGCCCCGCTTCTCGGACGTCAGCCACTTGTAGAGCGGATGCGCATCGGCGCCGTTCACGTCGATCTTGCCGAACATCGGGAACGTGACATGGAAGCGCGACTCGCAAAACGCGCCGATCTGCTCCGCGTCGCCCGGCTCCTGCTTGCCGAACTGGTTGCACGGAAAGCCCAGCACATCGAAGCCGCGCGTCTGGTAGGTGTCCTGCAGCGTCTGCAGGCCGGCGTACTGCGGCGTGAAGCCGCACTCGCTGGCCGTGTTGACGATCAGCAGCACCTTGCCGCGAAAATCGCTCAGCGGCACCGGCTGGCCCGCCAGCGAATTGGCTTCGAACTGATAGACGTTGCTCATCGTCGGTCTCCTCTGGCGTGGCGAAAAGCGGATCAGGCGTGAAGCATACCGCGCCCGCCCCGCTCTCGTCGCTTCCTTTCCGCCCGGTGGCCCGGCCCGGGCTCAGATCACGTTCAGGTGCTCGGTGCCCGCGCCCAGGTCGGTATCGCGATGGCGCTGGCCATGCAGCTTGATCATCAGGCGCAGGTCGTTGAGCGAGTCGGCGTTCTTGAGCGCGTCCTCGTACGTGATCTTCTCGTCCTCGTAGAGCTCGAACAGCGCCTGGTCGAACGAGATCATGCCCTGTTCGCGCGATTTCTTGATGACTTCCTTGAGCTCGTGGATCTCGCCCTTGAAGATCAGGTCGGCCACCAGCGGCGTGCCGATCATGATTTCCACGGCCGGCACGCGCCCCTTGCGGCCCGCGCGCGGCAGCAGCCGCTGCGAGATCATCGCCTTCAGGTTCAGCGACAGGTCGATCAGCAGCTGCTGGCGCTTCTCCTCGGGGAAGAAGTTGACGATGCGGTCGATGGCCTGGTTGGCGTTGTTCGCGTGCAGCGTGGCCAGGCACAGGTGGCCCGTTTCCGCGTACTGCATGGCGTATTCCATGGTCTCGCGGTCGCGGATTTCGCCGATCAGGATCACGTCGGGCGCCTGGCGCAGCGTGTTCTTCAGCGCCACGTGCCAGGAGTCGGTGTCGATGCCCACTTCGCGCTGCGTGACGATGCAGTTCTGGTGCGCATGCACGTATTCGATCGGATCCTCGATCGTGATGATGTGACCGTACGAGTGCGCGTTGCGGTGGTCCAGCATCGCCGCCAGCGAGGTTGACTTGCCCGAGCCCGTGGCGCCCGTCACGATCACCAGCCCGCGCTTGGACATCACGATGTCATGCAGCGACGTGGGCAGGTCGAGGTCTTCCACCGAAGGAATGCGGGTGTTGATGGTCCGCACCACCATGCCGGCGCGGCCCTGCTGGATGAACGCCGACACCCGGAAGCGGCCCGCGTTGGGCGCCGTGATCGCGAAGTTGCATTCGCGCGAGTCGTCGAATTCCTTCACCTGGCGCTCGTTCATGATCGAGCGCACCAGGCCCAGCGCCTGGGTGGGGTTCAGCGGCTGCTGAGACACCGGCGTGATCTTGCCGTCGACCTTNATGGCCGGCGGGAATTCCGAGGTGATGAACAGGTCCGAGCCACGGTTGTTCACCATCAGCTCGAGCAGGTCGTTGATGTATTTGGCTGCGGATTCGCGGTCGAGCATGGTTGGTCCCCTGTTCCTGCTCAGCCCATGAACGCGTCGGGGTTCTTGGCAATCGCCCGCGCATCGCTGTAGTTGATCATGCCGCGCTTGATCAGGTCGCTCAGGCACTGGTCCAGCGTCTGCATGCCCATGCCGCTCGCGGTCTGCATCATCGAGTACATCTGCGCGATCTTGTTCTCGCGAATCAGGTGGCGGATGGCCGGCGTGGCAATCATGATCTCGTGCGCCGCGGTGCGGCCGTTGCCATCGCGCGTCTTGAGCAGCGTCTGCGAAATCACCGCTTCCAGTGACTCTGACAACATGGTGCGCACCATGTCCTTTTCCTCGGGCGGAAACACGTCCACCACCCGGTCGATGGTCTTGGCGGCCGAGCTGGTGTGCAGCGTGGCGAAAACCAGGTGGCCGGTTTCCGCNGCGGTCAGCGCCAGGCGGATCGTTTCCAGGTCTCGCAGTTCGCCCACCAGGATCACGTCCGGGTCTTCACGCAGCGCCGAGCGCAGCGCGTTGGCAAACGAATGCGTGTGGGGCCCAAGCTCGCGCTGGTTGATCAGGCTCTTCTTGGAGTTGTGCACGAATTCGATCGGGTCCTCCACCGTGAGGATGTGGCCCATGTCGTTGTCGTTGCGGTGATCGACCATGGCCGCCAGCGTGGTGGACTTGCCCGAGCCGGTCGGCCCGGTCACCAGCACCAGCCCGCGCGGCTTCATGCACAGGTCGGCAAAGACGGCCGGCGTGTGCAGGTCGTCGAGCGTCAGCACCTTCGACGGAATCGTCCGGAATACCGCGGCGGCGCCGCGCTGCGTGGTGTAGGCATTGACCCGGAAACGGGACAGCCCCGAAATCTCGAACGAGAAATCGATTTCAAGCCGTTCTTCGTAGGTTTTACGCTGAACGTCGCTCATGATGTCGTACACCATGGCGTGAACGTCCTTGTGCGTCATGGCCGCGACGTTGATGCGGCGCATGTCCCCGTGAATACGCACCATCGGCGGCATGTCCGCCGAGAGGTGAAGATCGGAAGCCTTGTTCTTGACCGCAAAGGCCAGTAGCTGTGCGATGTCCATCTATAATGACCCCACCCTAAAAAACCCGCTTATTGTTGTACTTCTTAATATGTTCGCCGGATTATGTCTGTAATTTCCGCAAACTTGCAAGCCGTCGAAAATCACATCGCGGCGGCGGCACAACAAGCCGGCAGGACCCCTTCCGACATCACGCTTCTGGCGGTTTCCAAGACGGTTGCGCCGGACCGGGTGCGCGAGGCATTCGACGCGGGCCAGCGGGCGTTCGGCGAGAACTACGTGCAGGAAGGGGTGGAGAAAATCGCCGCGCTGGACGACCTGCGCGGACAGATCCAGTGGCATTTCATCGGCCCNCTGCAAAGCAACAAGACNCGGCTGGTGGCCGGGCAGTTCGACTGGGTGCATGCGATCGACCGCCTGAAGATCGCGGAGCGGCTGTCGGCGCAGCGTCCGGCCGGGCTGCCGCCGCTGCAGGTCTGCATCCAGGTCAATATCAGCGACGAAGACAGCAAGAGCGGCGTGGCGCCGGAGGAAGTGCCGGCGCTGGCCACGGCCATCGCGGCGCTGCCGAACCTGGCGCTGCGCGGCCTGATGGCGATTCCAGCCCCGGCGGCGGACCTCGCCGCCCAGCGTCAACCGTTTGCCGCCCTCCGTGCGTTGCTTGATCAACTGCGCCAATCCGGGCTAAAGGTGGACACCCTTTCCATGGGTATGTCCGCCGATATGGAAGCGGCCATTGCCGAGGGCGCCACGCTGGTGCGTATCGGCACGGCAATTTTCGGCGCGCGGGGCTGACGCCCCGGCCAGGGTCCGCGCCGACCCCAGAACCACACGATGTATAGAACAAGGCCAGCCGACACGCATCGCGCTGGCAGACCAGGAAACTTGATGCTCGATTCCCTCACCTTCGGCTTCCTTGGCGGCGGCAACATGGCCTCCGCCCTGATTGGAGGCCTGGTGGCCCGTGGCGTGCCTGCCGGCGCAATCCGCGTGGTCGATCCGTCCGACGAAGCCCGCCAGCGCCTGAGCCAGACCCTTGGCGTGCACGCACTGGCCGCGCCAGACGCCGCCTTTGGCGCCAGCAACGTGATCGTGCTGGCCGTGAAGCCGCAGCAATACCGAGATGCCATCGGCCCGCTGGTGCCGCTGCTGGCCGACAACCTGATCATCAGCGTGGCGGCCGGCATCCGGCTGCAGGACATGGGCCGCTGGCTGGGCCGTTCGCGCCTGGTGCGCGCCATGCCCAACACGCCGGCGCTGGCCGGCATGGGCATGACCGGCCTGGCGGCCGCCCCNGGCCTGTCCGAGGCGGACCGCGCCATCGCCACGGCGGTAGCCGAGGCCGTGGGCCAGTGCGTGTGGGTGGACAACGACGACCAGATCGACGCCGTGACCGCCCTTTCGGGCAGCGGCCCGGCCTATGTGTTCTATTTCGTCGAGGCGATGGAACGCGCGGCCACCGAAATGGGGCTGTCGGCCGAACAGGGCCGCAAGCTGGCCGTCGAGACGTTCCGGGGCGCGGCCACGCTGGCCGGACAATCGCCGGAACCGATATCGCTGCTGCGCGAGCGGGTGACGTCGAAGGGCGGCACCACCTACGCGGCCCTGGTGGCAATGGACGCCGGCGGCATCNAGGACGCCTTCGTCAAGGCCATGCACGCGGCNGCCGCGCGCGGGCGCGAGATGGGTGCGGAGTTCGGGAAGGATTGACCGGTTGCGCCCTCTCCCGCCCGAAGCGGAGAGGGCGGCCAGCGCGGCCTACTTCAGCAGATAGGCCGCGAACGTTCCGGCGAACACGCAGGCGCCCAGCCAGTTGTTGTGCCGGAACGCCGCGAAGCANTTCATGCGGTCACGCTCGCGGATCAGCGTGTAGTGGTAGCCAGCCAGCACGGCGGCGGCCACCAGNCCGGCGTAATACGGCCAGCCCAGCCCCAGCAGCGCGCCGGCCCAGGCCATCAGCCCGAGGAANGCCGCATAGCAGAGCATGATCGCGGCCACGTCGAAGCGCCCGAACGTGATGGCGGACGTCTTCATGCCCAGCAGCAGGTCGTCGTCGCGNTCGACCATCGCATACGCCGTGTCATANGCCACGGCCCAGAACACATTGGCCAGCAACATCATCCACGCCACCAACGGCACCNGCGCCTGGATGGCGGCAAAGGCCATCGGAATCCCGAACCCGAACGCAATGCCCAGGTACGCCTGCGGGATGGCGAAAAACCGCTTGAAGAACGGATAGGTACCGGCCAGCACGGCTGCCGCCACGGCCAGCCACTTGGTCAGCCCGTTCAGCGGCAGGATCAGCGCGAAGGCAACCAGCGCCAGCACGGCGGCTATCGCCAGCGCTTCCCAGCCGGCAATCAGCCCGGCGGTCAGCGGCCGCTCCTTCGTACGCTTCACGTGCTTGTCGAAATCGCGATCGGCCCAGTCGTTGATGGCACAGCCGGCGGAGCGCATCAGGAACGTGCCAACNAAGAAGATCCAGAAGATCTGCCACGACGGCGGGCCGTCGGCGGCCATCCATAGCGCCCACAGCGTGGGCCACAGCAGCAGCAGGGTGCCGATGGGCTTGTCGATGCGCACCAGGCGCGCATACAGCGCGAGGCGGCTCGGATGATGGGGGGCGGCGGACGGATGNGACATGGCGGATCGACTTCTGGCAATACACAAAGCAAAACGCGCCTTGGCACGATGGCCAGGGCGCGTTGTACCGGTTCAACCGGTGGCGGGCATGATGCGGATCAGGCCAGCAGCGAGCGCAGCATCCACGCGGTCTTCTCGTGCGTCTGCATGCGCTGGGTCAGCAGGTCGGCCGACGGTTCGTCGCCAGCGGCGTCGATGACCGGGAACAGCGAGCGCGCGGTACGCACCACGGCTTCCTGGCCTTCCACGAGCTTGCGNATCATGTCNGTNGCCTCGGGCACNCCATCTTCCTCGGCGATCGACGACAGCTTCGCATACTCCTTGTAGGTACCCGGTGCCGGGTAGCCCAGTGCGCGGATACGCTCGGCAATCGCGTCCACGGCCAGCGCCAGCTCGGTGTACTGCGTCTCGAACATCGTATGCAGCGTGTTGAACATGGGGCCCGTCACGTTCCAGTGGAAGTTATGGGTCTTGAGATAGAGGGTGTAGGTGTCGGCCAGCAGCTTGCTCAGGCCTTCCGCGATCTTCTTGCGTTCCTTGTCCGAAATACCGATGTTCACGCTCATCTCATTCTTCTTTGCCATGGTTTCTAAGCTCCATTCTGGTCAGGCCACGAGGATCGAGGCGTCCGCTACCGGGGCGAACGCACAGCGGCCATTATCGTATCAGTTTCAAGTGACGAGGAAAGACAGACCCCGGGCAGCATCCAGGAACATGGCCATGGCGCCGAGGGTAACCACGGCCATGCCGATTTCCTTGCGCACCACCTTGCGGCGCAGGCGCGCCACGTCGCCGCCCTGCACTGACGTGCCGTCCGCACGCGCTGCCGCACGCAACTGCCTGAACTCGCTGACGAAAAGGTTGACCATTGCCATGATGTTTTCTCCGTGT
>Ga0055534_1000579_pt1 | contig 19225 bp, 16 predicted proteins | sample AraplaCol_mLB_r2_2_FD_54993 | JGI IMG/M metagenome (GOLD analysis project Ga0055534, IMG submission 54993) | Arabidopsis root microbial communities from North Carolina, USA - plate scrape MF_Col_mLB_r2 | ecosystem: Host-associated > Plants > Roots > Endosphere | place: USA: North Carolina... | reverse complement strand
CATAAAGGACGAGTGCGGCATTGGCGCTCGGCCAGGCGGTGCTCGGGCGTCAGCATCGCGAGCTCGCGCTCGATGCGGTAGATCGCCGCAATGCGCGCCAGCGCCTCGGTGGCCACCGCGCTCCTGCCCCCGTCGCGCAACAACTCGTCGTACTTGCGTCTGGCGTGCGCCAGGCAACCCGCGGCAACACGTCCGGGCACGGCCTGCACGACACGGTCATAGGCGGCGTATTCGTCCCGGATCAGCGTGCCGGCCCATGGGGGCCGATCCGGATCACCGCCAAGGAAGGACAGCGGGTACTGCGCTCCTCGCCCCTGGCAGAAGTCGTACACCACGCCCGGCGTCGGATCGAACGCGCCGCGCGCGTAGCCCCAGACGTAGGCTCGCTTGGTCTTACCCGAGCCGGGATCGAGCATCGCCACCGGCGTCTCGTCGACATGCAGGTGGCTGGCGCTGAGCACGAAGCGCCATTGCGCCTCATACAGCGGCACCAGCGCCGCACCGCCGCGACCCGACCACTGTGCCAGCGTCGAGCGCGGCGTGTGCACGCCGCTGCGCGCGTTGATGGATTCCAGACGGTAGTACGGCAGGTGGTCCACGAAGTGGCTGACCATCGTGTGCGCGACCAGTCCACTGGCAGGAATGCCGCCATCGATGATCGAGGGTTCGGCCGGCTCCTGCACCAGGCACTGGCAGCATCGGCAAGCCCACTTGCCGTAGATGTGGCGATGAACGAAGAACTCCACGGGGATGACGTCCAGACGCTCGCTGATGTCCTCGCCCACGCGCGTCATGGCCTTGCCACAGCCCGTGCTCGGGCAGGTGGTGTCCTCGGGCTCGTGGTGATGCTCCACGCGGCGCAGGTCATCGGGCAACTTCTCGCGCCGCGGCTTGCGCTTGCGCTCGGGCGTGTCGGCATCGCCCGCGCCATCCTGGTCCGGCGCCTTCGCCTTGAGCTGCTCAAGCTGCGCCAGCAGGTCGGCCTCGTCCTCAGCACAGGTCTCCTCGAACAGACGCCTTTGTTCGGCGCTCATCGCCTCGGCCTTGGCGCCGAACTTCCAGCGCTTCAGCCGCGCCAGCTCGAATGTGATCTTCTCGATCTTGGCGTCCTTGAGCTTGATCTCGCTGTCCTGCTGGCGCAGGCGCTGAAGCATCTGCCGCGCGAGTGCGGCGACGGCCTCAGGCGCCAAGCCCTGAAGGTCTTCGTCCTTGAGATCATGCAGTTGCTACATGCGCGAATCATGCGGGCGGCGGCGACTCACTGCCACTGGGAGATGCGCCGTCAACGCATCATGTTTGCGAGTTCGGCGTCTACAGCCGCGTGATCGCGCTCATCTCGGGCAGCCGCTGCCAAGGCAGGCCAATCACCAGTGCCTCGAACTGCGCTTGCGTCAGTGCGATCGGCTTGGCTGTGTCGATCTCGCGCGGCCAGGCGAAGCGCCCGGCGTTCAACCGTCGCGCGGCGCACCACACGCCGAAGCCGTCGTGCACGAGCATCTTGATGCGTGTGGCCCGCGCATTGGCAAACATGTAGCCGTGGTGAACTTTCGCGCTTCCCAGCGCGTGCACCACGTGTGCGAGCAGACGTTCGGCGCCACAGCGCATGTCCACCGGCTTCGTGCATAGCCACAGCGCGTCGATACGGATCAACGCAGCACCTCGCGAAGCCACGCCGCGCAGTCGGCGGCGGCCGAGATGGGCCACGTCACGCTTACGCCAATAACCCCACGCTTGAATTCGAGACGGATCCCCTCGGGAGCGACCGCTGGTGCTGGGGGCTGTGGCGATGAAGGCAGCGACAGCGCAACAAACTCCGGCGCTGATTCCTGCAGCGATGTTCCAATGGGCTTGGAAACGCCCGCGCCGCTGCGGCCGCGCCGCCAGTCGTGAACGAGGTTGTCGTTCAGGCCGAAGGCTCGCGCCACCGCTGCCACGGTGGCACCAGGCTCCGCGCACGCGGCCACTACTTGTGCTTTGAACTCAGCGCTGTGTCTGCGCCGCGACTTCGGGTTCACGTCCATAACCGTCCAGTTAGAAGTTAACTGGACAGCATCGTTTAGCCATCGGCTCTGCTCAAGGTGGGACGACCAGCCGCTTACCTGGATTCGGCGATGGCTTCTCTGACGACGAGGCGAAGAAGACGCAATGGGCAGCATTCTTGAAGAAGAACCGACTTGAGGCGATAGATCTGGCGGATGTTGTGACACGGCTGCGAGAAGAGTTCGAGAAGTGCGGCGTCTTCTGACGCTTCCAGCCAAGCTCACCCAACCCGACCACCCCTTGATCCAGGCCCGGCGCGACCGCTAGATCAAGTTGATGCGCCGGATGAAGAGTTCGCATCCGGCTCCGCCGGCCACCAGTCTGGCGGCCAAGTACTCCACGACGGAACAGACAGGCAGCGCTGCAAGATCTCCTCCATCGGATTTCTGGCGGCCAGTTCCGTCGTGACCACCTGCACCCAGACCTTGGCTCGCTCATCGTAGGGAGCTCGAAGCCCCTCGGCCATCTGCTCGAGTTGCGCCAGAAAGTCCTTCAGGCGCCGAACACGCTCGTCAGCCTCCATCATCAGGAACGCTTGCTTGAGCTGCTCAACTCTGGCCTCGTTCCGCCGGCGCTCCAACGCGCGGGCCTCTTCCTCTCGTCTGGCAACCGCGGTTGCGGCCTCACGCTCCTTTCGCAACTCCACCTGCAGTGGCACCAACTGGAAGGCGGTCCGCACAATCTCGTCAACCTGTCCCTGAAGCTTCTCTTGCGTCCCTTGCCATGTCTTGCTCGCACGGTATTCGGTCCCCGAGATGCTGAAGGAGAGCTTTTCGGAAGGTCGATTCTCGTAGTCGCGCGCCCAGGAGTGTTCTTTTCTCTTCTCCGCAAGTTCGTCAGAGTCCAAGTAGACCCGTCGATAGCCCTGGGAGAATTGAATGGTAAAAGTCTCGCCCTTGAATCGAGCCTCGATGGCGGGGCCTTCAGATCGGCCGATCGGACGCCCCGTCGGGGCTTCACGGCGGGCGATCACCATGCCTCCAGCCACAAGGCCTCGAAAGATCGAGGCGTGAAACCGCAGCACCCAGTCCATCGCTTCCAACGAAGCCGTGATGTCCAGCAATCCGTGATGAAGAAGGCTGTATCTGCCATGGTTGTCGCTTGGGGGTCGGTCCTCCTGTTTAGTCAAGCTCCACGCGTTAACCCCTCGACGCTTGTACTGCACGATCATCCTGGGGATACGGTCGCAATACCGCTGGGTTGATTTGATCAGCGGATGCGCATCATCCAGAAGCTCAGAAAACTGGGCGGCGACATTCACCACCGCGGCAGCAGCATCTGCCTTCAGCGCTTCAGCGCGCTTGCGCTCCATGACTTTCTGTCGCTCTCGCTCCTGCGGATCGTTCGTCGCGAAATGCACGACAACGTCCAGCTCAGGCGTGGGCAACGGGGTTTGCGGAGGTTCTTGGCCCGCCTTGAGCTTGGCCCAATAGCCCCGAGGCGGGGCTGGCACCGCATGGCGACGGCAAGCCTTGGCCAAGCCAACATCCGAGATGCCCAGTTCGGCCGCCAACTGAGTCATCGGCTTCGCCCAGACCTTCACATACAGTTCGCTGCGCTTCATCTCCTGCTCCTATGTGCACGTCGGCCGATTTTGTCGTGCTTCGTATTGGTGCCCAGGAAGATGCCGGCATGATGACGCCCATGCCACTAGAGAACGATCGCAGCCCCCTCCTTTCCCCGGCGTGTTCGACCTTTCGATTGCCGAGGGTGTCAATGAGTCCGAGCGGCTCCTGATGCGCTTGTGCCGAAAGTCGTTCCTCAGTCTCTGGGCACACGCGAACCTGCATACTGCACAGGACATGCGTGAAGGCACGGGCAGCGCCAAAGAATTTACCGATGTGCTCGTGGCTTTCGGCGATGACGTCATCATCTTTTCCGACAAGCACATCGCGTTCCAAGAAGACAAGGACCTGAAGATCGCTTGGCCGCGGTGGTTCAAGCGCGCCGTGACCGAATCGGCGAAGCAGTTGCATGGCGCCATGAGCTGGCTTAGGCGCTGCCCCGACCTCGAAACGAGGGGCATCATGGCGCATGTCGAGGCACGTGGATTCGATTCGGCGGGAGGCCTGTATCGGCACCTGCTCGCCCTGATCGACTACGCTAACATGGTGGACCAGCCATATGCGCAGAAGCAGCATCTCCGGCTGAAGCAACGTCCATGGAACTCCGTCGCGCAGGTCTGAACTGCTCCGGCTCCCAATGGATGGCAAGCCATCCGCGATGGCCTCGGCGGCTAGACCAGCCATGCTCTGATCGCCTAGATGGTCGACTAGAAGAACCAGGAGAATGGCAATCCCATCGTTTTTCTGCATGATGTGCAGCGACACGATTCTGTTAGCAAAATGCGAGCTGCATTGTGTGCGGTCACCGATAGCGGTGCATCACAGTAACCGCAGCTGATGTGCGGCAGCAAGATGGTGGACAGGATTTCACATACACCGTCCATTTCATCAGCATCGCCAACCAGCCCGAGACCGTGGATAGTTCGGAACACGAAGGCAGATTTCGCGCCTTCGTTCATCGGCTTGATGCGTTGAAACAGGCCAAGTACCACGTGCACCAGGTACAGGAGCAGCGATGGCAATAGCTCGTAGACGCCGTGGTACACATCATTGTCGGCGTGACTCCTGAATACGAAGTTGAAGTTCTGAGGGGCGGTACGAACTTCGATCCGCTGGGCGGTGATCAGATGAACGGCCTGCTGCATTGCTCCATAGAGCCCTCGTACGTTTTTGGCTTCAAAGATCGATTCGACAATGAAGTCCGCATCGAGGATGGAGGTCAGAGCAGGCTGGCGAAGCGCATCTGCAACGATTTCGACTCGCCGATTGCCCAGTTGCTTCTGACTCAGCAACTCGGGGTTAACCTCCATGAAGCTGCTGAAAAATGAGTCCTCGTCTCCGAGCATCCACGAGAGATAGAGAAGATTGTCCGTCAGCGGCTTGCGGAGCAGGTTGAAAGAGACGGTGGACTTTCGCTTCTCCATGCACTGAAACGCTTCGTAGACGTGGTGCAGGCAATCTGAAACCAACGCCATCGTGATCGTATTCAAGATGACCCTCCGAGCTTCATCATGGCGGCCGATTGCTCGCAACGCTTCGATGAAGTCTGTCTCCGCTATCTTTTCAAATCGCCTCGCTTCTTGCTTGTTGGCGAACTTGATGGAAACGAGATGCGCCTCCGCCTTCTCGTACTCGACAAGCAATCGCGCCGACTCGTCGTGCAAGAAATAGCAGTACTCGTGCGCCAGTCGGTGCTCCGCAGGTATCCATCGCAGACGGCGCCTTGGAATCAGGCCGCATGAAGCCATTGGACTCCTCGCTCAGCGCGTCTAGATGCGTTCGACCACTGCGCATCGAAGTTTGTTGAAAGACGCTTGCACCACGGTACCTATCCTCTCAAACCAAGTGCGCGCAACCAGGCATCGACCTGACCGAAAGCATCCTGCTGCCACTGCTCGGGGCTGCGCGTCAAAGGAATTTCATCAAAAATCCATCTTTCAGCAAACACTGAAATGCGGCGAACTGGTGAAATTGCGCCAAATCAAGGTCAGAACGCATCGACGCCGGAGAAGCTCGCGCATACAAGCCAGACTGCCGCAACGTGGGAGAAATTCAGCCACACGCGGCCAGTGCAGCCCGTGCGGCTCGTCGGCACCATGAGGCCTGAGACACCACCGCAAAAGCAGCGACAGGGGACCCGCCGAGGGGGTTGCGCGGTCCCGTGAGAGCCGCGCCCCGGTTGCAGCCTCGTGCCGCCTCCCGACCAAGGAAAGACGGCTCTGTGAGAAGCCCTCGTCCTGTCCCAGCAGGTCAGCTCCCAGCGCCGCAACTCGGATGCTTGTGGCCTTCGGTTGCATTCTGCAGGCCGAGGAAATCGAGGATATGCGGCGTGGCACCGTCCACCTGCAGCATCGGGGTTGGCGTGAGATCGCCGCGGCAGTATGCGGCCTTGAGCGGATTGAGATAGTTGTTGTTCAGCACAAGCAAGGTGTCGCGCTCGCTCGCGCTCTGGCCGCCATGGCCGCTGCCGGCGCCGCCGTGGTCCGATGTCACAACGATCAGCCACTCCTCGTTCGGGTAGTTCGCGCGCGCAACGAGCGCGGCCAGTACCTGCTGAATCTGCCCGTCCTCGGCAACGATCTTTGACTGATAGTTGGCGTTGTACGGGTCGTAGCTCGGCGCGTGCACATCGACGTTGTGCAGGTAGTAGAAGATCGCGGTGGGGGGATGGTTCCAAGTGAGCCAGCCCTTGACGGTATCGGTGGCCTGCTGCGAGTTCTTCGCCGCGTTCGCGACCACAAAGTCGGCCCTGTCCGGCTTCAGGTTGTGGGTGATGTTGAACCAGTCGCCGACCACGCCAACGGTGGCCGTGGGCCAGGCCTGCTTGATGAGATCGAACACATGCGGCTTGCGCATCAGCAGGCTGGTGTCGTTCGACGTCACGCCGTGCTGGTCAGCCCAGAAGCCGGTGAACACCGACGCCCAGCCGGGACCGCTCACCGTGGCCTGTTTCGTTCCGCCCGCGAGCACGTTGCCGTGAAAGGCACCTCCCGCGATCAGGGCCGAGATCGCGGGCGTCTGTGCGCAACCCGTGCATTGCACCGCGTCGCCCCGCAAGCCGTCGATGCCGATGACCAATACATGGCGGTTGCCCGGCACCGGGTTGGCGATGCCTTCGCCCGCGATCAGTCCGTAGTGGTCATAGGGATTGCCTGCATAGTCGGTCTTGAGGCCGCCCACGTCGCTTGCGCGCTTGTCGCTCAGGTCGCAGCGCTGCGGAACCTTGTGGTAGTCGAATGAGCGGCACCATGATGCGCGGCTGCCATCGACGCAGGCATTGGCGCAATCGACAGGCGTCACCGCCTGCAGGGTCTCCACGTTGTGGCCGCTGATGGCTGCGTTTGGCGTGAACGCGAAGAGCTTGAGCGGGTTGGGACGCAGGCTGTAGTGATCGTAGGGGTTGCCTGCGTAGTCTGTCTTCAGCCCCCCGGCTTCGGCTGCGCGAGCGTTGCTGAGATCGCAACTCTGGCTCGTGCGCTGGTAGTCGAAAGAGAGGCACCAGTTCGAGCGCGGCGATGCCAGGCACGCCGCGGCACAGGCCTCTGGCGTCGTGTCCATGAGTTTGTCGACGTTGTAGCCGGAGATGGCTGCATTGGCCGTGAACTCGAACGCGTCGAGGGCTGCCGCGCGGGCGTCGCCGGCATCAAGCGCTCCGGCCACCCAGAGTGCGGCAAGGATGGCTCGACAGGTATGCGCTGCGCGAATCGCTATCGTCATGGTGTGTCCTCCTACTGGTTGATCCACGTGACTCAACAAACGTACCGCCCTAAAAGGCCCATTTCGACCCATCGCGCTTCGGCTTCGAAGCGCTTCGCTGGCTTGGAGCCCGTCTCCCGAACCGCAGGAGCCGAGCTCCGAAGCCATCACCAGGGCAGCGAATAGGTCTTGGTGTTGGTGAAGCTCTTCATCGCCTCCAGCACGCCTTCCTTGTAGCCCAGGCCCGAGTCCTTGATGCCCCCGAAGGGCGTGAGCTCCAGCCGGTAGCCCGGCACCTCGCGCACGTTGACGCTGCCCACGTTCAGCTCGCGGATGAAGCGCGTGATGTAGTCCATGCGGTTGGTGCACACCGCCGACGACAGGCCNTAGGCCGTGCCGTTGGAGATGCGGATCGCNTCNTCGATGNTCCTGAAGCGGATCACCGGCGACACCGGCCCGAAGGTCTCGTGCCTGGCCACCGTCATCTGCGGGTCCACATGGTCGAGCACCGTCGGCGAGTACAGCGCACCGCGGCGCTCGTTGCCGTAGAGCAGCTGCGCACCGGCCTTGATGGCCTCGTTGACCACCGCCTCGAACTGGATCGCCGCGGCCTCATCGATCACCGTGCCCATGTCCGTGGCCGGGTCCATCGGATCGCCGTACTTCAAGGCCTTCGTCTTGGCCACCAGCAGCTCGACGAACCGGTCGGCCACCGACTCGTGCACCAGCATGCGCTTGATGGCCGTGCAGCGCTGGCCCGAGTTCTTGTACGACCCGCTGGCCGCCAGCGTCGCGGCTTCCTCGACGTCGGCGTCCTCCATCACGATGATCGGGTCGTTGCCGCCCAGCTCCAGGACCTGGCGCTTGTACACCGCCTTGCCCGCGATGTACTTGCCGATGGCCACGCCGCCGGTGAAGGTGACCAAGTCGACGTCGGCGCTGGTGAGCATCTCGTCGGCGATCTCCTTCGGGTCGCCGGTGACCACCGACAGCATCTGCGGCGGCAGGCCCGCCTCGTACAGGATGTCGGCCAGGATGAAGGCCGTCAGCGGCGTCTTCTCGCTGGGCTTGAGCACCATGCGGTTGTTGGTGGCAATGGAGGGAGCCACCTTGTGGATCACTTGGTTCAGCGGATGGTTGAACGGCGTGATGGCGGTGATGGCGCCCTGCAGCGGCTCGCGCAGCGTGTAGACCTTGCGGCTCTTGCCGTGGTGGGTGAGGTCGCAGGAGAACACCTGGCCGTCGTCCACCAGGGCCTGGTTGGCCGCGAACAGCAGCACGTCGGAGGCGCGGCCCACTTCGTACAAGGAGTCCTTGCGGCACAGGCCCGACTCCATGGTGATGACGCGCGAGATCTCGTCCAGGCGCGAGGCGATGATCTCGCCCGCGCGCATCAGGATCTTGTAGCGCTCGTAGCGCGTGAGCGTGGGCTTGTAGTCGCGCGCGATCTTGTAGGCCTCCCGCACGTCCTCCAGCGTGGCCTTGGGCACGGTGGCGATGACTTCGCCGGTGTAGGGGTAGGTGACCTCGATGGTGCGGTCGCGGTGCACGCGCTCGCCGGCAATGCGCAGGGCCTCGCGGTGGACGGTGCCTGGCTTCAGGATGGCTTGGCTCATGGGGAAGTGCTCCGGAAGTCGTTGTCGTTACTGGGCGTGGTTCAGCGCGATGTCCAGCGCATCGAAGTTGCGCAGCCGGCGCCCGGCGGCAATGCCGGTGACCGGGCGGTTGCAGATCAGCGGCACGCGCTGCTCGGAGACGCCCCCATGCGAGCGCAGCGGCACTTCGAGTGCCGAGAGGTCGTGGCGGCTGGCCGAGGTGCCGATGACGGTGCTCTGCTCGCTGACCACCACGATGTCGCCGATGCGATCGGGCGGCAGCTCGAAGCGTTCGGCGGCGTCCTTGCGCGAGAGCACCAGCTCCATGCCGGGGATGCCCTTGATGCGCTCGATCCAGCCGGGCACGCTGGCTTCAGCGGGCGCGTACACGGTGGCGAAGGAGCCGAGCGCACCGTGGTGCACCACGTAGGGGTCGGTGATCGGCAGGATGACCCGCGCCTCGTCCTGGCCGTACCAGCCGTCGAGCACGTCCTGCAGGTAGATGACCTTGGGCGCGCCGGCTGCGTCGTGCTTGTCGTTCATGCCGTGGTCGGCGGTGACGACGATGGTGGCGCCCAGGGCGTCGAGCTGCGCGAGGTAGCCGTCCATCATGGCGTAGAAGGCGTTGGCGGCGGGGCTGCCGGGGGCGGCCTTGTGCTGCACGTAGTCGGTGGTCGACAGGTACATGAGGTCGGGGCGGCGCGACTCCATGAGCTTGACGCCGGCGGCGAAGACGAACTCCGACAGTTCGGCGCTGTAGACCGAGGGCACGGGCATGCCGACCATGTCGAGCACGTTGTCGATGCCGTTCTCCTCCATCGTCACCTGGTCGGACTTCTCCGACGAGAAGCAGATGCCCTTCATGCGGTGGCCCAGCAGCTTGCGCAGCTTGTCCTTGGCGGTGACGACGGCGACCTTGGCGCCCGCGTCCGCGAAGGCGGCCAGCACGGTGCCCGCGCGCAGGTACTTGGGGTCGTTCATCATGACTTCCTGGCCGAGCTCGCGGTCGAAGAAGTAGTTGCCGCAGATGCCGTGCACGGCCGGGGGCACGCCGGTCACGATCGACAGGTTGTTCGGGTTAGTGAACGAGGGCACCACGCAGTCGGCCAGCAGGTCGGCGCCGGACTTCCTCATGCGGTCGAAGTACGGGGCCACGCCGGCGGCGATCGCCGCGTCGAGGTACGCGGGCTCGCAGCCGTCAACGCACACGACCACGACCGGGCGCGACATCCAGCGGTAGCTGCGGGCGTTGACTTCGAGTGTCTCCTGTGTCATTTCAGACTTCCTTTTGGGGTGGGTTGTTCGGGGCTTCAATGGGAGCGGAATCGACGCGGCCGAAGGCCTTGTGCATCCGTGCGCGGCTGTCGGCGACGTGCTTGCGCAGCGCCTGCCCAGCGATGTCGGGATTGCCGCTGGCAATGGCATCGACGATCACGCGGTGCTCGTCGGCCGAGACCCGCAGGCCGCCGCCGCTGTCGAGCGCGCGCATTCTGAAAAGGTGCAGTTCCTTTACCAGGCGCTTGTAGGTTTCGGTGAGCTTCTTGCTGCCGGCGGTGTCGAGCAGGATTTCGTGGAACTGCAGATTGAGCTGCGCGTATTGCTCCACGTCCTGCGCCTGGGCTGCCGAACGCATCGCGTCGAGCATGGCGCGCAGGCGCTCGATGGCGTCGGGCTTGATGGCAACCGCCACGCGCCGGCCGATGACTTCTTCCAGCGCCTCGCGCAGTTCGTAGATTTCGTCGGCTTCCTCGAACGCGATCTCGCGCACGAAGACGCCGCGGTTCTTTTCGTTGCGCACGAGGCCGGCCTCTTCCAGCGCCCGCAGCGCTTCCCGGATGGGGCCGCGGCTGGTGTTGAAGCGCTGCGAAAGCTCGCTCTCGTTGATGCGGCTACCGACGGGAAGCTCGCCCGTCATGATCAAACGCTCGATTTCTTCCTGCATCAGCATCGGCAGCGAGCTGGACTGGAGGAATGCGAGGGCGGCGGAGTGATTGCTGGTGACCATGGGGCGTATTTTCCCGATGAATTGAAAACTGTCAACAATTTTTTATTGACAGTCTCCAATCAGCAATCTACATTGCAAACACCGAACGGCGTTGGCCACCCTCGCGACGGCGCCAGCCCTCACCCTCTTCAAGTGACAGCCAGCCTCTCAGGAGAAACGACAGATGACGATGAAACAAAGCACGCGCCGTCTCACGGCCGCCCTGTGTGTTGCAGCCCTCGGCCTCATGTCCGGCGGTGCGCGGGCGCAGAAGATGCCGCTCCTGGTCTATACGGCGCTCGAAACCGACGCCATGAAGCTCTACAAGGACGCCTTCGAAAAAGCCAACCCCGACATCGAGGTGAAGTGGGTGCGCGACTCCACCGGCATCGTCACCGCCAAGCTGCTGGCCGAAAAAGCCAACCCGCAGGCCGATGTGGTGGCCGGCTTGGCCGCCAGCAGCCTGGCACTGCTGCAGCAGGAGGGCATGCTGCTTCCTTACGAGCCCAAGGGTTTCAAGGACCTGAACCCCGCGTACTCCGACGCGGCGCGCCCGCCTGCCTGGGTTGGCATGGACGTGTGGGCCGCCACCATCTGCTTCAACCACGTCGAGGCGAAGAAGCTCGGCCTGCCCAAGCCCGAGAGCTGGAAGGACCTGACCAAGCCCGTCTACAAGGGCACGATCTCGATGCCGCACCCGGCCTCCAGCGGCACGGGCTATCTCGATGTGTCGTCGTGGCTGCAGAACATGGGCGATGCCGAAGGCTGGAAGTACATGGACGCGCTGCACCAGAACATCGCGCAGTACGTGCACTCCGGCTCCAAGCCCTGCAAGCAGGCGGGCGCGGGCGAGTTCCCCATCGGCATCTCCTTCGAGTTCCGCGCGCACCAGGTGAAGAAGTCGGGCGCCCCGGTTGACCTGATCTTTCCGAAGGAAGGCCTGGGCTGGGACATCGAGGCCACCAGCCTCATGAAGACCAGCACGAAGCTGGAGCAGGGCAAGCGCTTCGCCGACTGGATGGCGAGCAAGGAGGCCAACCAGATCAGCGCGCGCTGGTGGGCCGTGGTCGCCTACCCGGGCGTGGTCTCGAAACTCGAAGGCATTCCCGACAACTACGAGAAGCTGCTGGCCAAGAATGACCTGAACTGGGCGGCCAAGAACCGCGAACGCATCCTCGCCGAGTGGAGCAAGCGCTACGAAGGCAAGGCGGAGCCCAAATAAGAGCTCGCCCCCCGGGGCTGCGCGCACCCCGCGTCGCTCTGCCCCCTACCCGGGACGACGCCAGCGGCCCGGCGAAGCCGGTTCCGCAGCGTCCCCGCGAAGCAGACACCTTGTGAATTGATGGCCGCGCCGGCCTTTTTCCAACCCGCGACGCCAAGTGCAGCGGCGCCTACTTCCAACGAGTGCGAAAAATGGACATGACCGACACCCGCTTCATCGCCAGCCAGTTGCCCGCCGCCGCACCGCCCGCGGCGCTCGAGATCATCGGCGTTCGCAAGGACTTCGAAGCCTTCAGCGCGCTGCGCGATGTGCACCTGCGCGTGAACCCGGGCGAGATGCTGTGCTTTCTGGGCCCCTCGGGCTGCGGCAAGACCACGCTGCTGCGCATCATCGCGGGCCTGGAAACCCAGACCTCCGGACAGATCCTGCAGAACGGCAAGGACGTCTCGTGGCTGTCCGCGGACAAGCGCGACTACGGCATCGTGTTCCAGTCGTATGCACTTTTCCCCAATCTCTCGATTGCCGAGAATGTCGGCTACGGCTTGGTCAACAGTCGCGCCAAGCGCGACCAGATCCATGCCCGGGTCGATGAATTGTTGAAGCTCGTCGGCCTTCCGACCTCCGGCCACAAGTACCCCAGCCAGCTCTCGGGCGGCCAGCAGCAACGCGTGGCGCTGGCCCGCGCGCTGGCCGCCCGCCCTGGCCTGCTTCTGCTGGACGAGCCGCTCTCAGCGCTCGACGCGCTGGAACGCATCCGGCTGCGCGGTGAGATCCGCCGGCTACAAAAGCAGGTCGGCATCACCACCATCATGGTTACACACGACCAGGAAGAGGCGCTGTCGATGGCTGACCGCATCGTGGTCATGAACCACGGCGTGATCGAGCAGGTCGGCACGCCGATGGAAGTGTACGAACAGCCGGCCACCCCTTTTGTGGCGGACTTCGTGGGCAAGGTCAACGTGCTTCGCTCGGTGGCGCTGGGCAACCACCGCTTCCGGGTGGGCGACATGGAGCTCGAATGCGACGCCTGCGATGGCGCTTTCGAACCCGGAGAGGCTGTCAACCTGTACCTTCGCCCGGAGGACCGCGCGGTCGAGCAACTGCGCGATGACACGCCCAACCGCCTGCAAGCGAAGGTGACGAAGGTCGAGTTCCTCGGCGGCCAGTGCATCGCCGAGGTGACCGCCGATGCGCTGCACGGGCAGGTGCTGGGTCTGCACTTCTCCCTCAACCAGTTGCACGACCTGGACATCCGCGAAGGCAACACCATCGACATCGCGCTGCGCGCCAACCGCATCCGCGCCTTTTCCGCCACACGCACGCCAAAGCCATGAACGCGCTGGCCCACCCTACTGCCATCAAGACCGCCTTCGCCGCACGACCTGCGCTGCGCTGGAGCCGCGACGAAACCATCGCGCGGGCCATCCTGTTCGTGGTGATGGCGATGCTGTTTGTCTTCCTGATCGCACCGCTCGCCACCATCCTCGCGCATGCGGTGCAGGACAAGGACGGGCGATTCATCGGTCTGGCCCACTTCATCACCTACTTTCAGACGCCGAGCCTGCTGCGCGCGGCCTGGAACTCAGTCTGGGTCTCGGCCGCGGTAGTGATGATCTCGGTACCGACGGCCTTCGTCTTCGCCTATGCGCTCACGCGCAGCCGCATGCCTGTGTCGCTGAAGGCGCTGTTCCGACTCATCGCGCTCATCCCGCTGCTCGCGCCCTCGCTCTTGTCGGCGATCTCGTTCGTACAGTGGTTCGGAAACCAGGGGGCTCTCAAATTCCTGCTGGGCGGCGCATCGATCTACGGTGCACCGGGAATCATCCTGGCCGAGGTTTACAACACCTTTCCGCATGCGCTGATGATCCTCGTCACTGCGCTGTCGCTGGCCGACGGTCGGCTGTACGAAGCCGCCACCGCGCTGCGCACGCGGCCACTGCGTCAGTTCATGACGATCACACTACCCTCGTGCAAGTACGGCCTTATCAGCGCGGCCACCGTCGTCTTCACCTATGTGGTGAGCGATTTCGGCGCGCCCAAGGTGATTGGCGGCAATTTCAATGTGCTCTCAGTGGATGTCTTCAAGCAGGTCGTAGGACAGCACAACTTCGCCATCGGCGCGGTAGTGGGCATGCTGCTGTTGCTTCCGTCGGTGGTCTCGTTCGTGATCGATTACGTGGTACGGCGCAAGCTGAAGGCGCAACTCACCGCCCGCTCGGTCCCCTACAGCCCCAAGCCTCGGAAGGTGGCCGATGCGCTGCTGACGCTCTTTTGCGCAGTGGTGTGCGGCCTGCTGCTGGCCACCATCGGCATGGCGGTCTATACCTCGCTGATTTCGCTCTGGCCCTACGACCTGTCATTCACGCTCAAGCACTACCACTTCGTGCTGTTGGAGAGCGAGATGGCAGCCGCCTACGGCAACAGCCTGCTCGTGGCGATTGTCACTGCCGTGGCCGGCTCGCTGATCGTCTTCATGGGCGCTTATCTGATCGAGAAGACGCGCAATCTGGGCCTCATGCGCCGCGGCATGCACCTGATGGCCGTGCTTTCGATGGCGGTGCCGGGTCTGGTACTCGGGCTGGGCTACGTGATGTTCTTCAACCATCCAGCCAACCCACTGAACTTTCTCTATCAGACGATGGCAATCCTGATCATCTCGATGGTGGTGCACTACTACACCTCGAGCCACCTGACGGCCGTGACGGCGCTCAAGCAGATCGACAATGAGTTCGAGGCCGTCTCGGCCTCTCTCAAGGTACCGTTTTTCAAGACCTTCCTGCGTGTGACGGTGCCCGTGTGCCTGCCAGCCATTCTCGACATAGGACGCTACTTCTTCGTGGTGTCGATGGCCAGCCTGTCATGCGCGATCTTTCTCTACACGCCGGAGACCATCCTCGCGTCGGTCGCGATCATGCACCTGGACGACGCTGGGGACATCGGCCCGGCAGCCGCACTCGCGAGCCTGATCGTCGTCACCTCGACGCTGGTGTGCATCGCCTACGCATTGCTCACGCGTGTGCTGCTGGCACGAACGCAGGCCTGGCGCAACCTCGGCCGCGGCTGAGCTATTCCCTTTTTTCTCCCGACCCTCCTTCTCACTTTTCTTCCACTGCCTTGGAGACACCATGAGTCAAGCCGCTCCCATCCTGCTCACGCCCGGCCCCTTGACCACTTCGGAGCGCACCCGCCAAGCGATGCTGCGCGACTGGGGATCGTGGGACGGCGACTTCAACCAGATCACCGCGCGCATCCGAAAGAACGTGCTGGACATCGTGCACGGCACCGGCACGCACGAGTGCGTACCATTGCAGGGCAGCGGCACCTTCTCCGTCGAGGCAGCCATCGGAACGATCGTTCCTCGAAGCGGCCATGTGCTGGTGCCTAGCAACGGCGCCTACTGCCAACGTCTGGCGAAAATCTGCAAGGTGCTCGGCCGCAAGCTCAGCACCATCGACTACACCGAAGACAAACAGATCTCGCCGGCAGACGTCGACCGCGCCCTGACGGCTGATCCAAGCATCACCCATGTCGCGGTGGTGCACTGCGAAACCGGCGCCGGCGTTCTCAACCCGCTGCACGAGATTGCCCTGGTCGTCGCCAGGCACGGCCGCGGCCTGATCATCGACGCCATGAGCTCCTTCGGCGCACTGGAAATCGACGCACGCAAGACGCCGTTCGACGCTGTGGTCGCCGCTTCAGGCAAATGCCTCGAAGGGGTGCCGGGCATGGGCTTTGTTGTGATCAAGCGCACAACGCTCGAGCAATGCGAAGGCAACTGCCACTCGCTGAGCATGGATCTTTACGACCAGTGGGTCTATATGGAGAAAACGACCCAGTGGCGCTTCACGCCGCCTACACACGTGGTCGCAGCGCTCGATGCGGCCATCACGCAATACATCGAGGAAGGCGGCCTGGCCGCGCGCGGCGCACGCTATGCGCGCAACTGCAAAACGCTCATCGAAGGCCTTGCTGCCCTAGGCCTCCGCAGCTTCCTCGACCCCGCCTTTCAAGCGCCGATCATCGTCACCTTCCACGCTCCCGACGATGTGAACTACGACTTCAAGACCTTCTATCAAGAGGTAAAGAAGCGCGGTTACATCCTCTATCCCGGCAAGCTCACGCAGGTGGAAACCTTCCGCGTGGGATGCATTGGGCACTTCGGCGAGGCAGGCATCCCGGGTGCGGTTGCAGCCATTGCGGAGACGCTGAAGACCATGGGAATTCAGCGTATCGAAGCATCCTTGCCTGCATGACCGCGAGGTGTTGCCACGCTTGCGGCTGAGCGGACAAGGAGATCCAAGTGGATATCGGCCCCCACTCAATGTCGCCACGTCGATCACTCCTGTGCTGCGGCTCTTTGCAGCAGGTTAGGGGTGTCACGTGGGTTCAGATTTGGATGGAGAACACATGGCCGACTGGGGCACTTCAGGGAGGAAATCAAAAGATGGCCCTTGATCTTCAATACCGCCCAACCGCAGGTAGACCCGGCACTGGCAAGCTTGGGCCTTGCGCTGTCGCCCGAAGACGAGCTGATGTCGCCCATCAAAGCCGGCCGGCCCATTCGTGTACGTACTGATTCGGTACAGGGTCAGAATCAGGCCGCATGAAGCCATTGGACTCCTCGCTCAGCGCGTCTGGATGCGTTCGACCACTGCGCATCGAAGTTGTTGAAAGACGCTTGCGCCACGGTACCTATCCTCTCAAACCCAGTGCGCGCAACCAGGCATCGACCTGACCGAAAGCATCCTGCTGCCACTGCTCGGGGCTGCGTTCACCGAGCACTTTCGTTTCCTCGACAAAGCGACGCACACAGGTCGGCCCAAAACCATCGACTGTGTCGAACTTGCCAGCAATGAATCCGTAGCCTGCGGCGCCGCTGGCATGTTCAAGCAGCGGCCGGCACTCCTCGGCCAGCACCTCCGGCCCTCCGGGATAGTTCCGGACACAGTAGTAGATGTCGTAGGCGTCTTTCTGCTTGTAGCGCCCCTCGATCGCATGCCCCTTCATGGCCAGAAGGGCCGGTATCGAACTAACTGCGATCTCGACGCGGTTCGTACCGCCGGCGGGCATCGATCCGGTGATCGCCACCAGTTGATAGAAGCGAAGGGCCAGATCAGCGCCGTCCGCTCGTTGCACCGCGAAGTCGCTGATCAACGGCGGCACGTTCTTGATGATCTCGGCATTGCGAGGCATCAGAAAGTCGACAACGATGTCGATCGGGGCACCGCCATCTTCAGTCGCGATCTGGCGCACGAGCTGAAAACGCCGAAGGTCATGACGCTGCTGGTAGCCGTGCCCCTGCAGAGCCTCGACCAGCGTGGCGTATTCGCCGTCACCCAAGGCCTCGGCATCTAGCCCGAGATCCACATCGAGCGTGCCGACGTGCGGCATGTCCTCATTGCCAAGCAGCAGCCACGGGACGGCACCGCCGACGATGGCGAACTTGCCCTTGAAACTTCCGAGGATCTGGCCGATTTCGAGCAACACCGTTTTGACGGCCGCCGTCGTGCGGTCGTCGTAGTCGGCGGCGGACTGTGGCTCGCCTGGGGTCACTTCTGCCATTTCAACCTTTCTTGTCGTAGATGATCGGCCGCCTCCCGCCCCCGCTCGCCGGCTGCTGCGAGATCCAGGTAGGTCTGGACGGGACTGGTGCAGGTGACGCCAGGTGCCGGCTCAACCGTATCGCGGAATACACCGAGGTCTTTGAGCAAGGTCACCGTCACGTTCTCGCCCTTCGAGGCGGAAGACAGCTTCAGGCCCGACCGCAGATGTTCCAGACCAGCATCGTCCGCATAGAAGTACTGCGTGCCGGTGCGGCCATACGGAGCAAGCCAGTGCGCCGCCGAGAAGGACGCCATTGCCAAAAGTCCCGTTGCATGCTGCGAACTCATCACTCGCCGCGCAGCCTCCTCGAACGAACTGCCGTGCAACGTCGTGTAGAAACTCATACGCCGGCCGACTGGCGGCTCGTAGGCGTCGCGCCATTCATCGAGAAGCGCGTCGGGCTCGGACAGGTACAGGCCTTCGCTGGAGACTTGCGCCCACTCGCGGTCCAACAAGCCAACGCGCACATTGCTCACATGCCCCAGACTGACCTCGGCGGCCTCTGCAAGCTCCGTAACGCGCCATGCACGCTGCGGATCCCGAAGCATCACGCGCAACACCTGGGCGGACTTCGGCTTGAAAAGCGACCTGAGTTCACGCCGCTCCACAGCAGGCTTGCTCGCAACCTGGCGCTCGATGAAAACGCTGTCGAAAGCCAACCTCGCGTTACCTTCCAGGTCAAGGTAGCCCACCTCGTGCTCGCGGCACAGCGCCTGGGCTTCAGGCGACAGGTAGGGTGCGATGAAGACGGGCACGGCATCCTTTGCTTGATTCATCACGTAGTCGCGCAGTTGCAGCAGCGCGAGGCGGACGTGGCGCGGCTGGCCACTGGACCTCACTTCGCAGACCAACGCCTGTCGCCTGCCGTACACCTCGAAGTGCGCCACGATATCGACCCCGTGATCGGGGCTCAGCGTTTCGTGCTCGATGTCCAGAAGCTGGATAGCTGGCACTTGTTCTAGGAGCAGGCGAAGGGCAGCAGCAGCCTGGCGCTCGACATGTTTCACCGAATCATCGATTTTCAGCATCCGCTGAAAATACCATTTTTGGTGAAATCATCAAGGGAATTTCATCAAAATTCAAGATTTCAGCAACCGCTGAAATGCAGCAAACTGGTGAAATTGCGACAAATCGAACGCATCGACGCCGGACCAGCTCCTCGAGCTAGTCAGGATCGATCGTGCGCCAGTGGTGGCCAGCCCCAGGTCCAGGTCGCAGCGCAGCTCGCCGCGATGCGCCTCGAGGAAGGCCCGCACCAGCTCGCCGGCCTCGCGCTCGAACCCCTCGACCTCGGCCAGCCGGCCCGTGCAGGGGATGACATTGGCTCCGAGGGAAATTCCAGGATTGCCAGCGATGAAGCAGCAACTCTTCGGTGCGTTGACTCCATGGGAATGCCAGGGCATTCCTGCTGAAGAATAGCTAAAATGGCTAATCACTCTCACCCGAGTCCAATCATGCAAGTCAGTGCCACCGATGCCAAGAACCGCTTCGGCTACTACCTGGGTCAAGCCGAGCGCGA
>Ga0055534_1000551_pt1 | contig 19897 bp, 20 predicted proteins | sample AraplaCol_mLB_r2_2_FD_54993 | JGI IMG/M metagenome (GOLD analysis project Ga0055534, IMG submission 54993) | Arabidopsis root microbial communities from North Carolina, USA - plate scrape MF_Col_mLB_r2 | ecosystem: Host-associated > Plants > Roots > Endosphere | place: USA: North Carolina... | reverse complement strand
CAAACGTTTTTCGACGGTGATCTTGGCGAGAAAGTCCGCGGGGATCAGGTCTTTGTAGGCGGCCTGCCAGGTGGCGACATGGATTTCGGCGATGGCTTTGGCATCGCGGGGCGTGGCAGGGCGAATGGAATAGCTGGACATGAAAATCGTTTGCTTGTGTGTGGGGGAGCGGGAATTAACCGGGGGAGCAGAATTGTCGCGCAAATCACGGCTTGCGCCACCCTTGGCGGGCCACAAATGGCTTCTGGGGTAAATTCAGCGCTACCTCCTCCCCTTCGCGTTGTTTGTTGCTCCTTCCCCCTTCAAGCTCACAGCCATGCCCGCCAGCGGCCCTCCATTGCCTGCGCCACCCTCGGCATCTTTCGTGAAAAAAGAAAAAGAAGAACAGGAAAACCAGGTATTCAGCGCGCGCCTGGCGCCGAACGGNCCCGTGTTCGAAGCGCCGGCCGTGTTGCCGCTGCTGGAAGCTGCGGAACTGGCGGGGCTGGAACTGGCCAGNTCATGCCGCAACGGCACCTGCCGCACCTGCATAAGCCGGCTCGAAAGNGGCCAAGTGGCTTACCGCATCGAATGGCCGGGCCTGAGCGCCGANGAAAAAGCGGCGGGCTATATCCTGCCCTGCGTGGCCTACCCGCTGTCGGATGTGGTGATCGTGCCGGCCGATTAAGCGTCTGGGGCCGGCAAGACTCCGGGCGACGCCGCGCCGTCGCCGAGCATGCGCTGCATCAGCACCGTATCCACCCATTGCCCGAACTTGTAGCCGACGCAGGCCAGCGTGCCGACGCGCGCGAAGCCCTGCGCCTCATGCACCCGCAGCGAACCGGTGTTGGCGCTGTTGCCGACGACGGCCAGCATNTGGCGGAANCCACGCTGTTCGCACTCGCGGATCAGCTCGCGCAGCAAGGCACTGCCGACCCCGGCCTGGCGCATGCCGGGCGCGACGTAGATCGAGTCTTCCACGGTGTGCCGGTAGGCCGGCCGCGAGCGCCAGGCGCTGCCATAGGCATAGCCCGCCACCTCCCCATCGCGCAAAGCCACCAGGTAGGGATAGCCGCCGCGCAGGATATCGGCGCGGCGTTCACGCATCTGGGCCACNGTGGGCGGCTTCAGCTCGAAAGTGGCCAGGTTGGTTTCCACGTANTGGGCATAGATGGCCTGGATGGCTGCTATGTCGCCCTCTGCGCANGGGCGGATTGAAAGGACACCGGCTGCGGGGCGGGCGCTGGTCGAATGGGGAGCGGGTGAAGAAAGAAGCTGCATGCCGCCATGGTTGCGCAAGCCCATACATAAGTAAATATGTCGAAACTTATGGTTTTCATTAGAATTTCTTTGCATGCCCACTCCCGCCCTCAACCTGGACCACCTGCGCACCTATGCGCTCATCATTGAAACCGGCAGCTTCTCGGGCGCGGCCGAACGGCTGGGCCTGTCGCANCCGGCCATCAGCCTGCAGGTGCGGCAACTGGAGCAGCGGCTGGGCGTGCGCCTGGTCGAGCGCGTGGCGCGCCGCGCNACACCCACCCCTGCGGGGCTGGACCTGCTGGCCGGCATACAGCGGGTCAACACGGCGGTCGATGGCGTGATGGCCGCCATGGCCTCGCACTCCTCCAACGTCGAAGGCCGGGTGACGCTGGGCACCGGCGCCACCGCCTGCCTCTACCTGCTGCCGCAAATCCTGCGCTCACTGCGCATACGCTTTCCCAAGGTCAACGTGCTGGTCAGCACCGGCAACACGGCCGACTTCGTCAAGGCGGTCGAAGGCAACACCCTGGACCTGGCGCTGGTGACCTTGCCCGTCAAGCGCCGCGCGCTGGTCACCACGCCGCTGCTGAACGACGAATTCGTGGCGATCGCCTCCAGGCGCGAAGCGCCCCTGCCCGCCAAAATCACGCCGGCCTTTCTTGCCAAACGCGAGCTGGTGCTGTTCGAGCCCGCGGCCAACACCCGCGTGATCATCGACCAGTGGTTTCGCGATGCGGGCCATGCGCCCAAACCCATCATGGAGCTGGGCAGCGTGGAAGCCATCAAGGAGATGGTGGCCGCCGGCCTGGGCTGCAGCATCCTGCCGGCCATGGCCGTCACCGGTCCGGGCCAGCACCCCGAGCTGGTGGTGCACCCGCTCCACCCCCGGCTGCAAAGAACGCTGGCGCTGGTGATGCGCGGCGACAAACCGGTGAACAAGGCCCTGCACCAGGTGATCGCCGCGATCACCCACCGGGCCGGCAACTGAAAACGGAAGAAGGCTGCGCCCGCAAACCTTGCGTGCCCATTCGATACAAAAAACCGCCCAAAACCCGGCCGGCATGTAGCGCACTGTCAAACAACTGTGCCAGCATGTCAGGATGGAAATCCTGCCGCCGACCGCCGCCGTGGAAAGTCCCCGCAGCCTGCACAGCCCCTACAGCCTGACGCCGGCGCGCGATGCGGCCGCGAGTTTCGCGGAACTGGAGGAGCTCAAGGCCATCCTGCTGGCGGGCAGCGCCCACTTCGAGGTGGCCGTGGTGGCCGAGGCGCACACCGCCGGGCCTTCGTTTCCGCTTTACACCGCCAGCATTGGCTCGCGCGACCCGCAGGCGCCGGCCGTCGGTTTCTTCGGCGGCATCCACGGTCTGGAACGCATAGGCACGCAGCTGATCCTGCACTACCTGCGCGCGCTGCTGTTCCGCCTGGAGTGGGACGAGCTGCTGCACCGCCAGCTCGAAAAAATCCGGCTGGTCTTCATGCCCATCGTGAACCCCGGGGGCATGTGGGCGCACAAGCGCGCCAACCCGCAGGGCGTGGACCTGATGCGCAACGCGCCGCAGCGGGCCGAAAGCCAGGTGCCCTTTCTCGCGGGCGGNCAAACCATCAGCCGACTGCTGCCCTGGTACTGCGGCCGGCCCGGCATGCCCATGNAGGCCGAAAGCGCGGCCCTGCTGCGGGTGGTGAGTGAACAACTCGCCAGCCGCCCCTTCAGCCTGGCCCTGGATTGCCACTCGGGTTACGGCTTTGACGACAGCCTGTGGTTNCCTTATGCCAAGACGCGCCGGCTGATGGCCAACCTGCCCGAGATGTTCGCGCTGCGGACCATGCTGGAACAGTCTCACCCCCACCATGCCTACAGCTTCGAACCGCAGAGCAACCAGTACCTGCTGCACGGCGACCTCTGGGACCATGCCTACGACCACGCGCCGCCGCGCCATGTGTTCCTGCCGATGACGCTGGAGCTCGGCTCCTGGCTGTGGATACGCAAGAACCCGCGACAGCTGTTTTCGCGGCACGGCATCTTCAACCCCATGAAGGCGCACCGCACCAAGCGTGTGTTGCGCCGCCATGCGGACCTGCTGGACTTCCTCACGCGCGCGGCGTTTGCCGCGCCCAACTGGCTGCCCTCGGGCGAGCGGCGCGCGCAACTCGCGCGGCTGGCCACGGCTTACTGGCGGCCCCGGCGGGCGCTTGCATGAGCTGGGTGCTGCTCAGGGGCCTGACCCGCGAGGCGCGGCATTGGGGCGACTTCGCGGAACGGCTCGCGCGCGCCATGCCAGGCTCGGCCAGCGAAGCAACCCGGGTGCTGGCGCTGGACCTGCCGGGCAACGGCGCCTTCTGCCGCGAAAGCTCACCGGCCACGGTGGGCGCCATGGCTGACTTCGCGCGCAAACAACTGCGCGCCCGCGGCCTGGCACCGCCCTACAGCCTGGTGGCGATGTCGCTGGGCGGCATGGTGGCCGCCGACTGGGCGCTGCGCTACCCGATGGAGATAGAGCGGCTGGTGCTGATCAACACCAGCATGCGGCCGCTGGGCAGCGCCAGCGAACGCCTGCGTCCCGGCAACTGGCTGCCGCTGGCGCTGGTGGCCGCGCGCTGGGGCAATGCGGCCCACGCCGAACACGCTGAGCGTGTGATCCACCGCCTCACCTGCAACCGCACGGCCACGCTGGAGCAGGACCTCGCCGCATGGATACACATCCGCAAGAGCGCACCCGTCAGCGCCGCCAATGCCTGGCGCCAGCTCAAAGCCGCGGCGGTCTTCACCATGGCAGCGCCCCCCGCCTGCCCCGCCCTGGTGCTGTCGTCGGCCGCCGACCACCTGGTGCACCCGCGCTGCTCGGCCCGGCTGGCCGGTACCTGGCAGGCCGCCCACCACCAGCACCCCTGGGCCGGCCACGACCTGCCGCACGACGACGCAGACTGGGTGTGCCGGCGGATTGCAGATTGGGTGGATGCTGGCTGAACAGTCCTCTCTCTTGCACCCTCCCCGCTGGAGGAAGGCGCAGTTCACAGCCTCCTTGAGCCGCAGGCACTTTCCTTGCAAGGACCGGGTTTTTGCCCGTCCCGGCCGCCGCGGCAACATGCCTGAGGCAAAATCACCCCTTGTCTATACAAGACACCACTTCCATGAAGAAACCTGACGCCACCGAACCCCAGCCCGGCGGCCTGCCCGCCGCTGATGGCGGCCAGGCCGCTGCCGCGCCCACGCGCAACAAGCGCATGTGGGCACTGGCCCTCGGCACGGCGGCGCTCTGGAACCTGGACCCGGCCTTTGGCGAAATGGCCGAGATGATCGGCATGATCGCCTGCGCCGGCAACAAGACACTGGCCAAGGACGCCATCGCCCAGATGCGCAGCAAGGCCGACAGCCTGCGCNCGCAGATCCCGCCGCTGCCCGCCAGCGCCCTGACCAAGGTCGTGCGGCGCGCCGAGGCCGCCTGCGGCGCGGTGCTCGACAAGGGCGTGCGCGTCAAGGAAGTGCAGGCCAGCTGGGATCACTTCATCGCCTGCGTGCGTGCCCTGCCGGACCCGCGCAAACGGGGTTAAGAGCCCTGCTGCCGCGCCAGCCTTCCCAGCGTCTGCATCGCCGCTTCAAAGCGCTCGCTCCACGGGTGCCCGTAGTTAAGCCGCAGGCAATTGCGGAAATTGCGCCGCGCTGAAAACACCGGCCCCGGCGCCACGCCTATGCCGTGCTCCAGCGCCGCCTGGTGCAGGGCCAGCGCGTCAAAGCCCTTGGCAAATTCCACCCACACAAAGTAACCGCCCGCCGGGCGCGACACGCGCACGTCCGGCGGAAAGTGGCGCGCAATGGCGGCCAGCAGGCTGGAGAGCTGTGACTCCATCGCATGCCTCAGCCTGCGCAGGTGCTTGTCGTAGCCGCCATGCTGCAAATAATCGGCGATGGCGAGCTGCGCGGGCAGGCTGGCCGACAGCGTGGTCATGAGCCTGAGCCGCTCTATCTGCTGGCCGAAGCGCCCGGGCGAGACCCAGCCCACGCGGTAACCGGGCGCCAGCGTCTTGCTGAAGGAGCTGCAATGCATCACCAGGCCCTTGCGGTCAAAAGCCTTGGCCGGCAGAAAGCCGCGGTGCCCAAAATACAGCTCGGCATACACATCGTCTTCGATCAACGGAATCTCACGCGCGGCCAGCAGCGCGACCAGCGCTTTCTTTTTTTCCAGCGACAGGCTGGCGCCCGTGGGGTTCTGGAAAGACGTCATGAACCAGCAGGCCTTGACCGGGTGGCGCCGCAGTGCGTCGGCCAGCGCGGCCAGGTCCAGGCCGTCCTGCGGGTGCACCGGGATCTCGAGCGCTTTCATCTTGAGCCGCTCCAGCGCCTGCAGGCTGGCGTAAAACCCGGGCGACTCCACCGCCACCAGGTCGCCCGGCTGGGCCACGGCCGTCAGGCAGAGGTTCAGCGCCTCCAGCGCGCCGTGCGTGACGATGAGTTCCTCGGCCGGCTGCGCCATGCCCATGGCAAGGTAGCGCAGCGCGATCTGCCGGCGCAGGCCTTCGTCGCCGCGCGGCAGGCTGGCGACGGTATCCGGCCCCTGGAGAAAACGCGCGCCCCGGGCCAGCGACTTGCCCAGCCGCTGCAGCGGAAACAGCTCCGGCGCCGGGAAGGCCGAACCCAGCGGCGCTATGGCCGGGTCCTGCGCCGCACCCAGCACGGCAAACACCAGTTCGCTGACATCCGGCCGCGGTGCCACCCGGGCCGTCTTGCCGGCCTTGCCATCCGCCGCGCCACGCGCCGGCGCGGCCAGCTGCTGCATCGAAGAAGCCGTCACGTAGTAGCCTGAGCGCGGCTGCGCACGCACCAGGCCTTTTTCCTCGAGCCGGTAATAGGCCTTGAAAGCGGTGGAAGCGCTCAGGCCGTGCTGCGCGGTAATCGTGCGTATCGACGGCAGGCGCGTGCCCGGGGCCAGTCGCCCATTGCGGATGTCGGNGGCCAGCAGTTCGANCAGTTGTTCGTAGCGTTTCATCTGATATTGCAATTNTCTGCTTTTTTTCATCTGATACGCTTTTTTCGTCGGCAACTGATGCTTACGCGGCCGGCCCNTGTGGGGCATGATCCCTTCATGCAACAGACTCNTTTTGGATATTCCTGGCTGTGCGCGCTGGTACGGCTCGCGCTGCCGGCCGCGCTGGCCTGGGCGGCAGCCGGCCCCGCCGCGGCGGCGCCACCACCTTTTGAAGACAGCATCGCCCAGCGCGCCATGGCCTGCACGGCCTGCCACGGGCCGCAAGGCCGCGCCGCACCCGACGGCTACTACCCGCGCCTGGCCGGCAAGCCGGCGGGCTACCTCTACAACCAGTTGCTCAACTTTCGCGACGGCCGCCGCCACTACGGCCTCATGACGCAGCTGATCGAACCGCTCAGCGATGCCTACCTGATGGAAATAGCCACCTATTTCTCGCAGCTGGAAGTGCCCTACCCCGCGCCCCTGCCCGCCGCGGCATCGCCCGAGGTGCTGCGCCATGGCCGGCAACTGGTGCTGGAGGGCGACGCCGCACGCCAGCTGCCGGCCTGTGTGCAATGCCACGGCCAGGCCATGACCGGCGTGGCGCCCGGCATTCCGGGCCTGCTGGGCCTGCCGCGCGATTACCTCAATGCGCAGCTGGGCGCATGGAAAGCCGGCCAGCGCCGCGCCCACGCGCCCGACTGCATGAAAGAGGTGGTGTCGCGCCTGACCCTGGAAGACATCAATGCCGTGGCCAGCTGGGCTGCTGCCCAGCCCCTGCCCGCCAGCACCAAGCCCGCCACCAGCCTGCCGGCGGCCAGGCCGGGCGCGATCACCATCACCTGTGGCAGTGCGCAAGCGCCCGCGGCCACCGCAGCGGCCCCCGCGAAAGCGCAGAAATGAATAAGCTCCTCAAATTCGTGCTGGCGCTGGTGGTCTTGGCCGCCGGTGCAGGCGCGCTTGTCTGGGCCCTCAACGTGCGCGATGAGATCGACGTGAACACACCGGTGGCGGCCGCGGCGCCTGGCGCCAGCCTGGCCGAGCGCGGCGCCTACCTCGCGCGGGCCGGCAATTGCCAGGCCTGCCACACCGCCCAGGGCGGGCAAGCCTATGCGGGCGGGCGCGGCATCGCCACACCTTTTGGCACCGTCGTCACATCCAACCTCACGCCCGACGACAAGACCGGAATAGGCAGCTGGTCGTCCGCGCATTTCTGGCGCGCCATGCACAACGGCCGCTCAAAGGACGGGCGCTTGCTCTACCCCGCCTTTCCCTACACCAGCTACACCCAGGTCACCCGCGAGGACTCGGACGCGCTGTACGCCTACCTGCGCAGCCTGCCTCCCGTGGCGGCGCCNAACCAGCCGCACGCGCTGCGCTTTCCCTACCAGTCACAGGCGGCGNTGGCGGTATGGCGCGCCCTCTTCTTCAGCCCCGGTGTGTATGANGCCGATGCTTCNCGCAGCGCCGAATGGAATCGCGGCGCCTACCTGGTCAAGGGCCTGGGCCACTGCGCGGCCTGCCACACCGCGCGCAATGCGCTGGGCGGCAGCGAGCAAGGCCTTGACCTGGCCGGCGGCTTGATCCCCATGCAGAACTGGTACGCGCCCTCGCTGGCCTCGCCCTATGAGGCCGGCGTGAGTGACTGGGACAACCAACACATCGTGAGCCTGCTGAAAAAGGGCGTGTCGCCTCGCGCTTCCGTCACCGGCCCCATGGCCGAGGTCGTGCAGCGCAGCACGCAGTATTTGAGCGACGCCGACCTGGGCGCGATGGCGACCTTCCTCAAGGAGCTGCCGCCTTCGCAGGCAACAGCGCCGGAGCCCGCCGCCATCAAGACCCAGGGCGAATCGGTGGAGCGCGCCGCCAAGCTCTACGAGCAGCACTGCGCCCAGTGCCATGGCGCCAAGGGCGAAGGCATCGCCAATGCCTACCCCGCACTGGCAGGCAACCGCGCCGTCACCATGGGCCAGGCCGCCAACCTGGTGCAGATCGTGCTCAACGGCGGCTACGCCCCGGCCACCCAGGGCAACCCGCGCCCCTTCGGCATGCCGCCCTTTGTGCTGGTGCTCAATGACACCGACATGGCGCTGGTGCTCACGCACGTCCGCCAGTCCTGGGGCAACCGCGCGAGCGAGATCACGCCGCTGGAAGTGAACCGGATACGCGCCAGCACAGCCAGCGCGGCGCGCTAACCCGGCGCGCCCATGCCTCCTGCGGCGCTTCGCCGTTTTACATTTGACGTCACCGTGATAACCCAAGGTTATGGATAACGCAGGGTATCCGGGNCTGCCCGCCCGCGGCTTTTAAACGTCCAATTTGCCCAGCCCGTTGCGGCACCGGCAGGCCCCAGAAGGCCTGGTGGCGCCGCGGCGGGCCGGGTCTGCCGGTCGCAACGCCTTGATGGCATGCGCCGTCATCACCCCTGTACAACCACACAACGAGGGAGATGGCCATGCATGCTGCAAGCCAGTTGAGCGGAGGAGTTGGAGCCAGAAAAATAATAGGGACAACAGGGACAACGGGACCAAGGGGAACAGGAAAGCGCAGGCCGCACTTCAGGCGGCGTGCAGTGGCGCAGGCCGCCGCCGCATGGCTGGTGGCCGCGCAGGTGCCGGCCATGGCGCAAGCAGTGTACTGGCCGCTGCACGTCAATGTGGTGCCTTCTGCGGTGCCCACCACAACCACGCCGTTGCCGGCGGTCACCAACACCGGCACAGCCACCAGCGCGAAGGATGCGGTCACCATCCGCTATTCGCTGGCGCCGCGCAAGCTCGGCAGCAGCTTTGACGTGCACGCAGGCCTGGACATCAACAAGCTGGGCAATGCCACAGAGCTGGGCAACACCATGGGCGTGGAATATGCCTACGCGGTGATGGACGGGCGCGTGGTCTACGTACGCCGGCCCCGATCAGTTCCATCGGACCCGGCCACCGGTTGCGACGGCATCCTGCCGTCCACCGGCAGCGCGACATCCAACGACTACGGCGCGGGCCACCCCTGCGCGCCCAGCGGCATCGGCGGCGCACTGGAGAACCAGGTCATCCTGCGGCACGACAACGGCACGGCCACCTTCATGCACCCGGTGCTCGGCGAATCGCGGCGCTACACCGTCTACAACCACCTCTATTCCATTGGCTCGGCCACCGACGGCGGCACCACGCTGAACGCGGCCACCAACCTCAGCGGCAGCAACGGCACGCTGGTGAGCGGCGGCTCCACCGTGCTGGGGCGCATGGGCCTGTCCGGGGCCAACAATGTGCACCTGCACCTGACCTACCTGGTCGTGCCGACCAGCATCAGCGAATCGGCCTATAACGCCAGCAGCGGCGCCAACGAGCGCTTCGCGCGCAACCCGCTGGAGTTTTTGCCGCACAGCGCGCCGCGCACCGAGAACCTGCGCGCCAACTTCAGCGGCAAAACCGTGCAGCTCGACGTGGCCCAGCAGAACAACGTGTTCATGCGCGCCACCGTGAGCAGCGGCAACGTGTACAGCGCGCTGGCCGGCAGCGGCCTGAGCACGGTCGACCAGAACCTGGTGCGTGCCGGCGACTGCCGCGACCTGGGCATGGCCAACGCGAGCGCGGGCGGCACGGCGAGCAGCTTCAAGTGCCGCACCGTGGACACGCACGACCTGCTGGCCCAGGGCAGCACGCAGCGCGACACGCAGGAGCAATACGGCCTGCAGCTCGACGTTTCCAAGCCCTTCTACCAGTCGCCGGCCACCTCGTCGACGGCCTACAACTCGGCGCCCTCGGTGTTCCCCAATTCCTATGTGGGCATGGAGGCGAGCGGCGTCTCGGGCGACTATGCCAACACCACGGACGACGTGCTGAAGTCCCGCATGTCGTGGACGGTGATGGACAGCAGCATCAATGGCGGCGTCGCCAACAGCTCGACCTTCGCCAACAACGCCACGCGCCAGGCCAACATCACGGGCAGCGGCAACACCACGCGCACCTACGCCACCGGCTTCACGCCGGACAGGCTGCAGATGTTCGACTACTTCAACAACCGGCTTTACGACGCGGTGGCCGCCGACGACATCCTGGACATCAACGGCGTTTATTCGCAGTACCTGCCCAACCCGACCTCGGGCCACTACGCCACGCTGCACTTNCTCAACTCCAGCCAGCGCATGCGCGGCATCACNGGGCCGACGGGTTCTTTTGTGCGCATCACCGGCTCGTCCAGCGTGCTGACGCTGCAGCCGGCCGCGGGGACCACCAACACGTACTACGGCAGCGTGATCGGCGGCGGCGACCTGCGCATCGACGGCGCCGGCACCCAGGTGTTTGACGGCGGTACCCACACCTATTCGGGCGGCACTACGGTGGCCGCTGGCGGTTTCACGCTGCAGGGCTCTTCGCTGGCCTCGGGCGTGAGCGTGGGCGCCGGTGGCACACAGGCCAGCCCGGCGGCGGTGTTCAGGATGGCCAGCGGCGGCGGTGGCAATTCGTCGGTGACCGGCAATGTCACCCTGGCCGCGCAGACCGGCAGCGGCCTGGGCAACGGCGGGCGGCTGGGCCTGGACAGCGCGACCCATTCGGTTACCGGCAACTTCACCATGGGCACCGGCTCCTCGCTGCTCACCACGGTGGACTCGTCGGCCAATTTCGGCCGCCTCAATGTCTCGGGCACGGCACAGCTCAGCGGCAAGCTCATCATCCAGGCGGGCAGCGGCGCCGGCAGCGCCGTCACCGCGGGCATGACGCGCACCCTGGTGCAGGCCGGCACGCGCACCGGCACCTTCAGCGGCGGCGTGCAGCACGACTATGCCTACCTGACTCCCACGCTGAGCTACACCGCCACTTCGGCAAACGTCACCTTCGCGTCGTCTTCGGGCATGTCGGCGCCCAGCTATGCGCAGGTGGCCACAAACTCCAACCAGGCCGGCGCGGGGCAAGCCCTGACGGCGCTGGCGCTGGCTGGCTCCAGCGCCCCGCAAAAACTTGACGCGCTGTCGGTCAACCAGGCGCGCGAGGCCCTCACCGCCGTCAGCGGCAGCGCGCACGCCACGGCGGCGCGGCAGATGTACCGCATGAACGACTCGCTGGACGAGTTGTTGATGTCGCACGTGCACCAGGGCGGCACGGGCGGGGCCGAGTCGGTGCGGACTTCGGGCCAGCTGAAGTTTTACAGCCGCCTTACGCCCGCTCCCGTCACGCCGGTGTCGTCCATGCAGTCGGGCGTCGCGCTGGGCCTGGATGCGTCCAGCGCCCGGCCGGCGCTGGACGGCTGGATGGCGGTGGTCAACGGGCGCAACCGCATCACCGGCGACACCACGCTGGGCATCGCGGGCGGCGACGTGGACGCGCGCATGATGCAGCTGGGCATGGACTGGCATCCGCAGCAGGCCGTGGGCGGCGGCGACCTGTCGCTGGGCCTTTCCGCCGGGCATGGCCGCGAGAACGGCCTGCTGGGCAACGACAGCCTGGACACCAGTTCCTTCAACCTGGCGGGCTACGCGCGCTGGTCGCATGACAGCTGGTACGCAGGCGGCTATGCCAACCTGGCCTGGCGCAAGCACCGCGTGGACCGCCGCATCGTGTTCGCGGGTGTCGACACGCTGGCGCAAAGCCGGTTCAACAGCTTCACGCCCAGCCTGCGCCTGGAAACCGGCCGCAGCATCAGCCTGTCGCCCAGCTGGCGCGTCGAGCCTTATGCCGGCCTGCGCCAGACGGTGATTCGCCAGGATGCGTATGTGGAGCAAGGCGGCGGCGGTTTCTCGCTGGCGGTGGACAAGCGCACCGACAAGCCGCTGGAGCTTTCCGTCGGCATGCGCACCGAGTACCGGCTGCANGACTCGCCGCGCAAGAAGACNACCTTCGATGCGGGCCTGGCCCTGTCCCGGCTGAGGGGTGGGAACCCGGGCAGCCTCGATCTGTCATTCGCCGACGCACCGGGCACGGGCGCTTTCACGGTGCAGGGCGCACCCACGGCCAACACGGCGCTGGAACTGAACCTGGGCATGAAGATGCAGTGGACGCAGAGTTTCTCGGGCAGCGTGGGTTACTACCGCAAATGGGTCAAAGGCAACAATGCCGAGACCCTGATGTTCAAGCTCAATCGCAGCTGGTAAGGAAAGACAAGCAAGATGAAGCCCTGCCCCGCCGTGGGCCAGGGCTTCGGCACTTCAGGGCTTCAGGACCTGGCCGTCCGGTGGTGAAGCCACCATGCGGTCGCGACGTGACAGCGAGGGGAACATCCTGAACCAGGCCGCAGCCACCAGCAGCGTGCCCACCCCGCCCGCCACTACTGACCCCACAGGCCCCAGCAGCGCCGCGGTCGCGCCCGATTCAAACTCGCCAAGCTGGTTGGAGGCTCCTATGAACACCGAATTGACGGCGCCGACGCGGCCGCGCATCTCGTTGGGGGTTTCGATCTGCATCAGGGTCTGGCGCACCACCACGCTCACCATGTCGGCGCCACCCGAGATCGCGAGCACGGCCAGGGACAGGGCAAAGCTGGTCGACAGGCCGAACACCACCATGCACAGGCCGTAGATGGCGACGGCCGACAGCATGGTGGGCCCGACGCGGCGCTCCAGCGGCCAGCGCGTGAGCACCGCCGACATCAGCAAGGCTCCCACGGCAGGCGCGCCGCGCAGCAGGCCNAGGCCCCAGGGGCCGACGTGCAGGATGTCCTTGGCGAACATGGGCAGTAGCGCCGTGGCGCCGCCCAGCAGCACGGCGAACAGGTCCAGCGACACGGCGCCCAGCAGGGCCTTGCGCTGCCACACGAATTCCACACCGGCCAGCAGCGCGCGCAGGGTCACCGGCTCGCGGGGCGGCGGTGCATGGTCGTAGCGCAGCGCCGCGATCAGGCCGCAACCGGCGGCGAACAGGCAGGCGCAGGTGGCATAGACCGCCGTGGCGCCNGCCACAAAAATCGCGCCGCCCAGCGCTGGCCCGCCGATGACCGCTGCCTGCGTGCCGGCCGAACTGAAGGCCATGGCGCGCGGCAGCATNGCGGGCGGCACCAGCATGGGGGTAAGCGCCTGCTGCGCCGGCATCTGGAAGGCGCGCGCCACGCCCAGCAGGACCGACAAGGCCAGCAGCAGTTCGCGCGAGANCCAGGCATGGCGCCCTCCTTCGATTTGCCAGCCCTGGGTGGCGGNCANCAGGATCACGGCCACCGCGGCCTGCGTGANCAGGCANCCGGCGATGATGCGGCCGCGGTGCACGCGGTCGGCCACATGGCCCGCCACCAGCGTGAGCAGCAGCGCCGGCACGAACTGGTACAGGCCCACCAGGCCCAGGTCCCAGGCGCTGCCGGTCAGTTCATACATCTGCCAGCCCACAGCCACCATCAGCATCTGGCTGCCGGTGGCGCCGAAAATCCGGCCGAACCACATGCGCATATAGGCGCGCTGGCGGGTGAGTTCCTGGAAGGTATGTGTGGGCATGCGGGGCTGAAGCTTAACAGTGCCGTGCCAACGGTGCTCCCCGGTGTTGGCTTGGGGGAGAACTGAGGATAAAAGTTAGCGCCCCGCCCGCCAGTTAACATGGCGGCATAACTAAAGCACCATACCCCAGGAGGTTTTATGCATCGCATCGTCATCGTTGGAGGGGGCGCCGGAGGCCTGGCGCTGGCCACGCAGCTGGGCAAGCGCCTGGGCAGAAAAGGCCTGGCCGAGGTCACCCTGGTGGACGCCGCCCGCACCCATGTCTGGAAGCCGCTGCTGCACCAGCTGGCCGCCGGCAGCTTCGACACCCATGCCGAGGAGATCGAATACCTGGCGCAGGCGCGCTGGAACCACTTCAAGTTCCGCCTGGGCAGCCTCACCGGCGTGGACCGCCAGAACAAAACGGTGCAACTGGCCGCCAGCCACGACGAGGCCGGCCGCGAGATCACGCCGGCCCAGCAGCTGGCTTACGACACCCTGGTGATTGCCGTGGGCAGCCAGACCAANGANTTCGGCACGCCCGGCGCGGCCGAGCACACCATCAAGCTGGACAGCCCGCAGGCGGCCAAGCGNTTTAACGACNGGCTGATCAACGCCTGCCTGCGCGCGCAAACCGTGCCGCGCATGGCCGGCAGCGGGCGCCTGACAGTGGCCATCGTGGGCGGCGGCGCCACCGGCGTTGAACTGGCCGCCGAGCTGCATGCGGCTGCGCGTGTGCTGGCCAACTACGGCTTTGACCACATCCACCCCGAAAAAGACCTGCAGATCGTGCTGGTGGAAGCCTCGCCGCGCCTGCTGGCCCAGTTGCCCGAGCGCCTCAGCGAATCGGCCATGCGCGAACTGCGCAAGCTCTCCATCGAGGTGCACACCAACGAAAAAGTCGTTGAGGTCACCGCCGACAGCCTGAAGATGGCCAGTGGCAAGGTGGTGCCCGCCAGCATCACGGTGTGGGCCGCCGGCGTGAAGGCGGCGGATTTTCTGCGCAGCCTGGGCGGCCCGCCCGGAAGCGCCGAGGCCCTGGAGACCAGCAAGCTCAACCAGCTGCTTGTCAATGGCAACCTGCAGACCACGCGCGATGCCAGCATTTACGCTTTTGGCGACTGCGCCGCCTGCCAGCAGCCCGACGGCACCTGGGTGCCGCCGCGCGCCCAGGCCGCCTACCAGCAAGCCATGTACCTGACCCGATCGCTGCGCGACCTGATTGCCGGCAAGCCAGTCGCGCCCTTTGTCTTCAAGGACCAGGGCTCGCTGGTGTCGCTGTCGGAGTACTCCTCGGTCGGCAGCCTGATGGGCAGCCTCACCAAGGGCAGCTTTTTTATCGAGGGCCAGCTGGCCAAGTTCATGTACTGGGGCCTGCACAAGCAGCACCAGCTGGCGCTGGGCGGCTTCAAGAAAACCGCCTTGATCACGCTNTCNGAAATGCTGGACNGGACACACCGCCCGCGCATCAAGTTGCATTGATAATCGGGGCTACACCCGCCTCTCATCACGCCTTATTCATCACCCGGCACTCATCTCATCAACCTACTGGAGGGAACCATGGCAAAAGGACAGCAAAACAGCAACAAGATGGTCAAAAAGCCCAAGAAGGACAGCTCGCCGCCCAAGCCGGTGTCGCCCGACGCGGTGCGCCCGACCATCGTCACGCAAGTGATCCCGCGCGGCAAGCTCAAGGACAAATAAAACGTGGCAAGCGGCACCGGTGACTTGCCTGCGAATGCCCCGGCGGTTGAACAGCCGGGGAATCCGCTGCATGGCGTGACACTGGAGGCCATCGTCACCGCGCTGGCCAATCACTACGGCTGGGAAGACCTGGGGCGGCGCATCAATATCCGCTGCTTTACCAGCGACCCCAGCGTGGCCTCCAGCCTCAAGTTCCTGCGCAAGACGCCCTGGGCGCGCGAGAAGGTTGAAAGCTTGTACCTCTTCATGCTGCGGGACATCAAACGCAGCGGCCCCACGGTTCACAACTTCCCGCCGCCCAAGCCAAAGACAAAAACCTGAGCCGGGCCATCCGGCATCACTCGTCTACAGTGGGTTCGCAAACAACAGCATCATGGCGATCCCCACCCCGATCAGGAAGTTGGCATCGATCAGCCCGGCCAGCAGGAACATCTTGACCTGCAGCGGCTCCATCATCTCGGGCTGGCGCACGGCGCCCTCCAGGAAGCGCCCGCCCATCGCACCTATGCCCAGGCAAGCGCCTATGGCACCCAGGCCTATGATCAATCCACATGCAATGGCAATGGCACCTGCGTCAGTCATGGTTTCTCTCCTTGGTTGAAAACTTGGTTAAAACTTTGTTGAAACTTGCTTGATGACTGAATCATGAAGGCCGGCCCGCCGCGAAACAATGACGTCCCAGGTAATGGCGTCGCAGCCGACGGCTTCGGCCTGCTGCACGCCGACGACTGCCTGCTGGTGCTGGACAAGCCCGCAGGCCTGCTCGCCGTACCGGGGCGCGGCGAAGGCAAGCAGGACTGCCTGAGCGCCCGTGTGCAGGCGGCTTTTCCCGACGCGCTCGTTGTGCACCGGCTGGACCAGGCCACCTCGGGCCTGATGCTGATGGCGCGCGGCGCGGCCATGCAGCGGGCGCTGAGCCGGGCCTTTGAGAGCCGCGAAGTCCACAAGCGCTATGTGGCCGTGGTGGAAGGTTGCCTGCCATCCCCTGATGACGGTGATNNCGGTGATGGCGGTGATGGCGGTGACGACGGCTGGGGCCTGATAGACCTGCCCATCATCGTGGACTGGCCGCGCCGCCCGCTGCGNATCATTGACAACGAACGCGGNAAGCCCAGCCAGACCCGCTGGCGCGTGCTGGGCTTTGATACAGCGGCGAACACCACGCGCGTGGAGCTCGAACCTGTCACCGGTCGCTCACACCAGTTGCGCGTGCACCTGCAGGCCCTGGGCCATCCCATCCTGGGCGATGCGCTCTATGCCCCTGCCGGGGTGCAGGCCAAGGCGCCACGCCTCCTGCTGCATGCCGCAGCGCTGCGCTTCACGCATCCGGCCAGCGGGCTGGAGATGTCGTTTGAAAGCGCACCCGCGTTTTAGGACGGCAAGCGCCATGGCTGCGCGAGCGCTAACATGCAGCCATGAAACACCTTCCCCACCTCACCCTGATCACAGGCGCATCGCGCGGCATGGGCCTGTCCATGGCACGCCAGCTGCTCAGCGCCGGCCACACGGTGCTTGGCATCTCCCGCACATCGTCGCCCGAGCTGGACGCGCACGCCAGGCACGTGGACGCCACGGTGCTGCAATGGGAGCATGACCTGGCCGACAGCGGCGCCCTGGCCGGCAGACTTGAAAGCTGGCTCAAGGACTCGCAGGCGGAACAAGCCTGGGCCAGCGCCACGCTGATCAACAACGCAGGCGTCATTCCGCAGATCGCCCCGCTGAGCGACATAGGTGCCGAGGACCTGGCCCGCGCGCTGCGCGTCGGGCTGGAGGCTCCGATGCAGATCGCCGCCGCCTTCCTGCGCGCCACCGGCGACTGGAAAGCGCCCCGCAAGGTGCTCAATATTTCGTCAGGCCTGGGGCGCAGGGCCATGGCCTCGCAGGCCGCCTATTGCGCGGCCAAAGCCGGCATGGACCACTTCACGCGCAGCCTGGCGATGGACGAAGCNCTGAAGCCGCANGGCGCCAAGGTCTGCTCCCTCGCGCCCGGCGTGATAGACACCGGCATGCAGGAGCAATTGCGCGCGGCGCCCGCCGAAGCGTTTCCGGACAAGGCCTCTTTCGTGGGCCTGAAGACCGGCGGCTCGCTGACTTCACCGGATGATGCGGCGGCCCGCATCATCGCTTATCTGGCCCGCCCGGACTTCGGAACGAACCCGGTCGCCGACGTCAGGGACTGAGCCCCCAACATTGCCGCTCCGAACGCTGGCCGGCATGAAGCTGGCACAACACAAGAGAAAGGACCCCATGCCATTCGTTCAAATCTCACTGCGCACCGGAAAGCCGCAAGCCTACCGGCAGGCCCTATTCGACAACGTTTACCGCGCGATGCGCGAAACATTCAACGTACCCGAAGACGACCAGTTCATGACCATCACGGAGCATGAGGCCGCAAACTTCCGCTACAGCCCCAGCTATCTCGGCGTCGCCCGCAGCGACGACCTCGTCTACATCCAGATCACCGCGAACAACACCCGGACCGTGGACCAAAAGAAAGCGCTGTACCAGCGGATTGCGGAGCTGCTCGGTGAAAGCCCCGGCATGCGGCCCGAGGATGTGTTCGTGAACATCGTCGAGGTCGCGAAAGAAAACTGGTCTTTCGGCCACGGCCTCGCACAGTACGCTTAGCCCCCACGCTCCCCCACTTCGTGTGGGTCGCGCCCCCCGAGTGGGCCGCCCGCCTGTGGCCCGGCAAAACCGGTTCCACGGCTCATGCTGGTAAAGATAGAGCCCCCACGTTCGCCCACTTCGTGTGGCTCTCTGCCCCCCGAGGGGGCGCTGCGCCTGCGGCCCGGCAAAGCCGGTTCCGCGGCCCCGGCTGGGTTAAGAATTCAGAGAGTACGGAGGGTATTTACCAGTGGGGGCCGAGGGTCCGGCTTCGCCGGCCCCAGGCGCCGCCCCCTGCAAGGGGGGAGCAGGCTACACGAAGTGAGCCTGAACGGGGGTGTTCAATACACCTCCGGTACGACGATATCCTGCGGCACCGGGTTGCGTACATAGTCCTCGTGGCGCACGCGTTCCGGCAGCACGACGGGCGGGTGTTCGGTTTCGCGGTAGGGCATCTGCCCCAGCAGGTGGTGTATGCAATTCAGGCGCGCCTTCTTTTTGTCGTCGGCCTGCACCACCCACCAGGGGGCTTCGGGAATGTGGGTGCGCTCCAGCATGATTTCCTTGGCCTTGGTGTACTCCTCCCAGCGGCGGCGCGACTCGAGGTCCATGGGGCTGAGCTTCCATTGCTTGAGCGGGTCATGGATGCGGCCGAGGAAGCGCAGGTGCTGCTCTTCGTCGGAGATGGAGAACCAGTACTTGATCAGCTGTATGCCGGATCGGCCCAGCATTTTTTCAAACTCGGGCACGGTGCGGAAAAACTCCTCGTACTGCTCGTCGGTGCAAAAGCCCATGACGCGCTCCACACCGGCTCGGTTGTACCAGCTGCGGTCGAATAGCACGATCTCGCCGGCCGCCGGCAGGTGCGAGACATAGCGCTGGAAATACCATTGCGTGCGTTCGCGGTCATTTGGGGCGGGCAGCGCCGCCACGCGGCAGACGCGCGGGTTGAGCCGTTGTGTGATGCGCTTGATGACGCCGCCCTTGCCGGCCGCGTCACGGCCTTCAAAGAGGATGACCACCTTGTGGCCGGTGGCAACCACCCAGTCCTGCAATTTCACGAGTTCGGCCTGCAGGCGAAACAACTCGCGGAAATAGCGGCGGCGATATTCCTTGTCCCGGGCCGCATCCTGCAGGGTGCGAGCGTGGTCTTTGCCGATCAGCTCGTCCACGGTGCGGTCTTCGATTTCCATCTCCAGCTCCTCGTCGAGGCTGTCGATCAGGTCATTACGGATACGCCGCATCAGTTCTTCATCGCTGGAAATCAAGGGGTTCTCCCGCAAAAGCCATTAGCTACAAGCCGTAAACCGGCAACACGCCAGCTTAGGAGCCTTCCGTGGCAATTTGATGAAAAGCCCCAGGGCCTTGGCGCAGCCGGCCCGGCGAACGGATGAATCAGGTTTTTTTGAGAATTTCGTAAATCTCGTCCTTGACCTTGAGGCGCCTTTTCTTGAGGTCTTCCAGCGCCTCGTCGGTGATGGCACCCACGCCCTGCTCGTAGCGGGCAATGGCGTGGTTGTCGGTGTCGTACTGGGTGAAGAGGGCGGCAAAGTGCGGATCGGACACCTTGAGGCTGCGCATTTTCTGCAGGTATTCCGGAAACTCGTGCGCCAGGTCGTGATTCAGCAAGTCCATGGGAAGCTCCTTGTTTAACCGGGTAAGCCGGCGGTGAAGGCCGCGGGGAAAGAGCAGCTTAGTCCCGAACCACCAGCACCGGCAAGTGGGCATGCGACAGCACCTGGGCCGTGACACTGCCCAGGACCAGCTTCTCAAGCCCGCGCCGGCCGTGCGAGCCCATGACGACGAGGTCGGCATTGACCGACTCGGCGGTGTCCAGGATGCCGCGGTAGACCGCATGGCCCTCGACGACCGAACCGGTGGCGGTGATGCCCACACCTTCGAAGGCCTGCCTGGCGGCCTTGATGGCCTCGTTGGCCTCCGCCGTGGCCGCGCCCAGGTATTCGGCCTGGCCGTAGGCGAAATCGGTGCCCAC